>Ga0207427_100450_pt1 | contig 22767 bp, 15 predicted proteins | sample AraplaCL_Cvi_mMS_FD_184268 | JGI IMG/M metagenome (GOLD analysis project Ga0207427, IMG submission 184268) | Arabidopsis root microbial communities from the University of North Carolina, USA - plate scrape CL_Cvi_mMS (SPAdes) (version 2) | ecosystem: Host-associated > Plants > Roots > Endosphere ... | reverse complement strand
GCGCTGGCGACCGCCGCGAAGCGCCCCCTCCGGGAGGGGGCTGTCATGTTGTTCCTTCGTGCCAATGGAGCTTGTGGCGCAGGGTGGCGTAGTAGCTCCACCCCCGCGGGTGCAGGAAGCGCGCCTTGTGCGCCGAGCGCTGCATGCGCACGGTGTCGCCCAGCAGCATGCTGGCCAGGCCGTGCATGTCGAAATTGGCGCTGGCCTCCTTGCCTTGCACCAGTTCGAGCAGCACCTCCTGGTCGTCCGGCAGCACGATGGGGCGGTTGGACAGCGTGTGCGACGCCACCGGCACCATCGTCCAGCCGCCGATGCCAGGGTGCAGGATCGGGCCGCCGGCCGACAGCGCGTAGGCCGTCGAGCCGGTGGGCGAGGCGACGATGACGCCGTCGGAACGGATGTTGGCCACGTGGTCGGCGCCGACCGACACGCGCACCTCGATCATGCTGGACGTGCTGCTGCGCACCACGACGTCGTTGAGGGCGAAGCCCTGGAAGATCTGCTCGCCGTCGCGCCAGACGCCGCCTTCGATCATTGGCCGGCTCTCGGCCTCGTAGTCGCCCTTGACGATGGGCTCCAGCGACTCGCGCCAGCTGGTGGCGGGGATGTCGGTGATGAAGCCCAGGCGCCCCTGGTTGATGCCCACCAGCGGGATGCCGTGGCGCGCGAGCTCGCGGCCGATCCCCAGCATGGTGCCGTCGCCGCCGACCACCACCGCGAGGTCGCACACCTGCGCGAGCTCGTCGATGCGCATGGCGCCGTAGTCCGCCCAGTCGGTGTTCATCGCCGTGTCATGATCGACCGACACCTCCACGCCCACCCGCACCAGGAACTGCGCGATCTCCTCGAGGATGGGACGCACGCCCTGGGCCTGGTACTTGCCGAACAGCGCGACATGGCGGAAGGGGGTGGACATGCGATGAATTACACCACAGGGCCCCTCGCGGCGCGGGGTGCGTTCCATCCCCTGAAACCGGCTGTTTCGCGCCGGGTGGACGGGCGATTCCCGGAGGCGGTGCCCGTCGCCGCATTGACCGAGTTGGCACAAGGCGACTTTCGCCGCCCGACCATCTGCGCCCCATCTCCGTACAATCGACCCATGCTCGACGAGCGCGCCAAGACACTGCTGAAGACCCTGGTCGAACGCTACATCGCCGACGGCCAGCCGGTGGGCTCGCGCACGCTCTCGCGCGCCTCCGGCCTGGAGCTGTCGCCGGCCACCATCCGCAACGTGATGGCCGACCTGGAAGACCTCGGCCTGATCGTCAGCCCCCACACCTCGGCCGGCCGCGTGCCGACCGCGCGCGGCTACCGGCTGTTCGTCGACACCATGCTCACCGCGCGCCCCGTCGATGCCGACGCCGCGCTGCCGCAGCTGCTCGCCGAGATCGGCGGCCAGCGCGAACTGCAACCCGACCAGCCGCAGCGCGTCATCGCGCAGGCGGCGTCGATGCTGTCGAACCTGTCCAGCTTCGTGGGCGTCATCACGGCGCCGCGCCGCGCCGGCGTGTTCCGCCACATCGAGTTCCTGCGCCTGGGCGAACGTCGCGTGCTGGTCATCCTCGTCGCGCAGGACGGCGACGTGCAGAACCGCGTCATCATCACCGCCAGCGACTACACGCAGGCGCAGCTGATCGAGGCCACGAACTTCCTCAACGCGCACTACGCGGGCCTGTCGATCGACGACGTGCGCGAGCGCCTGAAGACCGAAGTCGAGGCGCTCAGCGCCGACATCGCCCTGCTGATGCGCGCCGCCGTGCAGGCCGGCAGCGACGCCATCGCCGAGAGCGACGAACAAGTCGTCGTCGCCGGAGAACGCAACCTGCTGGGCGTGCAGGACCTGCACCACGACATGCGCAGCCTGCGCGACATGTTCGACGTCTTCGAGCAGAAGACCCAGCTGATGCGCCTGCTCGAGGGCTCCAGCCGCGCCGAGGGCGTGCGCATCTTCATCGGCGGCGAGAGCCGCGTCGTGCCGTTCGAATCGCTGTCGGTGGTGTCGTCGCCGTACGAGGTCGACGGCCAGGTGGTCGGCACGCTGGGCGTCATCGGCCCCACGCGCATGCCCTACGACCGCATGATCCAGATCGTCGACATCACGGCCAAGCTGGTGGGCAACGCGCTGTCGCAGCGCTGAGCGGGCGTTCACCCATCAAGCCGTCATCCTGCGCGAAGTCGCGGGATGCAGCCTTCGCGAGACGGGCGATCAGCCATCGGGTCGCGCGTCGCGCGTCGCTCGCCCCGCGAGGCTCAAAGCACCGACGCGATCACCTTGAGCGGCGAACTGCCCGTCAGCACCGCAACGCCCGCCGCCGCGCCGGCCACCGTCGACGCCGAACCCAGCGCCGCCTGCGTCACGTCCGCCACGTCCGACGCGATCGCCGTCGGCAGGTCGACCGCCACCGCATGGATCGCGTTGGCCGTGCCTTGCGCCACCGCCTCGACGCCGTGCAGCGCCGCCTGCGCGCCATTGGCCAGCATGTGGATGCCGCCCTCGACCGCATGCTCGGCCCCGATCGCGACATCCGCCGCGAGTTCGAACGGATAGGAGACGACGTCCTCGATCCCGTGCACCACGGCCATCCCGCCCGTGGCCAGCGCCTGCATCGCGCGCTCGCTGAACGACACCGTCGCGCTCGCCACCTCGCCCACCGCCTCGCCGACGTCCTCGATGCCGTCCACGATCCTGCCCGGCACGGCCTCGATCGCCCGCAGCACCCCGCCGCCCGAGGCGCCGGTGTTCACGGCCGCGTAGGGCGAGCCGGTCGAGGAATTGGTGGACAGCGACATGGGGGCCATTTCTCCGAATGTGTCAACCATGCTACGGAACGTGCCGCCCCGCCATGCGCGGAACAGACCGGGAAACCACCCCGAAATCCTCCCCGGCCCCCCGGCCTCGCCCCGCCGCATCCGTACAATCGCCGCCTCACGGGCCGTTAGCTCAGTTGGTCAGAGCAGAGGACTCATAATCCTTTGGTCGTTGGTTCAAGTCCAACACGGCCTACCAACGAATCAAGGACTTGCAGCGGCTCGTCCGCTCCCGTGGGAGCCAGTGACACCGCAGTCGTGCAGGACGAACGGCGTGCCGACCGTGCCGGGCTCAGCCGACTCGTCGCCGGCGATCAGGGGCCATCGGGCTTGCAGAGGTGGCCGTCGTCAAGCGGCGCATCGCAAGTGCGAAGGTACGACGTCGGTTCGGGGTCTTCCGTCCAACGCCAATCCGCCGCCGCTTGTCGCGGGCAAACGGACCTCCCTGCGTTGCTCGTCGCCGTGATGCGGCGTCGCATTCCGATGGCCGCCTTTCTCGGGCTGGCCAGCAGGCGGCGTGTTGGCGACGGCCAGTGGGCGCCAGTCAGTTCCGTCGCACAAGGAATCGATCGGGACTTCAGGGAGAACTCGCGTCATTGGCCAAGTCGCTGTCCACGAGGCAGCGGGAGGCTGGCCAGTCGCCGGCTAGGCGCTCTCTGGTCTTTCGCGATACGCTGCCGCCATGCTGCAAGCGCAAGGGGATTGCCCGTGATCCGACCGGAAGTCCGACCTCGAATCGGCGGCGTGCCATGCCTGCTTCTGGCATTGGTCGCATCGAGTTCGCCGACCGGCGCGGCGCCGCTCGATCCGCCGCTGCAGGTCAGCCAGTACGCGCATACCGCCTGGACCGCGCGCGACGGTGCGATGCTCGGCCTCGTCTTTGCGATCGCGCAGACGCCGGACGGCTATCTGTGGGTGGCCGGATCATTCGGCCTGTTCCGCTTCGACGGCCTTCGGTTCGCGCCCTGGCAACCACCCAAAGGCCAATCGCTGCCGGACCGTCCCTACAGCTTGCTCGTGTCACGCGACGGCACGCTCTGGATCGGCACCTTCGGTGGCCTGGCGAGCTGGAACGGCACCGAGCTCACGCGGTATCCGCAGACCGCCAAGGGGTTCGTCACGTCGCTGCTCGAGGATCGGGATGGAACGATCTGGGCCGGCCTGTTCGCGGACCCCGGGCGGTTGTGCGCCTTCCGTGCGGGACAGGCCCGATGCGCCACGCCTGAAGGAGGCTTCGGAGGGTACGTCTGGAGCCTGGGCGAAGATGGTGCCGGAAGTCTGTGGGTGGGGGCGGAATCCGGAGTCTGGCGCTGGGCGCCCGGGACGCCTCAGCGGTTCCAGGTGCCCCGCATGCGCGTGGCCGACCTGGCCACCACCGTCGAAGGACAGATCCTGGTCGGCATCCGGGGCGGGGGGATCAGGCAAGTGGCCGGCGACCAGCTCATGCCCTACCCGATCCGGCGCGCCGCGAGGCCCGAGGAGCTGATACCCGACCGAGACATCAAGGCCAACAAGTTGCTGCGCGACCGTGACGGCGGGCTGTGGATCGGAACCGACGGCCTGGGCATCGTCCACGTCAAGGACGGCATGGCGGACTCGTTCACTCGAGCGGAGGGGCTCTCGGGCGACATCGCCTGCAGTCTGTTCGAAGATCGCGAGGGCAATATCTGGTTCGGCAGCGAGAAGGGCCTGGACCGTTTCCGCAAGCTGCCGGTGACCAGCCTGTCCAAGCAACAGGGACTGCCCAATGGCGTCACGAAGTCCGCCCTGGCCACGACGGACGGCAGCGTCTGGATCGCCACCGACGATGGACTGGCGCGCTGGAAGGACACGAGGCCCGTCGTCTACAAGGAGCACGACGGGTTGCCCGATGCGCGGGTGCAATCCCTCTACCAGGACGCCGACGGGCGGGTCTGGGCGAGCACGGCCCGGGGCCTGGCCTACTTCGCGGATGACCGTTTCGTTGCGGTCGACGACGTGCCCTACACCGAGGTCTATTCGATCACTGGCGACGCGGCGGGGAGCCTCTGGCTGTCCGGCAATGCAGGCCTGGGACGGCTGAGCAGGGGACGCTTCGTCGAGAACATCCCGTGGGCCGTGCTCGGCCGCCAGCAGCAAGCCAAGGTCATCGTCGCGGATCGCGGCGGGCTATGGCTGTCCTTCTGGAACGACGGCGGCGTGATGTTCTTCAAGGACGGGAAGGTCGAGGCGACTTACGGGGCCGGGCAAGGACTGGGCGCAGGCCATGTCGCCGGCCTGCGGCTCGATGCCGACGGTGCGGCATGGGCGGCCACCGAGGAAGGCGGACTCAGCCGGATCAAGGACGGCCGCGTCACGACGCTCACCGTCGCCAATGGCCTGCCTTGCAACACGATCCACTGGTCGACCCTGGACAAGGACGGATCGCTGTGGATCTACACCGCTTGCGGGCTCGCGAAGGTCACGCGCGACGATCTCGCGGCCTGGATCGCCGACCCGAGCCATCGCGTGGCGCCAAGGGTGTGGGGCGGTGCGGATGGCGTACCGCTCCTGGCGTTGACGCCGGCGTATTTCAATCCGCCCGTGGCCAAAGGCCCGGACGGCAAGCTCTGGTTCGTGTCGGGTGCCGATGTCCAGCTGATCGATCCTGGACACCTGCCGTTCAACCCGCTGCCCCCGCCGGTTCGCATAGAAGCGCTCGTCGCCGATCAGAAGTCCTACGCGGTCGCCGACGGGCTGCGCCTGCCGCCCCTCGTGCGCGACATGAGCATCGAGTTCGCGGCGCTGAGCCTCGTCGATCCCAAGAGCATGCGCTTCCGCTACAAGCTGGAAGGCTACGACAGCGACTGGCACGAGACTGTCGACAGACGCCTGGCGAGCTATACGAACCTGCCGCCCGGGAACTACCGCTTCCGCGTGAAGGCGTCCAACAACAATGGCGTGTGGAACGAGGACGGCGCTCGCATCGACATCTCGATCCAGCCGGCCTTCCATCAGACATCCTGGTTTCGGCTGGCGTGCATGCTGCTGCTTTCCGGCCTGGCGTGGGGCACTTTCCAGCTTCGCCTGCGCATGCGCGTCCGGCGGCTGCAGCGCCAGTTCGAGGCCGCGCTGGAGGCGCGCGTCGCCGAGCGCACGCGCATTGCGCGGGACCTGCATGACACGCTGTTGCAGCGCTTTCATGGGCTGTTGCTGCAATTCAAGGCCGCGTCCAACCTCCTTCCGGATCGTCCGCGCGACTCGAAACAGGTCCTGGAGAGCGCCATCGATCAGGTGGCCGAGGCGATCACGGAAGGCCGCGATACCGTGCAGGGGCTGCGCGCCTCGGTCCTCGAGACGAACAGCCTCGCGAAGTCCCTGCGGTCGCTGGCCGAAGATCTCGCAAGAGAATACGGCCATGCAGACGGCGCGCACATCGATGTGCATGGCGCATCACGGGAACTGCACCCGCTCGTGCGCGACGAAACCTTCCGCATCGCCAGCGAGGCGCTGCGCAACGCCTTCAGCCATGCGCAGGCAACGCGAATCGAGGTCGATATCTGCTACGAGGAGCGCCAGCTGCGCGTGCGCGTACGCGACGACGGCAAGGGGATCGAGGCGGACGTGCAGCGCACGGGCGGAAAGGAAGGGCACTTCGGCCTGAGCGGGATGCAGGAGCGCGCGGAACTCGCCGGCGGCCTGCTCACGGTCCGCAGCGTGCAGGGCCAGGGCACCGAAGTGGAGTTCACTGCAGCGGGCGCCCGTGCCTACCGTCGAACTTCGTCGGGCCCGACATGGCCGTTCCACAGGCGTGCCGCCTCCAACGAGACCGATGAATGACGGACGCCGTGAACGCAGCCGAAGCCCTTCATCGTCTCCGAGTGCACAAGAGCTTCGTCAACTCCGCTCGGAGAGCGCGTGCCTGACGGCGGGGCCTAGACTCCCTTGACGGCCTCGTTCACGAACGCGGCATAGGTCCGCAGGGGACGTCCGAGGAGAGCCTGGAGGCGATCGACGGCGCCGGCGTCGCCCCGCATGCCGATCTTCTGGATGCCGGCCATCATCAGACGCATGTCGTAGGCCAGCCAGGCCGGGCTGAACGACGCCAGTTGTTGCTCGAAGGCCGCCAGGTCGGTGCCGCCGTAGATCACGTCGCGGCCGAGCGCGTCGCTCCAGGTCTTCGCCGCGGCGGCACCCGTCAGCGGTTCCGGGCCCACCAGGTCCACTGTCAGCCGCGGGAGCGCGGTGGACGAGCCGTCGCGACGCAGCAGTTCCGCCACGGCGACATCGGCGATGTCCCGCGTGTCGATCATCGCCACGCCGGCGGCGCCGATCGGCATCGGGTAGACGCCGTAGTCGCGGATCACCTGCTGGATGGTGAGATCGTTTTGCATGAAGTACGCCGGACGCAGGATCGTTGCCGGGATGTCGAGGCTCTCGATCATGCGTTCGACCGTGTGCTTGCCCGTGAAGTGCGGTACGTTCGTGTAGCGGTCGGCGTGGATCACCGACAGGTAGACGATGCGCTCGATGCCCGCCTCGCGCGCCAGGTTCAGGGCGACGAGCGCCTGCGTCACTTCGTCCGGCGTGACCGCGTTCAGGAGGAACAGCGTGCGGGCCGACGACAGCGCCGCGCGCAGCGACGCGACGTCCGTGAGGTCGCCGACCACCTCGGTGACGCTCGCCGGGAAGCGCTGCTTGCCCGGCTTGCGAACGAAGGCATCGACTTGCGCGCCGGCAGCAGCCAGCCCTTGGACGACGAGTGAACCGATGGCGCCAGTGGCACCGGTGACAAGAATGCTCATGGGAATCTCCAGGATGGGTTGGGGTGAGTGCTTCAGCGCGTGAAATCGGCGACGACCTTGCCGCTGCGAGCGCCGATGCGATTTCGCTCGATCGCAGCCGGGATGTCCTCGAAGGCCACGACGTCGCCCACCTTGGACTTCAGGACGCCGCTCGCGACGTCCGCGGCCAGCTTCTCGAGGAGCACGGCGTCGGGCTTCATGACGAACCAGTGGCCCTGCCTGCCTTCGGGCGTGCGCGCGAGGATTTCCGGCGATGACGTGCCGACCATCGCGCCGGTCGGCTTGAGCACCTTCCAGGAACGGTCGATCACGTCGCCGCCCACGTACGCGAGCACGAGGTCGATGTCGCCGACGAGATCCTCGAAGCGCTGCGATCGGTAGTCGATGACCTGGTCGGCGCCGAGGCTGCGCACGTCGTCGAGATCGCCGGCGGAGGCGGTGCCCACGACGAAGGCGCCGGCCTGCCGGGCGAACTGGACGGCGAAGGCGCCGAGCGCGCCGGCCGCGCCGTGCACCAGCACGCGCGAACCGGAACGGATCGCGCCGGTCAAGTGCAGGCTCTGCCACGCGGCGAGCGCCGCGACCGGAATCGCCGCCGCCTCGACGTCGCCCAGGCCCGCCGGCGTGGGAGCGAGCCTCGTCTCGTCGACGGCGACAAGGTCGGCATACGCGCCCAGGCCGCCGAGCGGACCCAGGACCCGATCGCCGATCCGCAAGCGCGACGCGCCGGGGCCGAGTGCTTCGACGACGCCAGCCAGCTCGATGCCGAGCACCGCGGGCAGTTGCAGCGGGAAGGCGTCGCGGACATAGCCCTCACGGACCTTCCAGTCCAGGGCGTTGATTCCCGCTGCCCGGACGCGCACCAGCACCTGTCCGGCGCCGGCGACCGGCTGCGGGGATTCGGCCACTCGGGCGGCGGCCTCGCCGCCGTAGTCGCGAAGAAGGATGGAGCGCATGGTGTTCACCTTTCAAGTTGGGGTGAAAGAACAATAGGGTGTTGCACAAAATAGATGAAGACCAGAAAATCAAGACAGATCGTTTCAAAAATGGAACACATTGATGGACTTGAACGCCCTGGCCGACTTCGCGCTGGTGGCCGCCCATGGCGGCCTGGGCAAGGCCAGTCGTGCCAGCGGCCGCTCCAAGGCGACGCTCTCCCGGCGCATCGCCGATCTCGAAGAGCAGTTGGGCGTGCGGCTCATCGAGCGCAGCGCCCACGGGCTCAAGCTCACCGAGGCTGGCGAGATGCTGATGGCCCGCACCGAGGGCCCGATGCACGACGTCGCCGACGCCATGGTCGCGGCGCGCGAGGGGCTGTCCTCACCCCGCGGCCGCTTGCGCGTGGCCGCGCCCGTGCTGTTCTCCCAGCTCGCGATGGGGCGCATCTGCGCCGATTTCTGCGCGGTCTATCCCGATGTCGACTTCGAGGTCGTGGCCGAGGATCGGCTGGTCGACCTCGTCGAGGAGCAATTCGACGTCGCCATCCGCCCCAACCCGCGGCCCGACACGGCGCTGGTGGGACGCTGCTTCGCGAAAGATCGCCTGGTGGTCGTGGCGGCGCCGTCGCACGCGGCGCCTGGCAGCAGCGACCTCGTGCAGGTTCCGGCCATCGTGAGCTTGAGCTTCCGCCCTGGCCACTGGTCGCTGGATGGCGGGCGCCTCGTCCTGGAGCCGGTTCCGAAGCTTCGTCTCTCGTCGTTCCTCACGATCCGCGATGCGGCGGTGGCCGGCGCAGGTGTCGCCCTTCTTCCGCAGTCGATCGCGTGGAACGAGTTGGCCCGGGGAGAACTCGTCCAATGGGGAACGGTCTCGGGCGGTGACGTCGCCCTGTGGGTGTTGCACACCTCACGGCGGCTGCCGACGCCCAAGGTCCGCGCGTTCGTCGAGTTCATGTGCCAACGCTATCCGGAAGAATTGCTCGTCCTTCGCGGCTGACGGCTTGGCAGCGGTCGCCGTCGTGGCGTCGCGCAGCGCGGCCATGCGCCGGCAGCCGCGTCCGGCTGCCTTGGCGTCGTACCAGGCCAAGTCGGCGGCCTTGTACAACGTGTCGGGTGTCGTCGCATCTGGCGGTGCACAGGCGACGCCGATGCTGACATCCACCTGCAAGGCTGCCTGTGCATGCGGGATCGGGCGGCCAACGGATGCCTTGATTCGGGCGCAGACCGCGACCTCGCCCAGGAAGAGATCCCGCACCTGACCGGCGCGATCGAGGAGCGACTCGCCGTGCGGCTGCTTCAGCGCTCGACACGCTCGGTCAGCGTGACCGAGGTCGGCGCCGCGTTCTTCACGCATTGCGAGTCGATGGCGGCGTCCGCGAAGTCCGCCTTCGAGGTGGCCGAGCAAGCGAACGCCAAGCCATCGGGCCGCCTGCGTGTCAGCTGCCCGATCGTTTCGCAGCTGCCTTTCCATGCGTGCGAAGAGGCACTGAGATCGAACCGGCTCGTGGCTCTTCTACCCGATCACAAGCTGCCTGATCACCAACTGCACGCGGTCTATCCGACACGGCGCGGGATGGTGCCGGCAGTCAAGGCATTCGTCGGGATGCTGGCGACGACTCTGCCCCGGACGATGGCACGGGCAAAGCGCGAATTCCATGAGACAGTCGTCCAGGCGCGTGCGCGGCGCGGCTGAGTCGGCGATCCTGGACGCCCGGCGCGTCAATGCGCCAGCAGCTCCACGCCGCGCGGCTCCATCCGCAGCGTGCCGTTCCAGCGCTGGCCACCGAGCACGCCCTGCATCGCCCCGTCGATCGCCACGTCCACCGGTGCATTGTTCGTGTTCACGTAGAGGACGCGTCCATCGACGGCGCGTGCGAAGACGCCGTCAGGTGTCTTGGGTCCCGGTTCGATGCCGAGCTCCGCGTAGAGTTGGCGGTAGAGGGGCCGCATGATCTGCGGTTGCGCCGGCGTGGCGACGTAGATCGCGCGGCCATTGCCGAAGCGGTTGACGGTGATCGCGGGTGGCGTCCCCTCGAGGTTGCTGAAGCGGCTCAGCACCTCGGCGCTGGACGGCTCCAGGACCTCGTAGTGCTCGATCGTGCCCTTGACTTCGTCGTTGCCGATCTTCAGCGTGCCGGCGGCGTCGTAGAACTCGTTGGTGCGCAGGCCGAAGACGTCGGTGAGGCCTCCCGGCAGGGGTGTCGCGTGCCACTGGTCGTGGTCGTCCACCTTGGCCGATTGCGCCGTCATGATCACGGTGCCGCCATCGGCGACGAACTTGCGCAAGGCATCCGTGGAAGCCTTGTCGAGCAGGTACATGCCGGGCACGACGATCAGGCGGTAGCGGCCCAGATCCTCGTACGACAGCTTGATCACGGCGACATCGACGTTGTCCTTGAGCAGTGGCTCGAAGGCGCCGTGGGCCTGTGCGAGGTAGGACGTCTTCAGGTACTGGCGCGAGGTGTTGCTCGGGCCGGGGGCGCTGTACGCCGCCGTGTTCTCGAAGGAGTACGCGATCGCGACCTTGGGCTCGACCTTGCGGGGGAAGCCGAGCTGCTCGAGCTTGGCGTAGTCGCTGGCGATTCGGGCCCACTCCGCGAGCTTCCATGAAGGCCGGTCGTCGTGGTCGATGAGCCCCATCAACGCCTGCTCCTCGCCGCCGAGGTGGCTGTTGAATGTCCAGGCCAACGCAGCCTGGCCGCCCATCAAGAGCACGAAGTGGGCCCACATGCGCGACCAGCCCTTGCTGCCGTAGGAGCCGCCGCCGCCCGCCGCGAATTCGTTGAACCAGGTCGGCGTGCGCATGCCGCCCTTGATGAGCGCTGCCTGCCAGCCGCCGTTGAGCGCGTCGCCGGCGTAGAAGCCCATCGCGCCGTAGGTGGTGTGCTGCCGATAGCTGCCCAGATAGTCGAAGCCCTTGCGGTCTGCCCAGTCCCAGTAGTTGGAGAGCGTGGGCTTGTCCGGCGTGTTCTTCTTGCGCACGGCCTCGAGGTCGGTGAGGGTGGCGATCGTGATGTCGGACCAGAAGCGCCGCAGGTCGAGGTAGCGCTCGGCGGGGCCGGGGCCGTCGCCATAGGGAAGACGCACGTCGTCCCACTGGCCGATGCGGCGCGACCAGCGCTGCGTGGCCCAGGCCTTGTTCAGCGCCTCGATGCTGCCGTAGCGCTTCTTCAGCCAGGCGATGAACCGCTTGCGGTCGGCTTCGGAGTAGGACATGAACCCGTTGCCGATCTCGTTGTCATAGCCCACGGCCAGCAGCGCCGGGTGCTTGCCGTAGTGCCGTGTCAGGGTGTCGGCCATGCGGATGGCCAGGCGCCGGTAGTCCGGATCGCCGATATCGTCCATGTAGCGCTCGGCCGGTGCCAGGCGCGTGCCGCCCTGGTTGACGATGTCGACGCCCGGGTACTTGTAGTGCAGCCACGTCGGCGCCGGGAGGCCGGGAATATCGAGGATGACCTTGATGCCGGCGGCCTGCATCTCGTCCATCACGGCGTCGAAGTGGCGGAAGTCGAACCGCCCCTCCTGCGGTTCGAAGTAGTCCCAGGACAGGTCGCCCATGCGCACGACCTTGAAGCCGGCCTGCTTCATCAGGGCGACGTCGCGTTTGACTTGCGCCAGGCTGCGGTCCACCGGCTGGTAGCACGTGCCCGCGAAGAGTTGCCCGACGCCCGGCCAGTCCGGATGGCCCTCGGCGCTCTGGGCCAACGCCGATTGCAGCGCGGCCAGTGCGAGGAGGCAGGCCGCGAGGGTGTTCTTCATGGACGTCGTGGTGAACATGGGGTTCCTGGAATGACTCATGCGATGCCTGCGCCGCGGATCTTGACGGCGACCGCGGACGTGCCGGCCCGGCCCGCGGGCAGGCGCACGTCCAGCACGTCGGCGTGTCGTGTCAAGGCCAGGGGTTCGGTGCTGCCGAGCGCCTCCACGCGATGGATGGCTGCGGGCGCCAGCGCCGCGTCCTTCGCCAGCGCAGTCAGGCGCAGCCGGCCGTGCGCATTGCCACGGCACGACTCGTCGCGCCAGGTGGAGCGTCGTCGCGTTGAACTGCCCCGCTGCATGACCGGATCGGTGACGCTTTTGGCTAGTCCAATTGGTTGATGTGCCGGTAAATTAAGCCCGGAAATGAAAAGTGGCCTGACCACTTTTGCTGATGATAGTGTCGATCGATGACGATCGAATTCGGGGATCACCCTAGCGGGCGTGACCTTGCCTCTGCGGCCCGCAGTGCAGGGACGTCAGGCGATGAAGAGCGGCGTGCGCCTGGGTTCGCCCAGCGTTCGGCCGGGGATCGTCTCGTGCGGCAGCACGATGCTGGACGGGCCCGCATGGGGTATCCCTCGGCGGGTCGCGTCCATGAGACGCCGCCATGGCGATGCGTGAAACGTGTTCAGGAGCGAAGGCGCACGCTAAGGCCGCTTGACATAGACATGCTCGAAAGCCACGAACTCCCTCTTTGGCAATACGGCCTGCGGCGTCCGGTGCAACTGCACGGTCTGCTTCCCGTCCGCCTGCACGGGGCCGATCGTGAGGCGATAGCGGAACGGCGCATTCTTCGCGCGACCCCAGTTCGGGGCGAAGAACTGCGCGCCCTGGGGCCGGAGCAACCCGCCCGGATCGGACGACGACAGCGGCGTGCCGATCTCGGTCATCAGCTGAGGGGCGCGCGTGTCCAGCGAGGTGTACTCGTACCGCTTGGCGACCGGGTTGTACGTGAGCAGAGCATCCCTGCGGACGTTGCGGGCAGCGGCGTATCGGCGGGCGGCGGCGCCATCGATTCGTCGAGGTACTTGCCATCGACCAGGCGCCGCTCAGCCACTGCGTCTGGCAGGTCGACCGCCGGCGCGCCGGGTGCAGTCCACATGCGTTGTGTCGAAGCCCCGCTTGCCCGGCTGGTGAAGGCCGACTCATGGCATCTCTTGCCGAGGCCGGACGCCGCGTGTGGTGCAGGGCGGCATGGACGGCCGATGTCAGGACTTCGTTATGACAATCCTGCCGCCATGCGCTAGGTTCGGCTACTCCCTGCGAGCATGATGGAGCCGGCGTGCCCAGGCCGTGGCTTCGAATCCGCCGTCGACGCCGCCGTGTTCGCAGTTGCGGCGCTACGATGAGCAAGGCGGCACGAGCAGGGAACCACGATACGGCCATCGAAGGAAGATCCCGCATGAGCACGCTTCAATTCGAGCGCATCGTCATCGTTGGTGGCGGGACTGCAGGCTGGATGGCCGCCCTGGCCATCGCCACCGGTCTGCGCGGTCGCACGACGGTCGAGGTCGTGGAATCGGAAGAGATCGGCACGATCGGTGTCGGCGAGGCCACGTTTCCCTCCATCCGCAACTACAACAAGCTGATGGGCATCGGCGAAGCCGAGTTCCTGAGCGCCACGAACGGCACCTACAAGCTTGGAATCGAGTTCCGCGATTGGCATGCCCCGGGTCATCGCTACTTCCACACTTTCGGCGACTTCGGCCAACTGGTGGGGCCGGACGCGCTCTGGGGGCAATATCGGCGCGTGGCGAATCCGTCGCTCGGTCAACTGGGCGAGCAATGTCTTCCCACCGTGATGGCGATGCACGGCCGCTTCGTGCAGCCTGACGAGAACGACGACGCGCCCTACAGGTACGCCTACCACTTCGACGCCATGCGCTACGCGGCGTTCCTGCGCAGGCTGGCGCTGTCGCGCGGCGTGCGCCGCACCGAGGGACGCATCGTCGAGGCGGCACGCCGGATCGATGGCGGGGTGCAGGTCGTCAAGCTTGCGGACGGTCGCCAGATCGCCGGTGACCTGTTCATCGATTGCTCCGGCTTTGGCGCGCTGCTGCTGGGCAGGACGCTCGGCGAGCCGTTCGTCGACTTCAGCCACTGGCTCCCGGTGGATGGCGCCTGGGCCTGCCCATGTACACGCGTCGGCGCCGAACTGAACCCCTACACGAGCGCCACCGCGCTCGAAGGCGGTTGGGCCTGGCGTATCCCGCTGCAGAACCGCACCGGCCATGGCCACGTGTTCAGCAGCCGCTACATCGATGCCGATCGCGCGCGCGAGCAATTGCTGCAGCAACTGGACGGCGAACCATTGTCCGAGCCGCGGCTGCTGCGATTCACGACCGGGCACCGCGCCCGCTTCTGGGTGCACAACGTGGTGGCGTTGGGGTTGTCGTCGGGCTTCCTGGAGCCCCTTGAGTCGACCAGCATCTTCCTGATCCAGAGCGGCATCGGACGCCTGATGGCGCAACTGACTTGCGGCCGGCCACATGACGCACGGGCCATCGAACGCTTCAACGAAGGCGCGACACGCGAGTTTCGCCGCATCCGGGACTTCATCCTTCTGCACTACTGCCTGACTGCCCGTCGCGACAGCGCGCTGTGGCGAGACATGGCGACGATGGAACTGCCCGAGACGCTGGCCTTCAAGATCGAGGCGTGGCGCCGTCTCGGGGTGCTGCATCTGCAGAAGGACGAAGGCTTCGACGAAACGAGCTGGCTGGCCATCCACGCCGGCATGGGGCACTGGCCGGAGCGCACGGACCCCGTCCTGGACGAACTCTCGCAGGACGAGGCCCTCGAGGCGCTGCGCAGGCGTCGCGCGGCGATCGCGTCCGCCGTCGCGCGGCTGCCGGCGCATGCGGACTACCTGAACCAGGTCGCGCCCCGATCCCCTCGCGAGCGGCCTCCCCCTCAGAAGGCATAGCGCATCTGCAGCGTGTAGCGGCGTCCGGTGTAGTAGGAACCGCGTTCCTTCAGGCCGATCCCCTGCTGCATGTACTGCCTGTACAAGGCGCCCGTCAGGTTCTGGGCCTCCATGGCGAAGGTCACGTGATCCGTCGCCTTGTACTGCAGGCCCGCGTCGAGCTGGCCATAGGCGCCGCCCCAGGTCGGCAGCGCGTAGTTCACCGAGTACGACTGGCCGCGGTTCGGGCTGGCCGGGTTCTGGTCGATACCGTCGTTGCTGGCCGTTCCGTAAGCGTTGACCGCCTGCAGGTACTTCGAGCGCCAGGTGTAGGCCAGGCGCGCGGAGATCGCGTCCTTGTCGTACAGCAACGCCACGTTGAACGCATTCTTCGACAGGCCGACCAGGGGAACGTGGCCGATCGTTCGACCGTCGGTATCGCAACCCAGGAGGTCGCGCGCGAGATTGGCGTCGACCGTGTCCTTGGGCGTGCACCACGCGGCGCTGAGCGGCTGGTTCATGGTCATGTGGCTGTCGATGTAGGTGTAGTTGCCGGACAGGCCGAATCCCGAGAGCCAGCCCGGCAGCTTGTCGAAGTACTGCTGATAGCCGACCTCGACCCCGTCGAGCCGGCCCTTCGCGCCGTTGACGGGCGCGGTGATCGAGAAGTCGTGCGGCTGGCCGTTGGTGTCCAGCAGCGTGTAGACCGATGTACGGCCGATGATGATGTCCTTCAGGCGCTTGTCGAAGATCGCGACGGTCAAGGAGTCGCTGCGGCCGGAGTAGAGCTCCGCGCTGAGGTCGGTGTTGACCGACCGGGTCGGCCTGAGCAGCGGATTGCCGCGTGCCGAGCCGCTGTAGCCGATGGAATCGATGACGCCCCCGGTGTGATGCACGTCCTGGCTCAAGGTCGTGTACGCCTGCATCTGCCACAGGTCGGGTCGTGTCATGCCCTTGGAGGCCGCGAAGCGCAATTGCAGCTCCTGGCTGGCCTTCATCCGCAGGTTCAGGCTCGGCAGGACGTTGGTGTAGTTGTTCCTGAAATCCTGCTGCGTCGCCTGGGCGGCGATCGGAGGGACGCCGGGTTCGGCCTGGGGTGGCGTGAACAGCGTGTAGCCCCGCGCGGTCGACTCCGTTCGCACGACGCGGACTCCGATGTTGCCGTCGATGGTCATCCGCCCGTGGTCCGAGCCGAAGTCCAACTGGCCGTACACCGCCGCCGTGCGCTCGTGCTGGAGATTGAGGCCCTTGTCGTCACCGTAGCGAGCGGGGGTCCAAGACGCCCAGCACGGATCGACCTGGCAGACCTCGTCTGCATACCCGTGCACCTTGTGGAACCCGGCGTCGTTCAACAATGAAGCATCGGGCACCACCACCGCCGCGGGCGTCGGCACCTGGCCGCCGAAGAAATTGTCGAAGCCGTGCAGATGGACATCGCCCGCAAAGCGCGGGTCGCTCAGCCAGGCCAGCTGGCTGAACGGTTGCCAGTCATGGCCGACCGCCCAGGGCGCCGTGATCTGGGCCCAGTCGAAGTCGTGCGTCGAGCGGGTCTGCGCGTCCCGGCGGGTCAGGCGCACGCCGAAGCGCAAGTCGGTGAGCAGCGGATCGTGCTCGAACTGGTACGTCGCGTCGCCCCGCCAGGCCTTCTCGGTCGCCAGCGCGTGGTCGCGGTGCTCCTGGGCCCAGCCCCAGTAGTAATGGCCCGGGTCGGCCAGGTAGGCGCGGTCCGAGGCGTCGAAGACGGCACTGGCCGGCGAAGCGCCCAGGTCCACGACGGCCTTGGGCATCCACCCCCCCAGCCCGATCGCGTAATCGGTGCCGTCGGACGTCGACGTGATGAACTGCAGGTCCGATGCCAGCTTCCACGCCTGCGATGCATCCCAGCCCACGTTCCAGGAGATGTCACGCGTGTCGGCGCCGCGGGTGGCGATGCGCGACACGGTGCCAAAGCCCATGCCGTGCACGGCCGGGTCGTCGGGGGCGCCATCCTGCGTCGCGCGGATCGTCCCTGTCAGCAACGCTCCTGCTGCATCGAAGGTGGCGCCCGGGTCCAGCGTGAGCTTGCTCGCATCGGTGGCCGAGAAGGCCGACGTCTCGGTGGTCACCATCCTGTAGTGCGACCTGAACCAGGTCAGCGACGACGACAATTCGCCCCTGTTCCACTGGAATGCGGCATAGGTGCCGTCGCGCGTGCGATCGAAATTGTTGGCCGTCCAGGACACGCCCGGGCTGATCCAGCGCAGCTGGCCGCTGCTGTCGCCGACGAGGGCATCCGTGCGTGGAATGTACGGACTGATGCCCAGCCCGTCGCTGTGCGTGGCGATCCTCGAGTGGGCGAGGTCGATCATTGCGCCGAACCTGCCCAAGCCGGTGTCCCAGGTGTTGGACAGCAGGCCTGAGAACGAAGGTTCGGTCTTGCGGCGCAGCATCGAATGCGATGCCTCGACGGAGAAGGCACCCTTGGCGCCGCCATAGTCAAATGGCCTGGCGGTGCGCAGGTCCACCAGGCCGCCGATCGCGCCCTCGATGTGCTGGGCCGACGGGTTCTTGTAGACGTCGACGCCGGCCATCAATTCGGGCGGCACGTCCTCGAAGCTCAAGGCGCGGCCGCCGTTGGCCGAGAACGCATCGCGGCCGTTCAGGTCCGAACGGACATAGCTCAGGCCGCGGATCGACACCCCCGTGCCTTCGGCGGCGAAGTGCTCGATGCCGTCGCCCACCCCCTGCTGCGGATCTGCCCGGTTGAGGGTGCGATCGATCGTGACCCCCGGCATGCGCTGCAGGACTTCGGTGACGGACTTGTCCGGCAGCTTGCCGATGTCGTCCGCGACGATCGAATCGAGGATCTCGTCGGCGTTGCGCTTGATCGAGCGGGCGGTCTCGAGCGCCTTGCGCTGGCCAGTGACGACGACCGTCTGCGCCGCCTGTTCGTCCTTCTTCGTGGTGCTGTCCGCGTCCTGGGCCAGCGCCGCGTCGCCCCACATCAACACCGCCTGTGCCGAAGCGATCGACAGCGTCGTCCTGCTCCGCCTTGGTTGAGTCATCTCGCGCCCCCGTCCGGATGCATTTCAAGTAGCCGGTCTGCACCTCATGAGTTGTCTCCCCGCAGCGATATTTGAGCAGCCAGCGCCAAACTGCAAGCGATTGCGCCCCCACGGCGCACAGGTCCACCCGCCAGGGCGTTTCGTGTACGCTGCACGCGCTGCGGGTAGCAAAGGATGCTGTGTGATCCCATTGGACGGCCAACGTCGCGGACGCCTCGTGTCCGGCCTGCTGCTGGCTGCGTCGCTGTGGTCGTCGCCGTTGCCCGCAACCCCGCTCGATCCGCCCTTGCAGGTCGCCCAGTACGCCCACACGTCGTGGACGGCCCGGGACGGTGCCGTGCTGGGCCTGGTCTTCGCGATGGCGCAGACGCCGGACGGTTACCTGTGGATTGCCGGGTCGTTCGGCCTGTTTCGCTTTGACGGCGTCCGCTTCGAACGCTGGGAGCCGCCCGACGGCCAGGCGCTGCCGAGCGGCCCCTACAGCCTGCTCGTGTCGCGCGACGGCACCCTGTGGATCGGCACCTACGCCGGGTTGTCGAGCTGGAACGGGAAGACGTTCGTCTACCAGTATCCGCAGATCGGCCTCGGGCGCTTCGTGACGTCGCTGCTCGAGGATCGCGACGGCACTGTCTGGGCAGGCGTGCTCGGGGAGCGCGGCGACCTGTGCGCCATCCGCGCCCGTCATGTCCACTGCGACGCGCCCAGGTCAGGCTTTGGCGGGTTTGTCTGGAGCCTGGCGCAGGACGCCCGCGGGACGTTGTGGGTGGGGGCCGAATCCGGCGTCTGGCAGTGGGGCCCGGGAGAACCGCGGCGTTACCCGATACCCGGCCCGCGCATGGGCGACCTGACGACGACCGCCGATGGGAACGTCCTGGCGGGCATGCAGGGTGGCGGTCTGCTCCAGGCGTCGGGCGCGCGCCTGGTGCCCTACCGGTTCCGACGTGCCGGCACGCCTGACGGCTGGTTCGCCGACCGGGACATCAAGTCGAACAAGCTGATGCGGGACCGCGACGGCGGCGTGTGGATCGGAACCACGACCAACGGCATCGTCCATGTGAAGGACGGCCAGGCCGACACCTTCACGCGCGCTGACGGGCTGTCCGGCAACATCACTTGCAGCCTGTTCGAGGACCGCGAGGGCAACATCTGGTTCGGCAGCGAAAAGGGGTTGGACCGCTTTCGCAAGCTGCCCGTCACCCTCCTGTCGACAAGGCAGGGCCTGCCCCACGAAGTCACGCGATCCGTCCTGGCCACCACGGACGGCAGCATGTGGGTGGCGACGGACGACGGACTCGCCCGGTGGTCGGAGGACGGGACACGGCGGGTCTACACCGAACGGGACGGGCTGCCCGGATCGGTCGTGGGGGCCCAATACCAGGACGCCGACGGGCGGTTGTGGGTGAGCACCGAGCGCGGCCTCGCGTACTTCGCCGGCAAACGCTTCGTCGCGGTCGCGGGCGCTCCTGGCAAGGACGCACACGCCATCTCGGGGGACGCGGCCGGCAACCTGTGGCTGTCGTGGCCCGGCGGCATCGACCGCTTGTATCGAGGCCGACTGGTCGAGCACATTCCGTTGACCACGGTGGGGTCCGGACAACGCGCGCAGAACATCGTTGCGGATCGTGGCGGCCTCTGGTTGTCATTCTGGGACGGCAGGCTCATCTATTTCAAGGACGGCAAGGTCGAAAGAAACTACCACCCGTTCCAGACCCTGCCCAGGAGTGCGGTCACCGACCTGCGCTTCGACCCGGACGGGGCGCTCTGGGCCTCGACCGGGACGGGCGGCCTGAGCAGGATCAAGGATGGCCGCATGACCGTGCTCGCCATGGCCAACGGACTGCCCTGCAACACGATCCACTGGTCGATGCGCGACGACAGCGGATCGATGTGGATCTACGGGATCTGCGGGCTGATGCGGATCACCCGGGACGATTTGGCGGCCTGGATCGCCGATTCGCGACACCGGGTGGCTCCGACGCTGTGGGGCGCCGCGGACGGGGTCACGCTCACCAACGCGCCGACGGCGGTCTACAACCCTTCCGTCGCCAAGGATCGGCATGGCACGCTCTGGTTCGTGGGCGCCGGCGGGGTGCAACGGGTCGATCCGGGCCAACTGGCTTCCAACACGGTGCCTCCGCCGGTCCACATCGAGACGCTTGTCGCTGACCACCAGCGCCTTGCAGCCGCCGACGGCCTGCGGCTGCCGGCGCTGACGCGCGACATCGCCATCGAGTTCGCAGCCCTGACCTTGACGGATCCGAAGAGCACGCGCTTTCGCTACCGGCTCGAAGGGCATGACGAACAGTGGCAGGAGGCCATCGACCGGCGGGTGGCCTCGTACACGAACCTGCCGCCGGGCAACTATCGCTTCCACGTGCTCGCGGCCAACAACAGCGGCGTCTGGAACGAGGTCGGCGCGCAGCTGGACTTCTCGATCCGGCCGGCGGTCCACCAGACGACCTGGTTCCGCGTCGCCATGGCGTTCATGCTCTCTTGCCTGGCCTGGGCAGGCTTCCAGGCGCGACTGCACATGCGCCTGAAGCGGCTTCAGCGCCAATTCGACGCGACCCTCGACGCCCGCGTCGCCGAACGCACGCGCATCGCGCGCGAACTGCACGACACGCTGCTCCAGAGTTTCCACGGACTGCTGCTCCAGCTCCAGGCAGGGATCAACCTGCTGCCCGATCGACCGCATGAATCCAGGCGGGTCTTCACGCAAGTCATCGACCACGTCGCCAATGCGATCGCCGAGGGACGCGACACGGTGCAGGCCTTGCGGGACTCGGTCACGGAGACGAACAACCTGTCCGAAGCCTTGCGGGCCCTCGTCGAGGACCTGGTCAACGAGAGCGGCCATGGCGTGGCGGCGCACGTCGACGTGCATGGAACGCCGCAGCTCCTGCATCCGCTGGTGCGCGACGAGACCTTCCGCATCGCCAGCGAGGCGTTGCGCAACGCGTTCCACCACGCCAACGCCAGGCGAATCGATGTCGAGGTGCGCTACGAACCGCAGCAACTGTGCGTGCGGGTGCGTGACGACGGCCAGGGAATCGACCGGGACGTGCTGAGCCGCGGCGAGAAGCAAGGCCATTTCGGCCTGGGCGGGATGCAGGAGCGCGCCAAGGTCGCCGGCGGCAAGCTCGCGGTCCGGAGCGGAGCGGGCACTGGAACGGAAGTGGAATTCACGGTTCCCCGGTCGCGGGCCTACGGCAAGCCTGTCCCGGCGCGATCGCGCATCCTTCAGCGGCTGTTCCCGTGGAGGCCCGACGGCCGTTGACCATGCCGTCCCGTGAGGGGCGGTTGACAGGTCGCGAGGCAGCGCCCAGAACGACAGCCCGGGCGCAGGACACGCGACCGCGGCTGTGCGCTCGAAGGAGAGGAAGAACACGGCCAAAAGTATCCAATTTGTCCATTGGATGCACATTGATGATGCTAGAGTGAATCCATGTGCGGCGGGCTGCGAACGCCCCCGCCGAGATCCTGAGGACGCGGGGCGCCGGTCAACGCCCGCGCTCCTCGAAGACGGAAGGACGGGCTACCCGCATGACTCCTCGCGATTCCTGGACGGCGGCACAGGATGAATTTCGGGCGGCATGCGATGCCTTTTCCGCGCTGGAACAGGCGTTGCCCGCCTTTCGCCGACTCGTCGTGGCATTTGGCGAACCGCTGCACGGGTTCCTGCGGCCCGACTCGCCGGCCGGCGACGGTTGCTTGAGCGACCTCGCGCAGGCGCTCCTGGTGCGCGCCACGCGGGTATCCGAGGCAAGGCAAGTGATCTCATCGAAGCTCGCGCAGGCGTTGGACTCGGTCGGGAAATATCGGGCGCATCTCGATGCAGCGGCTGGCGGGCCGCGCGACTTCAGAGGGCTGCACGGGATGATCGACGCGCTGTCGAGAGGAATCGCCGACATCGAACGGTTTGTCACCGAGGCGGAGCATGTCGTGGCGATCGAAGTCGAACGCATTCTTGAAATCGCGCTTCGGCACGACTTGCCTCAGGTCGTCTCGAAGGCGGTGCAGGAGCTCATCGACCGCTCGAAGCGATGCGCGCGATGACTCGGGCTGCCTCGGGCTGCCTCGGGCTCAAGCCAGGTCGACGGCCGCCAGGCGGTCTTCGGGTCTCGCCCTTTCAACGCAGGAATGCCGACCTGAGCTCAGGAACCAGGCGCTGTGCCAGTGGCGTGAGCCGGCGCCCGATCGGCGTCAGCAGGGCGATCTTGCGGCGCAGTGGATGGCCGCGCAGCGCCACGGCGGTCACGCCGGCCGGCGCCGACCGCAAGGCCATCGCCGGAACCAGGGCGCAGCCGAGCCCCGCCTCCACCATCCCGATCAATGTCCAAACGTGCGCGGCCTCGTGCGTGACCTGGAGCTGGACGCCGGCTTGCGCGAGCTGCCGGTCGAGCAGCGCGCGGTTGCCGCTGCCTGCGGCCAGCGCCAGCACGGGCTCGTCGTGCAGGTCCCGCAGCGCGATCGTCCGCCTCCGAGCCCAGCGGTGCCCGGGCGGCACCGCCAGCAGGTAGGGCTCTTCCCCGAGAAGCTCCGAATGCACC
>Ga0207427_100446_pt1 | contig 22821 bp, 11 predicted proteins | sample AraplaCL_Cvi_mMS_FD_184268 | JGI IMG/M metagenome (GOLD analysis project Ga0207427, IMG submission 184268) | Arabidopsis root microbial communities from the University of North Carolina, USA - plate scrape CL_Cvi_mMS (SPAdes) (version 2) | ecosystem: Host-associated > Plants > Roots > Endosphere ... | reverse complement strand
CGACCGGTCTTCCATGGCGGGGCAATCGGTCAAGGGCGGCAAGGCGATCGGGGGTGCGCAATGAGCAACCGCATCGACACCGTCTTCGCCGCGCTGAGAAAGGACGGCCGCACCGCCGTCGTGCCCTACATCTGCTGTGGCGACCCGTACGCCGACGCCACCGTCGACGTGATGCTGGCGCTCGCCCAGGGCGGCGCCGACGTCATCGAGCTGGGCGTCCCGTTCTCCGACCCGATGGCCGACGGCCCCGTGATCCAGAAAGCGTCCGAGCGGGCGCTGGCGCGCGGCATCGGCACGCCGCAGGTGCTCGATGCCGTGCGCGGGTTCCGCGCGCGCGACGCCGCCACCCCGGTCGTGCTGATGGGCTACGCCAACCCGATCGAGGCCTACGACCTCGCGCACGGGCAGGGCGCCTTCGTCCGCGGCGCGGCCGAGGCGGGCGTCGACGGCGTGCTGGTGGTGGACTACCCGCCGGAGGAATCGGTCAAGTTCTCCGCCTCGCTCAAGGCGGCCGGGCTGGCCCCGATCTTCCTGCTGGCCCCCACCTCGACCGAGCGGCGGATGAAGCAGGTGGCCGAGGTCGCCGCCGGCTACGTCTACTATGTCTCGCTCAAGGGCGTGACCGGCGCCGGCCACCTGGACACCGACGCCGTGGCACGCGCCGTGCCTCGGATCAAGGAACACGTGAAGGTGCCGGTGGGCGTCGGTTTCGGGATCCGCGACGCGGCCTCGGCCAAGGCGGTGGCGCAGGTGTCGGACGCGGTGGTCATCGGTTCGGCGCTGGTGCAGTGCCTGGAGGCGCTGCCGCGCGACCAGGTGGCCGACGGCGCCCGCCGGTTCATCGCCGGGATCCGCTCGGCAGTGGATGAAAACCGGAAGGCGTAAAATCGCCGTCCCGCTGCCGGGTGATCCCGGCGGCGCTTCAAGGAGTGATGGATGAGTTGGCTTGAGAAGCTGTTGCCCCCGAAGATCCAGCAGACGGATCCGAGCGAGCGGCGCACGATCCCCGAAGGCCTGTGGATCAAGTGCCCCTCCTGCGAAACGGTGCTCTACAAGACCGACCTCGAGCAGAACCTGAACGTCTGCCCGAAATGCGACCACCACCTGCGCATCGGTGCCCGGGCGCGGCTCGATGCCTTCCTGGACGCGGAAGGCCGCTTCGAGATCGGCCAGGAAGTCCTCCCGGTCGACCCGCTCAAGTTCAAGGACAGCCGCAAGTACCCCGAACGCCTGCAAGGCGCACTGGAGGCCACCGGCGAGACCGACGCGCTGGTCGTGATGGGCGGCTCCATCATGAGCGTGCCGGCGGTCGTCGCCTGCTTCGAGTTCGACTTCATGGGCGGCTCGATGGGCTCCGTCGTCGGCGAGCGCTTCGTGCGCGGCGTGCAAGCCGCGGTCGAGCAGCGCGTGCCCTTCATCTGCTTCACCGCCACCGGCGGCGCGCGGATGCAGGAAGGCCTGTTCAGCCTGCTGCAGATGGCCAAGACCAACGGCGCGCTGACGCTGCTGGCCAAGGCGAAGCTGCCCTACATCAGCGTGCTGACCGACCCGACCATGGGCGGCGTCTCGGCCAGCTTCGCGTTCATCGGCGATGTCGTCATCGGCGAGCCCAAGGCGCTGATCGGCTTTGCCGGCCCGCGCGTGATCGAGAACACCGTGCGCGAGAAGCTGCCCGAGGGCTTCCAGCGTTCCGAGTTCCTGCTGCAGAAGGGCGCGATCGACATGATCGTCGACCGTCGCAAGCTGCGTTCGACCGTGGCGCGCCTGCTGGCGCAGCTCCAACGTCAAAGCGCCGACGCGGTGGCCTGACACCCCGTCCCGGAACGTCCCCGAGGGCGGCCGAGTTCACGCTCGCGCCGCCCTTGTCCTTTGCGATCGATGCGTCGCGTTGCGCGTGGATCCTGCGACTTCGCGCAGGATGACGACGCGCCGGAGCGACGCTGCAACCTTGCCATTCCGCGCGCAGTCACTGAAATCCACCCCTGCCATGACCTCGCCCACGACCCTGCCCGAATGGCTCGCCCACTGCGAACGCCTTCACCCGAAGACGATCGACATGACGCTCGCGCGCACCAAGACGCTGATCGAGCGCCTGGGGCTGAAGTTCGCCGTGCCGGTGATCACCGTCGCGGGCACCAACGGCAAGGGCTCGACCTGCGCGATGCTGGAGGCGATCGGCCTGGCCGCCGGCTACAAGGTGGGCGCGTACATCAAGCCGCACCTCGTGCACTTCGAGGAGCGCTGCCGCGTCAACGGCAACATGGTGACAGCCGACGACCTGATCCCGCACTTCCAGGCCGTCGAGGCCGCGCGCGGCGAGCTCGCGCTCACGTACTTCGAGTTCACGACGCTGGTGATCATGCGTGCGCTGGCGGCGGCGCCGGTCGATCTCGTCATCCTCGAGGTGGGCCTGGGCGGGCGGCTGGACGCGGTCAACGCCGTCGACCCGGACGTCTCCGTCATCACCAGCATCGACATCGACCACGTGGAGTACCTCGGCCCCGACCGGGAGTCGATCGGCCGCGAGAAGGCGCACATCGCGCGCCCGGGCCGGCCGCTGATCGTGGGCGACCCGGTGCCGCCGCAGAGCATCGTCGACTACGCCACGCAGGTCGGCGCCGACCTGTGGCTGATCGGGCGCGACTTCAACTACGCGGGCGACCGCCAGCAGTGGTCGTGGAGCGGCCGCGGCCGGCGCTGGAACGCGCTCGGCTACCCGTCGCTGCGCGGCGCGAACCAGTTGCTGAACGCGTCGGGCGCGCTGGCCGCGTTCGAGGCGCTGCGCGAGCGGCTGCCGATCACGGCGCAGGCGGTGCGCGTGGGGCTGTCGTCGATCGACCTGCCGGGTCGCTTCCAGATCATCCCCGGCCAGCCAGCCCTGGTGCTGGACGTGGCGCACAACCCGCATTCGGTGGCCGCGCTGGCGCTCAACCTCGACCAGATGGGCTTCTTCAAGCGCACCTTCGCCGTGTTCGGCGCGATGCACGACAAGGATCTGGCGGGGTCGCTCGGCAAGATCGTGCACCTGGTCGACGACTGGATGCTGACCGACCTGCCGCTGCCACGCGCCGCCAAGGCCGCCGAACTGGCCGAAGTGGTGTGGTCGCTCACCGCCACGGCGCCGTCGGCGTCGCCCAAGCCGCGCGTGAGCACGTACGAATCCCCCGCCGATGCCCTCGCCGCGGCGCTCGCCCAGGCGGAGCCCACTGATAGAATCGTGGTCTTCGGCTCGTTCTACACCGTGGGCGGCGTGCTGAAGGACGGCCCCCCGCGCCTGGTGGCCCGACATCTCGGTTGATGCAGCGGCCAGCGCCGCGCCGTCGCCACCTGTCCGGCCCCGGACTCCAATGAGAAGGCATGGGGCTGCTGTCGATTTTTTCCCGCAACAAGCAGGCTGCCGCCACGCCCGGTAAACCGGCGCGGGGCGCCCGGTCGCCCGCCCGCCAGGCCCCGCTGGGCAACACCCAGAATCCCGACACCGCCGACGCCCTGCGCGAGGTGCGCGCCCGCGCCCGCACGCGCCTGATGGGCGCGACCGTGCTGCTGCTGGTGGGCGTGATCGGCTTCCCGCTGCTGTTCGAGACCCAGCCGCGCCCGGTGCCGGTCGACCTGCCCATCGAGATCCCCGCGCGCAACGCGCCGGGCGTCGCGGACGCGCACGCGGGCACGCATGCGGGTGCCCACCCCGGCGCGCCCGCGACCGCGCACGCCGCCTCCGGTCCCGCGCCCGACTCCGTCTCCTACGATGCGCGCGCGTCCGCGCCGGCGGCCGCGTCGGCGGCGGCCTCGCAGGCGTCCGGCGGCAAGTCGGCGTTCGCTTCGCTGGCCGCGGCCTTGTCGCCCGGCTCGGCGCCCAGCACGGGCGAGGTGGCGGACAAGGCCGCCTACGTCGCGCCGTCGATGGGCGGCAAGGGCCCGGCCAAGCCGCCGGTCAAGCTGGACAAGGACAAGACCGAGAAGGCCGACAAGCCCGAGAAGCCCGCCGCGGCGACGCCGCCGGCCGCCGCCTCCAAGCCGAGCCTGCACACCGCCGGCCCCGTGCTGCCGCCCGCGCCCGACGCCAAGCCCGCCGCGCTGCTGGCCGGCGCTTCCGCCGACAAGCCGTCCGACGCCGCCGCCGGCGGCCGCTTCGTCGTCCAGGTCGGCGCGTTCCTCGAGGACGCCAAGGTGCGCGAGGCGCGCGGCAAGGTCGAGAAGCTGGGCCTGAAGACCTACACCCAGCCGGTGGACACGCCCACCGGCAAGCGCATCCGCGTGCGCGTCGGGCCCTTCGCCACCAAGGCCGAGGCCGACAAGGTCGCTGCCAGGATCAAGGCCGAGGGCCAGACGGCCGTGGTGCTCGCGCTGTGAACCTGCCGCAGTTCGACATCCAGCTCGGATGGGTCGACATCGCCCTGCTGGCGGTGTTCGGCCTGTCGGTGCTGATCGGCCTGTGGCGCGGCTTCGTGTTCGAGATCGTGTCGCTCCTGGGCTGGCTGGTCGCGTTCGTGATCGCCAACACCGCCGGCCCGCTCCTGGCCGACGTCCTGCCGATCGGCAGCGCGCCCGAGGTCAAGCTTTGGATCGCCTACATCGTGGTGTTCCTGCTGATCCTGATCACCTGCACGGTGCTCGCGCGCATGCTGCGGGCGCTGATCGCGGCGACGCCGCTGTCCTTCGTCGACCATTTGCTGGGCGGCGTGTTCGGCGTGGCACGCGGCGCGCTCATCTGCGTGGTCATCGGCACGCTGGTGATGCTGTCGCCGTACGCGACTTCCACAACGTGGAAAACGTCCCATGGCGCGCTCTGGCTGGGCATGGCGCTGGAAGGGTTGAAACCCGTCCTTCCGCAGTCACTTAACGTGCACATCCACACGTAGCCCTGTAGGACGCTCACCTGTTCGGCCGGTTCTCGGCTACGGTTACGGCCGTGACGCCAGTGCAGCGTCGGCGCTCGAAACAAGAATTTCTCCCCTCTCTCGGTATTTCAGGAAACGGACCTCCCCATGTGCGGCATCGTCGGCGTGATCTCCAAATCTCCCGTCAACCAGTTGATCTATGACGCCTTGCTGCTGCTGCAGCACCGCGGGCAGGACGCCGCCGGCATCGTGACGATGCAGGGAACCAAGTGCTTCATGCACAAGGCGCGCGGCATGGTGCGCGACGTCTTCCGCACCCGCAACATGCGCGCGCTGCCCGGCACCGTGGGCCTGGGCCAGGTGCGCTACCCGACCGCCGGCAACGCCTACAGCGAGGAAGAGGCGCAGCCGTTCTACGTCAACGCGCCGTTCGGCATCGTGCTCGTGCACAACGGCAACCTGACGAACGCGCATGCGCTCAAGGCCGAACTGGTCGACAAGGATCGCCGCCACATCAACACCGAGTCGGACACCGAGGTCCTGATCAACATCCTCGCGCACGAGCTGTCCAACGCCGCCGCCGGCGCGACGCTGACGCCCGAGGTGGTCTTCCAGGCCGTCGGCGCCGTGCACAAGCGCATCAAGGGTTCGTATGCCGTCGTCGCGCTGATCGCCGGCTACGGCCTGCTCGCGTTCCGCGACCCGTTCGGGATCCGCCCGCTGATCTACGGCACGGCCGACACGCCGGACGGCCCGAGCGTGATCGTCGCCAGCGAGAGCGTGGCGCTCGAAGGCACCAGCCACCAGGTGGTGCGCGACGTGAAGCCCGGCGAGGCGCTGTTCATCGACCTCGAGGGCCAGGTGCACGCCCAGCAGTGCGCCGAGAACCCGACGCTCAACCCGTGCATGTTCGAGTACGTGTACCTGGCGCGCCCCGATTCCGTCATCGACGGCATCTCGGTCTACCAGGCGCGCCTGAACATGGGCGAGACGCTCGCGCAGCGCCTGATCTCCACGATGCCGCCGTCGGACATCGACGTGGTCATCCCGATCCCCGAATCGAGCCGCCCGTCGGCGATGCAGCTCGCGCAGAAGATCGGCAAGCCGTACCGCGAGGGCTTCGTCAAGAACCGCTACGTGGGCCGCACCTTCATCATGCCGGGGCAGTCGGTGCGCAAGAAGTCCGTGCGCCAGAAGCTCAACGCGATCGGCGTCGAGTTCAAGGGCCGCAACGTGCTGCTGGTGGACGACTCGATCGTGCGCGGCACGACGTCCAAGGAGATCGTGCAGATGGCGCGCGAGGCGGGCGCCAACAAGGTCTACATGGCTTCGGCGGCGCCGCCGGTCAAGTACCCGAACGTCTACGGCATCGACATGCCCACGCCCGAGGAGCTGATCGCCTCGGGCCGCACGCAGGACGAGATCCGCGAGTTCATCGGTGCCGACGCGCTGATCTACCAGGACGTGGACGCGATGAAGCGCGTGGTCGGCAAGCTCAACAAGCAGATCGGCAACTTCGAGGCGTCCTGCTTCGACGGCCACTACATCACCGGCGACGTCAGCCTCGAGGACTTCTCGACGATGCGCGAGCAGCGCCGCTCGCAGCAGACCGAGGAAGACGATCCGGCCCGCTCGCGCCTGGCGCTGCAGAACACCGGCGACTGACGCCGCTTTCGGCGACACTCCCTTTCCACGCATCGACCACGGCACCCTGCGGGGTGCCTTCGCGTTTCAAGAACGAACACCGTGACCACGCCCATCCGCACCCGCATCGCCCCGTCGCCGACGGGCTTCCTCCACCTCGGCACCGCGCGCACCGCGCTGTACTCGTGGGCCTACGCGCGCCACCACGGCGGGCAGTTCGTGCTGCGCATCGAGGACACCGACGTCGCGCGCTCGACGCAGGACTCGGTCGACCAGATCATCGCGGCGATGAACTGGCTGGGGCTGTCCTATGACGAAGGCCCGGTCTACCAGATGCAGCGCCTGGAGCGCTACAAGGCGGTGGTCGACACGATGCTGGCCGCCGGCACCGCCTACCTGTGCTATTGCACGCCGGAAGACCTCGACCGGATGAAGGACGGCCAGGAAGCGCGCGGCGAGAAGCGCCGCTACGACGGGACGTGGCGCCCGATGCCCGGCAAGACGCTGCCGCCCGTGCCCGCGGGTGTCAAGCCGGTGGTGCGCTTTGCCAATCCGCTGGACGGCGAGGTGACGTGGAACGACCTGGTCAAGGGCCCGATCACGATCCACAACAAGGAGATCGACGACCTGATCATCGTGCGCGACGACGGCGTGCCCACGTACAACTACGCCGTGGTGGTCGACGACTGGGACATGCGCATCAGCCACGTCTTCCGCGGCGACGAGCACATCAACAACACGCCCTGGCAGATCAACATGTTCCGCGCGCTCGGCGCGGCGCTGCCGCAGTTCGGCCACCTGCCCATCATCCTGGGCGACGACGGCCTGAAGCTGTCCAAGCGCCGCGGCGCCGTCAGCGTCACCGACTACGAGGCCAACGGCTTCCTGCCCGAAGGCATGAACAACTACCTCGCGCGCCTGGGCTGGAGCCACGGCGACGACGAGCTGTTCACCCTCGACCAGATGGTGTCCTGGTTCGATGGCTCGCACCTGAACAAGAGCCCCGCGCAATGGGATGCGGCCAAGCTGCTGTGGGTCAACGCCCACCACATGAAGCAGGCCGACGATGCGCGCCTGGCCACGCTGGTCGTGGGCCAGTTGGCCAGGCGCGGCATCGAGGCCGCGGCCGACGACGCGATGGCCGCGCGCTGCGCGCTGCTCAAGGACCGCTGCCAGACGACGGTGGAACTGGCCGACTGGATCGAGATGTTCTTCAAGGCGCCGACCCCGGCCCAGGCCGACCTCGACCAGCACGTGACCGACGCCGCGAAGGCCGCGCTGCGCACGCTGCGCGAGAAGCTCGAAACGGTGGCCTGGGACAAGGCCGCGATCGCCGCCGCGATGAAGGAGACGCTCGCCGCTCACGCGATCAAGATGCCGCAGCTGGCCATCCCGCTGCGCGTGGTCGTCTGCGGCCGTGCGCAGACGCCGGCCATCGATGCGTTGATCGCAACTTTCCAACGCGAAGTTGTGCTCGACCGCTTGCGCACTGTTTGAAATCTGTTCTATACTAGCGGTCTTCGCTCTTCACCACGCGATGCGGTTTCTGCGGTCAAACGCAGAGGTCAAAATCGGGGGTATAGCTCAGCTGGGAGAGCGCTTGCATGGCATGCAAGAGGTCAGCGGTTCGATCCCGCTTACCTCCACCACCTGTCCTTCGTGGCGGGGACAAGCCGGCAGCGCGTGGCAGAGAGTGGAAACGGATTTAGACCCTATCGTCTAGAGGCCTAGGACACGACCCTTTCACGGTCGTTACCGGGGTTCGAATCCCCGTGGGGTCGCCAGCGATAGCAGGCACAAGTTGCAGGCAGCGCTTGGAACGCAAGTTCGAAGTTGCCGACCACGTGGAGTGGTAGTTCAGTTGGTTAGAATACCGGCCTGTCACGCCGGGGGTCGCGGGTTCGAGTCCCGTCCACTCCGCCAAAATTTGCTTTACGACTGGCCCTATCGTCTAGAGGCCTAGGACACGACCCTTTCACGGTCGTTACAGGGGTTCGAATCCCCTTGGGGTCACCAGTCACCACACACAAGTCGCGTTCGGCGCTTGGGGCCTGCGCCTGAAGCCGGACGGCCACGTGGAGTGGTAGTTCAGTTGGTTAGAATACCGGCCTGTCACGCCGGGGGTCGCGGGTTCGAGTCCCGTCCACTCCGCCAAAGCATTTCAACGGGTTGCAGTCGCCAGATTGCAGCCCGTTTTCCATTGGGGCGCCGGCTTGGCGCGTCCGGCGACCGTGTCGTCTTCGACGCGCTCGCCTACAGCTTCCGGCCCGGCCGGCCGATATCCCGGCAGGAGCCCTGCCATGCACGACCGCCTCGTCCCCCGTCCGATCGCCCGCCCGCGCGCGGCCGCCCGCGCGTCGCGCGCGAGCCTGGGCGTGGCCGCCGTCGCGCTGCTGGCCGGTTGCGCCGCGGTGCGCCTCGACGCGCCGCGCTACGTCGAGCCGGCGGCTACCGAGGCAACGGCCAAGGTGCGGGTGGTCAACACGCGCGCCCAGGTCTACTACGCCGACATCGCCGTCTTCGATGCGCCGGCCTGCCTGACCAAGGCCAACTTCGGCATGACCGGCGGCGAGAGCCGCGACGCCGAGCGTGTGGGCATGCTCGATGAGCAGCCGGTGTCGGCCGCGACGCTGGAGCGCCGGGTGCGCGCCGGCGAGCCGCTCGTGCTGGGCCCGCGCGTGGTGTTCCCAACCATCAGCCGCTGGGAATACCTGCATTCGATGCAGGCCGACACCCAGGAGGACGTGCGCGCCCGCCGCGCCGGCGTCTGCCAGGTGCCGGCGTTCGTCCCCAAGGCCGGCGAGCAGTACGAGGTGAAGGTCGACCTGTCGCCCGCGCGCTGCACCGTCACGCCGTACCGCCTGGTCGGCGAGGGCGGCGCCGTCCGCCGCGTGCCGGTGGAGACGCAGGTCTCGCGCATCTCCACCTACGAATTCGACATGAAGTGCTTCAGATGAGGGCGATCGCGTAGCGCAGGGCGGCGACCGTCTCGCCCGCCCACTCGTGATCCTCGCGCCCGACGGGCCGCCAGCCGCGCCTCTCGTAGAAGGCGATCGCCGGCGCGTTCGTCTCCAGCACGTGCAGTTGCATCGCGCTCGCGCCGCTCGCGCGCGCGTGACGCGCGACCGCCGCCAGCAGCGCCGAGCCGATGCCCAGCCCCTTGCGTTCGGGCAGCGCGTGCAGGTTGTTCACGTAGACGACGCCGTCGTCGTCCACGGGTCGCGCACAGGCGAAGCCGATCGCCACGCCGTCCGATTCGGCCAGCAGCACGCAGCCGCCACCGGCGAGCAGCGCCGGCAGCCTGGCTGCCCAGTCGGCGCGGCTGGCGGCCGGCATCGCGACGTCCAGGTAGTGGTCGGATACCTGCCCCCGGTACGTCGCGCGGCGGCTGCGGACGTGGATGTCGTCGATCGTCTCGAGATCGGCGAGCGTCGCGTCACGCAGCGTGAAGGCGGTCAGGAGGTTGCTTGTCACGGGTCTCAGGACAGCGCGGGTTGCGCGTCGACGCGAACGCCGCCTGCGAGCACGATGCCTTCGACGTCCAGCAGCGCCTGCTTGCGGTGCAGGCCGCCGGCATAGCCGGTGAGGGTGCCGTTCTCGCCGATCACGCGGTGGCAGGGCACGATGATCGAGATCGGGTTGCGGCCCACCGCGGCGCCCACGGCGCGCGAGGCCTGCGGGCTGCCGACGTCGCGTGCGATGCGGCCGTAGCTGGTCGTCTGGCCACAGCGGATCGCGCACAGGCGCCGCCACACCGCCTCCTGGAACGGCGTGCCCTGCGGCGCGAGCGCCACCTCGAAGGCGCGCAGCCGGCCGGCGAAGTAGCGCGCCAGCTCGTCGCGGGCCTGCGCGATCCAGCGCTGGTCGTTGTCCAGCGGCGCCTCGAGCGGGCCGGGGCCGTGCTGCTGGCTGTCGAACCACAGGCCCATCAGGCCGGCCGCGCCGGCCAGCGCGGTCAGCGGGCCCAGCGGGGTGTCGATGATGCCCTGGGCGAGGGCGACGCCGGCGGTGCGGCGGGCGGGCAGGGTGGAGGAAGCGGAGCGGATCATCTGGGTTCCTTCGCGGCGGCCTTGCGCCGGGCAGGGATACCCGGGGCGGCAATGGCCACCTTCCGTTTGTTGTGGGGTGCGGGGCTTGGGGTCTTTGTGTTGTCGCGCGATTCCAACGCGCGCCACAGCGCGATCACGGCGTACGAGCGCCACGGCCGCCAGTCCTCGGCCATCGCGATGGCCTGCGGCGCGTCGCGCGCCTGCGCGAGGCCCATCGCCTTGAGCAGGCCGATGTCGGTGGCCGGGAACGCGTCGGGCCAGCCCAGCACGCGCAGCGCGAGCAGTTGCACCGTCCAGTCGCCGATGCCCGGCAGCGCCAGCAGCGCCTCCTGGGTGGCGGCCAGCGGCGCGCCGCGGTGCAGCGGCAGGCCGTCGACCACGGCGCGGGCGAGCGATTGCAGGGCGGCCACGCGCTGGCGCACGATGCCCAACTCGCCGATCGAGTCGGGGGTGGCGGCAGCGATCGTGGCGGCATCGGGAAAGCACCGGTGCAGGCCGGGCCAGGGCGTGTCCACCGGCATGCCGAAACGATCGATCAGCCGGCGCGTGAGCGTGCGCGCGGCGGCCACCGTCACCTGCTGGCCCAGCACGATGCGGGCCGCCGTCTCGAAGCCGTCGAAGCTGCCGGGCATGCGCAGGCCGGCGCCCAGCGCGGCGGCCGGGTGCAGGGCGGCCAGCGTGGCCAGCAGCGGGGCCATGTGGGCGGGGTCGGCGTCCAGGTCCAGCGCGTGGCGTGCCGCCTCCACCAGCTGGCCGCTGTGGGCGGCGAGGTTGGCGCTCGCCCGCAGCTCGACCTCGTGGCGGTCGGCCAGGAACTCGATCTCGATCCAGCCGCGCGCCGGTGTGGCGGCGCGGCCGGCCTGGCCCGGCTCGTCGGCGGCCGCCCGCGGCGCGCTCCACGTGCGCCGGATGACGCGGCCCGCGACCTCCTCGACGCCGGCCAGCGTGCGCTGGTCCCAGAACGCCAGCATGCTGTCGACGTCATACGGCGGGCGGTATCCCAGGCGCACGCGCAGCCCCTCGGCGGCGCCGCCTGCCGGACGCACCGCGCCGCTCGCGCGCCGCAGCTCCGTCGGCTTGAGCCGCACCTGTTCGGCGAAGACGGCGTTGAAGCGGCGCAGGCTCTCGAAGCCGCAGGCCAGCGCCACCTCGGTGACGGGCAGCTCGGTGTCGGTCAGCAGCTGCTTGGCCTGCAGCAGGCGCTGCGTCGTGAGGTAGTCGATCGGGCTGACGCCGTGGGCGTGGGCGAACACCCGGCGCAGGTGGCGCTCGGTCACGCCCAGGCGGGCGGCCAGCTCGGGCATGCGCACGGCCGCCCCCACGCGCACGGCGTGGTCGATCATCCGGGCCGCGTGCTGCGCCAGCACCTGCGACGAATCCATCAGGCTCAGGCCGGGCGCGAGCTCGGGGCGGCAGCGCAGGCAGGGGCGAAAGCCCGCCTGCTCCGCGAGCGCGGCGTTCGGGTAGAAGCGGCAGTTCTCCTTGCGCGGCGTGCGCACCCGGCACACCGGCCGGCAGTAGATCCGGGTCGAGGTCACGCCGACGAAGAAGCGTCCGTCGAAGCGGGCGTCGTGCGTGGCCAGGGCCTTCCAGGCGGTGTCGGGATCGAGTTCCATGTCGCCATCATAGGCACGCCGGCGGCCTGGACTCGCCGTTTTCGGACACATGGATTCGGGTCAGGGTAGGCCCCGTCCGTGACGGCTGCGTGGCAGTCCCTCGCGGACAATAGGGGTTCGCGCCAATACCCCCGGGAGCACCACTGGCGCACCTTGTAAAACCCCCTGGTGGGGGATGCGCTGCACAGCCGTTAGAGTGAGAATCATTCTTGGGACGCAGCCCTTGCGGTCAGGGCTGCGCGAGACCGACAAAGTGTCCCCGCGCCAGCGGGGCAGAGGAAGGAGAGCGAGTTGAAATCTCATACCCTTGGCGGGTTGGGCTACGTTGTGGTGGCTCTTGCGGGCCTGAATGCCGCACCGTCGTTCGCACAGACCGCGCCCAATACCAATGCCGGTCGCGCCCTCGAATCCTCCACCCCTCCGCAGCCCAGGGACATCAAGAAGGACGCCAACGTCCTGCCGCCCGCCGAGGCCCAGCGCACCCCCGCGGGCGACAACGGCCCGACGCTGCTGGTCAAGGGCTTCCAGGTCACCGGCAACACGATCTTCACCAACGAGGAGCTGCTCGCCCTCGTGCGTCCCTGGGTCGGCAAGCAGGCCGGCACCGACCAGCTGCTCGACGCCGCCGAGGCGATCAAGAACCGCTACAAGGACGCCGGCTTCTTCCTGACGCAGGTGTTCGTGCCGGCGCAGGACGTGCCCGACGGCATCGTCACGCTGCGCGTGCTCGAGGCCCGCATCGGCGAGACGCACGCCGAGGTCAACACCGAGCGCGTCAGGCCCGCCATCGTCGACGGCTACATGCAGCTGCTGCCCAAGGGCGCGCCCGTCACCGAGCAGAATGTCGAGCGCCCGCTGCTGCTGCTCAACGACTTGCCCGGCCTGAAGGTCAGCTCGGTCCTGCGTCCCGGCGCGGAGACCGGCGAGGCCGACCTGCTCGTGAAGGTGATCGACGACGGCAAGACGTTCGGCGGCGACGCCTACGTCGACAACGCCGGCAACGAGGCGACCGGCTACGCCCGCGTGGGCGCCGACCTCGTCGCCAACGGCCTGCTGGGCCAGGGCGAGTCGTGGACGCTCGGCGGCCTGGCCACCGAGCACAACGGCGTGGACCTCGTGCGCGCCGGCGTCACGGCGCCGGTCGGCGCCTATGGCACGAAGGCGACGGCCAGCCTGACCTACCTGCACTACAACGTGCTCAAGCTCACGAACCTCGACGCCGACGGCTATGCGGCCGTCGCCTCGCTGAACGTGCAGCACCCGGTCGTGCGCTCGCGCAACTTCAACCTGTTCGCGGTGGGCGGCGGCGACATCAAGGAACTCGATGACCGCACGCAGGGCGGCAGCAACCATGACAAGCGCATGCTGTTCCTCGGCCACGTCGGCGTCACCGGCGATTTCCGCGACGAGCGCTTCGGCGGCTCGTTGAACAGCTTCACCCTCACGCTCAGCGGCGGCGACAACCGGATCCGTACCGTCTCCGAGCGGGACAAGGACCTGACGCCGGGCTTCGGCCACCGCACCAGCGGCACGTTCGAGCACCTGGACGGCGACTACCAGCGCCTGCAGTCGATCACCGACACCACCAGCGTGCTGCTGTCGATGCGCGGCCAGCTGGCGTTCCAGAACCTGGACACCTCCGAGAAGTCCTCGCTGGGCGGCCCGCACGGCGTGCGCGCGTTCGCGGTGGGCGACGGCGTCGGCGACGATGTGTTCCAGGGCACGGTGGAACTGCGCCAGCGCGTGCCGGCGTGGACGCTGTTCAACGCCCCGTTCGTGCTCAGCGCGTTCGTCGACGGCGGCCGCTACAAGAACTGGCACGACCCGCTGTCTTCGGACACCGACAACGTGCGCACGCTCGGTGGCTACGGCGTCGGCCTGAACCTGACCAGCCGCGACGACTTCCAGTTCCGCCTCGATGTCGCTCGGCGCATCAACAAGTCGGATCTGGCCGGCTCCGACAACCGCAAGACGCGGGCGTGGGCATCGCTGCAGAAGTGGTTCTGATCTGAGGGAACCTCCCGCGCGGGTGGCGCGGGAGGCCATGGGGTTCGTTGGCGCGTCGCTCGCCGCGCCTTGAAATGCTGGGGGTTGTCGTGGAAAAGTCCAAGTCTTCGTTGTTGTCGTCGTCGATGCTGTGCGTCCGCCAGATGGTGCTGCGCGTCGGGTTCAAGTTCAAGCTCGCGACCGCGCGCGTGCGCACCCCGCGACCCAGCCGCCTGCTGATCGCGCTGCTGGCCGGCTGCGGCGTGCAGGTCGCGTTCGCGCTGCCCCAGGGCGGGCAGGTGGCCTCCGGCGGCGTGACCATCGGCCCGGCCGCGGGCAGCACGCTCAACGTCACGCAGACCACCGACAAGGGCATCATCAACTGGCAGTCCTTCAACGTCGCCAGCGGCGAGAAGGTCAATTTCCAGCAGCCGGGCGCCACGTCCAGCACCCTCAACCGGGTCGTCGGGAGCGATCCCAGCGCCATCTTCGGCCAGATCAGCGCCAACGGGCAGGTCTTCCTGATCAACAACAGCGGCATCCTGTTCGGGCCGGGCGCGCAGGTCAATGCGGCGGGCCTGGTGGCCTCGACGCTGCAGCTGACCGACGGCAACTTCCTGGCCGGCAACTATGTGCTGGACGGCGCAGGCGGCAGCGTCACCAACCAGGGCGTGCTCAAGGCCGGCTTCGTGGCGCTGGCGGGCACGCAGGTGTCGAGCACGGGCACCATCGTCGCCGACGGCGGCGCCGTGGCGCTGGCCGCGGGCGACCGCGTCACCCTCAACCTGACCGGCAGCGACCTGGTGTCGATGTCGGTCGACGCGCCCGCCGCGGCGGCGCAGGTGCACGCCGGCGGCATCGTGCAGGCCGACGGCGGCCGGGTGCTGATCAGCGCCAAGGCGGCCGACGCGCTGCTGGGCACCGTCGTCAACGTCGACGGCATCGTGCAGGCGCATTCCATCGGCTCGCGCAACGGCGTCATCACGCTCGACGGCGGCAGCGCCGGCGTCGTGGCCGTGAGCGGCACGCTCGACGCGAGCGGCAAGGGCGCCGGCCAGACCGGCGGCACGGTCAAGCTCACCGGCGCCAACGTGGGCCTGGTCGACCACGCGACGGTCGACGTCTCCGGCGCTGCCGGCGGCGGCGTCGTGCGCGTGGGCGGCGACTGGCACGGCGCGGGCGCCGACGGCGACGCGAACGCGAGCCAAGCCTACGTCGGCTCGCACGCCACGATCGCGGCCAACGCCATCGGCTCGGGCCAGGGCGGCAACGTCGTCGTCTGGTCGAACGACCACACCCAGTTCTTCGGCAAGATCGACGCGCGCGGCGGGGCCGCGGGCGGCGACGGCGGCAACGTCGAGACCTCCAGCCACTTCCTCGACGTGGCCGGCCGCGTCGACGCCTCGGCCGCGGCGGGCAAGGGCGGCACCTGGCTGCTCGACCCGATCGACGTCAACATCAACAGCACCGGCCCCACCGACACCACGACCGGCAGCATCTGGCGCAGTTCGTCGGGCAACTCCACCATCCTGGACACGGACCTCGGCGGGGCGCTGTCCACCGGCACCAACATCCAGGTGCAGACCACCAGCGCCGGCGGCGGCAACGGCGACATCACCGTGACCGGCAACGTGGCGTCCGCGCTGTCGGGCAGCCAGTCGGCGACGCTGTCCCTCGAGGCGATCCGGAACATCACCTTCACCGGCGGCTCGATCACGTCCGCGGACGGCACGGCGCTGACCGTCAACCTGAACGCCGGCACGACCAACAGCCACATCAACCCGGGCACCAACAACAGCACGATCACGATGGACGCCGCCTCGTCCATCGACCTGGGCACGACCGGCGCCTCGGCGCTGAGCGCCACGGCCAAGGGCGCCGTGCAGCTGGGCGCGATCACGGTGGGCAGCGGCGGCCTGACCGTCACCTCCAAGGGCGGCGCGCTCACGCAATCGGCGGCCTGGACGGTCAACGGCACCCTGTCGGCCAACACCACGGGCGGCAACGTCACGCTCAACACGAGCGGCAACGGCATCAAGGTCTACACGGGCGACACGGGCACCGGCACGGTGTCCGTCCACAACGCCGGCGCGCTGGACCTGGCCGACATCACGGCCAGCAGCCTGACCGTCAACACCAGCGAGAACAACAGCAACGTCACGCACCATGCCGGCACCGACCTGAACGTCAGCGGCGCCGTCACGATCAACGCCGGCACGGGCAACATCACGGCGGGCAGCACCACCAGCACCATCGGTCACATCGGCACGACGGGCAGCGTCACCGACCTGACCGGTCCCAGCCTCGTGCTGGACAACGTCAGCGCCACCACGCTGACGACGCACACCGGCACGACGGGCAGCGTCACGCAGACCGGCGGCGACACGATCACCGCCACCAGCGCGACCTTCGGCGCGGGCACGGGCGGCGTCACGCTGGTCGACGGCAACACGATCGGCACGTACGGCGCGAACACCACCGGCACGGCGAGCTTCACCAACGACGCCGGCGTCAACCTGGGCAACGTGAACGCGGCCGCGCTGACGGTGGACACCAGCGGCGGCAACGGCAACGTCACGCAGCAGGCCAGCACCGACCTGGCGATCGGCGGCGCGGCTTCCATCACGGCCGGCACCGGCACCATCACGGCGGGCAGCACCGGCAGCACCTTCGGCAGCATCGGCACGTCGGGCCGCGCCACGGACCTGTCCGGCGCCAGCCTCGTGCTGGGCGACGTCACGGCCACGACGCTGGTCACGCACACCAGCGCGGCTGGCAGCGTGTCGCAGGTCGGCCCGGGCACGTCGGTCCACGCGACCACCAGCGCCACGCTCAATGCGGGCAGCGGCGGCGTCGCGCTCGGCTTCGTCACGACGCCGATCCTCAACGTCAACACCAGCGCCAACAACGGCAACGTGACGCAAGCGGCCAGCACGGACCTGGCCGTGGGCGCAACCACCATCAACGCGGGCACGGGCTCGATCTCGGTGGGCAGCACCACCAGCACGATCAGCCACATCGCCACGACGGGCGGCGCCACCAGCATCACGGCCGACATCGTGACGCTGGACAACATCTCGGCCACGACGCTGACCACCCACACCGGCACCACCGGCAGCGTCACGCAGACCGGCGGCGACACGATCATGGCCACGACGACCGACCTGCACGCGGGCACCGGCGGCGTCACGCTGGTCGACGGCAATTCGATCGGCACGTACGGCGCCAACTCGACCGGCGCGGTGAGCTTCACCAACAACGCCGGCATCAACCTCGGCGGCGTGACCGCCACCGGCCTGACGGTCGATACCAGCGGCGGCAACGGCAACGTGACGCAGCAGTCGGGCACCGGGCTGAGCGTCAGCGGCGGCGCGACGATCACCGCGGGCACGGGCAACATCACCGCCGGCAGCACGACCAGCACGATCGGCCATGTCGCCACCACGGGCCATGCGACCGACCTGTCGGCCGCCAGCCTCGTGCTGGACAACATCTCGGCCACCACGCTGGCCACGCACACCGGCACGGCAGGCAGCGTCACGCAGACCGGCGGTCGCACGATCTCGGCGACCAGCACGAACTTCGGCGCTGGCAACGGCGGCGTCACCATCGGCAACACCGGCAACGTGATCGGCGCCTGGGGCGCGACGACCACAGGCACGGCGTCGTTCACGTCGACCGGCGGCATCGCCCTGGATCCGGTCAGTGCCAATGCGCTGTCCGTGCATGCGGGCGCCGCGATCACGCAGAACAGCGGCACCGTGGCCGTGGGCACCACGACCGGCCTGGACGCCGCGGGCAACGACGTCACCCTCGGCGCGACGGGCAACACCTTCGGTGGCCTCGTGAGCGTCAACCACGCCGGCACGGCGACGATCACGGGCTCCGGCGGCGTGGCGGTGCGCCTGGCCAACACGACCACCGGCGCCTTGACCGCCACCGGCGCGCTCACCGTCGACGGCGCCACCACCGGCGCGCTGACGGCCAGCGGCAACGGCGTGGCGCTGGGCACGGCGTCCAGCACGCTCAGCGTCGGCACCACGCTGGGCGTGTCCAGCGGCACCGGCGACATCACGCAGGGCAACCGCATTGCCGTCGGCACCACCAGCTCGCTGACCGCCGGCACGCACAACGTGACGCTGGCCAACACCGCCAACACGTTCGGCGGCACGGTCACGGCCTCGGGCACCTCGGTCAACATCGCGGCGACCGGCCCGCTCGACGCCAACGTCACGCTGACGGGCGGCACCGGCGACCTGACGCTCGCCTCCACCGGCGCGCTGAGCGGGCCGACCGCGGTCACCACCACCGGCAACATCTCGCTGAGCACCGGCGCCGCGCTGACCACGGCCGGCGCGCTGAGCGGTCACGACGTGTCGCTGACCGGCACCAGCGTCAGCGTCGGCAACGACCTCACGGCCAGCCACGACATCACGCTGCACGCGACCGGCGGCGCCATCACGCAGACGGCAGGCGCCGTCACGGCCGCGGGCGCGACGACGCTGACGGCCGCCGGCGCGGGCAATACGATCACCCTGACCGGCGCGGCCAACAACCTCGTCGGCGCGGTGACCGTCAGCGGCAGCACCGTCAACGTCAAGGACGCCGGCGCCCTCACGATCTCCGGCACGACGACCGCCGACCTGACGGCCACCGGCAACGGCATCACCTTCGGCACCGGCGCGACCGCGGTCGGCGGCGCGCTCGTGGCCAACGCAGGCACGGGCGCGATCGCGCAGTCCGGCACGGTGTCGGTCACGGGCACCAGCACGCTCGACGCCGGCACGCTGACGCTGGCCAACCCGGCCAACGTGTTCACCGGCCAGGTCACGGCCACCGCCGCGTCGATCAACATCGGCGCCAACGGCAACCTCGCCGTCGCACCCAACATGCCCGCGGGCGCCGGCAACCTGACGCTCGCCGCCTACGGCTCGACCGCCACGCTGACGATCCCTGGCGGCGCGATCTCCACCACCGGCGACGTCTCGCTGACGGCCGGCGGCGGCCTGAGCACCAGCGGCGACATCAGCGCCCGCAACGTCGCGCTCGGCGGCGGCGCGCTGACGATCGGCAACCACATCACCGCCACGGGCACGTTCGACGCCACCTCGACGTCGACCATCACGGAGACCGGCTCCGGCGACCTGCACGTCGCCGGCGCGACCACGCTGAACGCCGGCACCAACGCGATCACGCTGAACGCGGCCACCAACGACTTCAGCACCGTGTCGGCCACCGGCGGCGCGGTCAGCATCGTCGACGCCAACGCCGTCGCGGTGCACCTGGCCAGCGCCACGAGCGCCAACCTGACGGCCAGCGCGGGCGTGCTCACCGTCGACGGCACCACCACCGGGGGCAACCTCACGGCCGCCGGCCAGGGCATCGTCTTCGGCCCCGGCGCGACCTCGGTGCACGGCGCGCTCGGCGCCAACAGCGGCACGGGCACCATCACGCAGACGGGCAACGTCGCGGTGACCGGCGCCACCACGCTCGATGCGGGCACCGCGGCCATCACGCTGTCCAACCCGGGCAACGACTTCGGCGGCCTCGTCACGGCCAACGGCGGCGCGGTCGCCCTGGGCGACACCAACGCGCTCACCGCGCATGTCGTCGCCAGCACGAGCGCCACGCTGGTGGCGGGCGGCCTGCTGACCGTCGACGGCAGCGCCCCGACGCTGGCGGCCACGGGCAACGGCGTCGTGCTCGGCGCCATCAGCGCGACCGACCTGCAGGCCACCGGCGGCACGGGCACGATCACGCAGTCCGGCGCCCTGGCGGTGACCGGCAGCACGACGCTCGCCACGACGGGCCAGGACATCACCCTCACGAACCCCGCCAACAACTTCGGCGCGAACGCGAGCTCGTTCAACGGCAGGAACGTGGCGCTGACGGCGGCCGGCGCGCTGTCGGTCGGCGGCACGGCCACCGGCAACGCGACGCTCATTGGCACGGCCGTCACGCTCGGTGCGACCACCGTGGGCGGCACGCTCGCCGTGACCGGCACGGGCGGCATCGGCGGCACGAGCCCGGTGGTGGTCGCCGGCGCCAGCACGCTCGACGCCGGCAGCGCCGCGATCGCGCTGTCGGGCGCCGGCAACCACTTCGGCGGCCTCGTCACCGCCACCGGCGGCGCGATCACGCTCGCCGACTCCGCCGCGCTGAACGTGCACCTGGCCAGCGCCACCAGCGCCAGCCTGAACGCGGGCGGCGCGCTGGCGGTCGATGGCGCCACCACGGGCAACCTGACGGCCAACGGCGCCAGCGTCTCGCTGGGCGCCACCACGGTCGGCGGCGCGCTGTCGGCCACGGCCTCGACGGGCGCCATCGGGCAGACCGGCACCGTCGCCGTCACGGGCACGAGCACGCTCGCCGCCACGGCCGGCGCGGTCACGCTGGCCAACCCGGCCAACGACTTCGGCGGAGCGGTGACGGCCAGCGGCGGCACCATCAGCCTGGCCGATGCCAACGCGCTGTCCGCGCACGTCACCAGCAGCGGCAACACCACGCTGGCTGCCGGCGGCACGCTGTCGGTCGACGGCGCGGTGGGCGGCACCCTGAACGCCGCCAGCCACGGCGCCATCACGCAGGCGGCGGCGCTCGCCGTCACCGGGGCGTCGACACTCAACGCCAACGGCAGCGCCATCACCCTGGCGACCGCGGGCAACGACTTCGGCGGCACGGTCACCGCCACCGGCAGCACCGTCAGCCTGGCCGACGCCAATTCGCTGGCCGCCCACGTCACCAGCACCGCCGACACCACGCTCAACGCCGGCGGCGCGGCGACGGTCGATGGCACGGTCGGCGGCGCGCTGGCGGTCACCAGCACGGGCGCGATCACGCAGTCGGCCGCCCTGACGGTGGCGGGCACCACCGCGCTCAACGCGGGCACCGGGGCCGTCACGCTTTCCAGCGCGGGCAACGACTTCGCCGGCACCGTCACGGCCACCGGCGGCGCGGTCACGCTGGCCGACGCCAACGCGCTCAACGTGCACCTGGGCGGCGCGACCGCCGCCACGCTGAACGCGACCGGTGCGCTGACGGTCGACGGCAGCTCGAGCGGCGCGCTGACGGCCAACGGCAGCAGCGTCGTCCTCGGCGCGACCACGGTCGGCGGCAACCTGGCCGCCACCAGCGGCGGCACGATCACGCAGACCGGCGCGATCACCGTCGCCGGCACGTCCACGCTGAACGCCGGCAGCCACGCCGTGACGCTGGCCAACGCGGCCAACGACTTCGTCGGCGCGGTCACGGCCACCGGCAGCACGGTGAGCCTGTCCGACGCGAACGCGCTGACGGCGCACCTGTCTGCCACCAACGCCACGCTCGTCGCGGGCGGCGCGGTGATCGCCGACGGCGCCACGTCCGGTGCGGTCGCCGTCACGGCGGCTTCGGCCGACATCGAGCAGGCCGGCCCGCTGACGGTGCAGCTGAACAACGTGGGCAGCGCGGTCGTCAAGTCCGGCGCGGCGCTGCACGTCGACGGCAACAGCACGGGCAACGTCACGGCCAGCGGCGCGTCGGTCGTCCTCGGCGGCAGCGTGCTGACCGTCGGCGGCAACCTGGCGGCCACGTCGACGGCCGGTGACGTCACGCAGGCGGGCACGCTGACCGTGACCGGCACCAGCACGCTGGCGGCCGGCAGCGGAAACGTCACCCTCGCCGACGCGAACAACGCGTTCGGCGGCGCGGTCACGGCCTCGGGCAACAACATCACGCTGGCCGGCAAGTCGGCGCTGGCGGCGCACCTGGCGGCCAACGGCAGCGCCACGCTGACCTCGGCCAGCGGCCTGACGGTGGACGGCAGCGCCGACGCCCTCAACGTCACCGGCACGAGCGTGGCGTTCGGCGCCGCGGGCACGACGGTGCACGGCGCGCTGACCACCAACGGCGGCGGCGTCACCCAGGCCGGCAACGTCGCGGTCGGGGGGCTGTCCACCTTCAACGCCGGCGCGGGCGACATCCTGCTCGACTCGCCGGGCACCAACCTGCAGGGCGCGATCACGGCCACGGGCCACACGATCCGCCTGACGGACAGCCACGCGATCGACGCCACGGTCACCTCCACCGGCGACGTCACGCTGACCTCGACCGCGGACGTCCAGGCCAAGGGCAGCTTCGGCGGCCAGCTGAACGTCTCGGGCGCGAAGGTCGCCCTCGACACGGGCACCAGCGCGACGCCGATGACCGTCAACGGCAAGCTCACCGTCGCCTCGACGGGCGACACGTCGCTGGGCTTCCTGACGGCCAACGGCGCGACGATCAACGCGGGCGGGAACGTGCTGCTCAAGGGCACGCTGAAGTCGGCGGCCGGCGACGTCACGCTCTCGGGCGCCTCGATCCAGGGCGTCAACAAGCTGGGCGCGCTCGATGTCGCGAGCGGCTCCCGGGTGACGGTCGGCGCCGCCAGCGGCAACATCGGCAAGGTGACCACGCTGCTGAATACGGTCGACGACGACGCGATCATCGGTCTGCTGGGCGCCACCGGCCAGACCAGCCTGCAGGTCAGCTTCGGCGCCGGGCACACCGCCTGGTTCCGCGTCGGCTCGCAGGCGCAGACGCCCTTGCTCAAGCCGACGTCGACCAACGCCTCGCAGACGTTCTTCTGCGACCTGGCGACCTGCGTCAACGTCCTGGGCCAGTCGACCGCCATCGCCGATTCCGTCATCGCCAACATCCTGACGACGGCGT
>Ga0207427_100444_pt1 | contig 22994 bp, 16 predicted proteins | sample AraplaCL_Cvi_mMS_FD_184268 | JGI IMG/M metagenome (GOLD analysis project Ga0207427, IMG submission 184268) | Arabidopsis root microbial communities from the University of North Carolina, USA - plate scrape CL_Cvi_mMS (SPAdes) (version 2) | ecosystem: Host-associated > Plants > Roots > Endosphere ... | reverse complement strand
TAACCCGCCCTACCGAATACGAATACGAATCGACTCGATACGGTTTTGGTAGGGCGGGTAGCCGCAGGCGTAACCCGCGCTCGTCCATCACGATAAGGAACGCTGGCGTCACGGACCTCGTTTCGCGTCAAACTACGTCCGAGCGTGGCAACGCAGGCCGCGGGCCTCGACGCGGCCTCGATGGCCCGTCGAGGCCAAAACCCTAACTAAAACCTGCGAATGTTTTTCTCAACCAGCCCAGGTGCTGGCGCGGCAGGGTGGGCTGGGGTTCCGATCGGAGGCGCGCCCCACGCGACGCGGGTGGAAGCCTCCGGTCCGCCCTCGATGAACTTGAACGCGGCCAGATCGGCGAGCGCGCGGTGCTTGTAGGAACTACGGAACCCGCTGAATCCGGCCGTCCAGGCCGGATTCCGACGGATGGCAAGCCGGAGAGCGGAGCCCCAGCCCAGCCTGTCGCCAGTGAAACGCCGGCCAGCGCGAAGCGACAAAAGCAGCACCACAAGACGACACCGCCGACAATGCGGCCTTCCGCCGGACGCCAGTGCCCGCCATGTTCAAGAACCTCCTGAATCGCATCCTGCCGTCACCCGCGAGCACGCCAGCACCCGCGCAGTCGCCTGCACCCACTCCCGCCCCCCGGCGCGAGACGCCGCAAGACGACATCCCCGCCGCCGACGCCCTGATCGTCCAGGGCAACACGCTGGAAGACGCCGGCCAGCTGGCCCAGGCCGAGGCGCTGTATCGCACCGCCGTCGCCAAGGCGCCGGGCCATGCGCGGGCGCACCTGAACCTGGGCATCGTGCTGGCCGCCCAAGGCGACGAGGACGGCGCGATCGCGGCGTACGAGCGCGTGCTGGCGCTCGACGCGGCGCACCCGTTCGGCAACTACAACTACGCGCGCCTGCTCGTGATGCGCGGGCAGGTCGACCGCGCCGCGACGCTGGTCGAGACCGCGCTGCGTGCCAAGCCGGACTTCCCGCAGGCCATCGAACTCCAGGCCCGCGTGCTGCGCGACCAGGGCTTCGCGAGCGAGGCGCTCGTGCCGCTGCGCCAGGTCGTCGAGCGCGATCCGGCCAACTGGCTGCATCGCTCGTTCGAGCTGCTGGTGATGAACTCCGTCGACGGCGTCGATGCGGACGACCTGTTCCGCCGGCACGTCGCGTTCGGCACCGGGCTGGCGCAGGCGGTGCCGGTGCGCTTCACGAGCCACCCCGCCCGCGGCGATGCGGCGCGGCGGCTGCGCGTGGGCTACCTGTCGTCGGACTTCCTGCTGCATCCCGTCTCGTTCTTCCTGATCCCGGTGCTCGAGCAGCACGACCGCGCGCAGGTCGAGGTGTTCTGCTATTCGGCCGAGACCCGGCGCGACGAGATGACCGAGCGCGTGCGCGCGGCCAGCGACCATTGGCGCGACGTCGCCGCGCTGTCGGACGACGCGCTCGCCGACGCGATCCACGCCGACGGCATCGACGTGCTCGTCGACCTCATCGGTCACACCGGCCTGCCGCGGCTGGGCGTGTTCTGCCAGCGGCCCGCACCGGTACAGGTCGAATGGCTCGGCTATCTCAACACGACCGGCCTCGCGCGCATGGATTTCCGCCTCAGCGACGAGCGCGCCGACCCGCCCGCGATCGCGCAGCCCCGCCACGTCGAGCGTCTCGAGTTCCTGCCCGCGAGCCAGTGGTGCTACCGCGCGATGGCGGAGCAGGCCATCGATGCGGTGCCGCCGTTCGAGCGCAACGGCCACCTCACGTTCGGCTCGTTCAACGCCGCGATCAAGATCACCCCCGCGGCGTGCAGGCGCTGGGCGCACGTCATGCTGCGCGTGCCCGGCTCGCGCCTGGTGATCGGCGACATCAACTCCGAGCGCAAGCGCGCGGCCATCCGGCGCGATCTCCAGGCCGAGGGCGTGGCCGCCGAGCGCATCGGGTTCATGCCGCGCGTCGCGTTCGGAAAGTACCTGGACCTGTACAACGCCGTCGACATCACGTTCGACACCTTCCCCTATGGCGGCGGCACCACCACCTTCGATTCGCTGTGGATGGGTGCGCCGGTGGTGGCGGCGGTGGGCGACACGCCCGTCGCGCGCAGCGCGGCCAGCATCCTCGCGGCGCTCGGCCTGGACGACTGGATCGCGCCCTCGGTCGACCGCTTCGTCGACGTCGCCGTGGCACGCGCCACCGACCTCGACGCCTTGCGCGCACTGCGGCGCGACCTGCGCCCGCGCCTGCAGGCCTCGCCGCTGACCGACGTGCCGCGTTACGTGCGCGAGCTCGAGGCCGCGTATCGCCGGATGTGGCTGGACAGGTCGCGCTGAGCCCGCGCGTCCGGCCGACAATGCGCTCCCTGAAGGACGCCGCCCATGTTCAAGAATCTCCTGAACCGATTCCTGCCGACGCCGCCCGCGGCGCCCGCGCCGGTGCCGGCACCCGCGCAGGCCGCCGAGGCGGCTCGCGCGCCGGCGCCCGTGCCCCCGGACGACGTCGTCGGTGCTGACGCGCTGATCGCGCAAGGCAACGCGCTCGAGGATGCCGGCCAGCTCGCCCAGGCCGAGGCGCTGTACCGCGACGCGGTCGCCAAGGCGCCCGGCCACGCACGGGCGCACCTGAACCTGGGCATCGCGCGCGCCGCGGCCGGCGACGACGACGGCGCCGCCGCGGCCTACGAGCGCGTGCTGGCGATCGATCCGGCGCATCCGTTCGGCAACTACAACTACGCGCGCCTGGCGCTGGTGCGCGGCGACCTGGAGCGCGCGCAGGCTTTGGTCGACGCGGCCGTGCGCGCCAAACCCGACTTCGTGCAGGCGCTGGTGGTGCAGTCCAACGTGCTGGATGCGCGCGGCCAGCCCGTGCCCGCGATCGCCGCCATCGAGGCCGCGCTGCGCCTGCAGCCCGATGACGTCGGCATCTTGTACAACCTGGGCGGCCTGCTGCACCGCCAGGCGCGCGCGGACGACGCGGAGCCCGTGCTGCGGCGCGCGCTGGCGCTGGACCCGGGCCACCTCGAGGCCCAGGCCGTGCTGGCGCGCGTGCTGCGCGACCAGGGCTTCGCGGCGCAGGCGCTGGCCACCATCGCACCGGTCGTCGAACGCCTGCCGCAGTCCTGGCCCGACCGCTCGTTCGAGCTGCTGATGACGCTGTTTGCCGACAGCCTGCCCGCCGACGAGATCTTCCGCCGCCACATGCGCTTGGGCGCCGACCTGGAGCAGGCGGTGCCCGCGCGCTTCCAGCACGGCGCCGCGCCCGCGCCGCGCCGGCTGCGCGTCGGCTACCTCTCGTGCGACCTGTCGCTGCACCCGGTCACGTTCTTCCTGATCCCGGTGCTGGAGCAGCACGACCGCGCGCAGGTCGAGGTGTTCTGCTACTCGTTCAGCAAGGTCCGGGACGGCGTGACCGACCGCCTGCGCGCGCTGAGCGAGCACTGGCGCGACGTGCTGGCGCTGGACGAGACGCAGACTGCCGACCTGATCCACGCCGACGGCATCGACGTGCTCGTCGACCTCGTGGGCCACACCGGCGTGCCGCGCCTGGGCGTGTTCGCGCAGAAGCCGGCGCCGGTGCAGGTGTCGTGGGTCGGCTACCTCGGCACGACGGGCCTGACGCGCATGGATCATCGCCTCACCGACGCCCGTGCCGACCCGTTGCCGCTCGCGCAGGCGCAGCACACCGAGCGCCTGGTGCACCTGCCCGTGAGCCAGTGGGGCTATCGGCCGATGATGGTCGAGGCCATCGGCGCGGCGCCGTTCGAGCGCAACGGCCACCTGACCTTCGGGTCGTTCAATGCGGCGCTCAAGCTGTCCGACAGCGTGCTGCGCTGCTGGGGCCAGGCACTCGCGCGGCTGGCCGGCTCGCGCCTGCTCGTGGCCAACGTCGACTCGGAGCGCAAGCGCGCGGCCGTGCGTGACGCGCTCGCGCGCGAGGGCGTGGCCGCCGATCGCGTGGAGTTCCTGCCGCGCCTGCCGCTGAACCAGTACTACGACCTGTACAACCGCGTCGACATCGCGCTCGACAGCTTCCCCTACGGCGGCGGCACCACCACGCTGGACGCGCTGTGGATGGGCGTGCCGGTGGCCGCGGCGGTCGGCGCGACCTCGGTGTCGCGCAGCGCGGCCAGCGTGCTCATGGAAGTGGGCCTGGACGACTGGATCGCGCCGTCGCTGGACGCGCTCGTCGATGTCTTGCTCGCGCGCGCCGCCGACCGCGACGCGCTGCAGCGCCTGCGCCGCGAGCTGCGCCCGCGCCTGCAGGCCTCGCCGGTCACCGACCTGCCGCGCTTCGTGCGCAACCTCGAATCGGCCTACGACCGGATGCGCCGCGACGCGACCCGCTGACACCATGCTCAAGAACCTGTTCAACAAGCTCCGGCCCGCGACGTCCCCCACGGCACCCGCACCCGCGCCGGACGCGCCGGCGCCGCAAGTACGCGACGACGTCCCCGCCGCCGACGCGCTCATCGACGACGGCAACGCCCGCGAGGACGCCGGCGACGCCGCGGCCGCGGAGGCGCTGTACCGCGCGGCCGTCGCCAAGGCGCCCGGCCATGCGCGCGCCCACCTGAACCTGGGCATCGCGCTGGCCGCGCGCGGCGACGTCGCCGGCGCTGCGGCGGCGTACGAGCGCGTCCTGGCGATCGACCCGCGCCACCCGTTCGGCCACTACAACTTCGCGCGCCTCGCGTTCCTCGGCGGCGACCCTGCGCGCGCCGAGGCGCTGCTGCGCACGGCGCTCGAGGCGCGCCCCGAGTTCCCGCAGGCGCTGGTGCTGCAGGCGAGCGTGCTCGATGCGCAGGGCCGCACCGCCCCGGCGATCGAGGCGCTGGAGGCCGCGCTGCGGTTGCAGCCGGACAACCCCGGCATCTGGCTGAACCAGGCGCTCCTGCTGATGAAGGCCCGCCGCATCGACGACGCGGAGGCCGCGGCGCGCGCGGCGCTGCGCGTCGGCGGCCCCGATCCGGAGGTGCTCGCGCTGCTGAGCCGCCTGCTGTCCGAGCACGGCTTCGCGGACGAGGCGCTGGTGCCGCTGCGCGAGGCCATCGCACTGCGGCCCGACGCGCGCGTGCACCGCGCCAACGAACTGCTGCTGCTCAACATGGTCGACGACCTCTCCGCCGAGGAGATGTTCCGCCGCCACGTCGCCCTCGGGCGCGAGCTGGAGGCAGCGTTTCCCGTGCGCTTCCCGGACGCGCCGCGCGCGCCCGACCCGCAGCGCCGGCTGCGCGTGGGCTACGTGTCGGGCGACCTGCACGTCCACCCGGTCACCAACTTCATCCTGCCCGTGCTGGAGCACCACGATCGCGCGCAGGTGGAGGTGGTGGCCTATTCGTCGGGCAGCACCATCGACCACGTCACCGACTGGGTGCGCGAGCGCTGCGACCGCTGGGTCGACGCGCGCGGCCTGACCGACGACCAGCTGGCCGACGCGATCCACGCCGACGGCATCGACGTGCTCGTCGACCTCAGCGGCCACACCAAGGACGCGCGCCTGGCCACGTTCTGCCAGCGGCCGGCGCCGGTGCAGGTGTCCTGGCTGGGCTACCTGAACACGACGGGCCTGACGCGCATCGACTGGCGCCTGTGCGACGCCCGCACCGACCCGATCGCCGTCTCGCAGCCGTTCCACACCGAGCGCCTCGCGCACCTGCCCGACAGCCAGTGGTGCTACCGCCCCTTCCTGCCGACGCCGGTCAGCCCCGAGGCGCCGCTGGAGCGCAACGGCTTCGTGACCTTCGGCTCGTTCAACTCGGCGCTCAAGATCACCTCGCCCGCGGTGCGACGCTGGGGCCGCGTGATGGCGCGGCTGCCGGGATCGCGGCTGCGCGTGGCCGACATCAAGTCCGAGCGCAAGCGCGCGGCGATCCGCGCGGACCTCGAGCGCGAGGGCGTCGCCGCCGACCGCGTGGCGTTCGTGCCGCGCGTGGACGTCGACAAGTACCTGGAGCTGTTCAGCGCCGTCGACGTGGCGTTCGACACCTTCCCGTACGGCGGCGGCACCACCACGCTGGACGCGCTGTGGATGGGCGTGCCGGTACTGGCGACGACGGGCGCGACGCCGGTGTCGCGCAGCGCCGCGAGCATCCTGCAGCTGCTCGGGCTGGGCGACTGGGTGGCGCCGTCGGTGGAGGCGTTCGTCGACGTGGCAGTGGCGCGCGCGTCCGACGCCGCGGCCATCGTGGCATTGCGGCGCTCGCTGCGCGAACGGATGCAGGCCTCGCCGTTGACCGACGAAGTGCGCTTCACGCGCGGCCTGGAGGGCGTCTACCGCCAGATGTGGCGGACAAGGCTGGCGCGGGCGGGTTGACCACCCCGCGCGGCGCGCGGCTCAGTGCAGCGCGCCCTTGAGCAACTTGCCCACGCGCTCGCTGGCCTTGGTGGGCTGCAGCGCCACTTCCGGATGCGCCTTGGCGTACACGCGGAAGACTTCGTCGATGAAGCTGGGGCCGACGTCGTCGACGCCGTCGAAGTCGAGCTCGGCCGTGGCGAACAGCTCCAGGCGCGAGACGACCCAGCGGGCCTGCGCGCGCGAGTCCAGCGTCAGGCCGTTGTCGGTCAGCAGGCGCAGCGGCACCTGGGTGCGGCTGAAGTCCAGCGGAGCGTCCTCGGAGCCGAAGGCGCTGTAGGTGTCGGTCGGGCGCACCGTCGAATCGAGCGCCAGGCTCACGAACACGGTCGTGCCGCTGCGCTTGAGCGGGTGGCTGCGGAACTGCACCGATTCGCCGCGGTGGCGCCACTGCAGCACCTGGCCGTTGGACTGCAGGTTCATCGCGTCGACCATGCGCGCGACGAAGAACAGGCCGCGGCCGCCGTGGCATTCGGGCTGCGTCGTCAGGCGGCCCTTGGAGATCTCGAGCGCGGCGCGCTGCGCGTCGGGCAGGGCGGCCTTGGCGGCGAGCTGGTCGAACACGCCCAGGCCGTCGTCGCCGATCAGGATGTGCAGGTGCGTGGGCGTCTGCCGCACGGACACGGTCACGCGCGTGGCCTGCGCATGGTCGATCGCGTTGTTGAGCAGCTCGCCGAACACGTGCTGCGCGATGCGCGCGACCGCGGGCGTGAGCTGCAGCACCGGGTGGACGTCGCGCAGCCAGGGCGTGTGCTCGTCCAGGCCGTCGATCGCGTACTCGTTGGTGACCTCGCGCTGCACGCCGGGCCTGAAGTGCGGCCGCGTGACGCCGGTGCGCTCCAGCCAGCCGCTGTCGACCAGGCGCTTGAGCTGCTTGGTCATCGTCCCGCGGGAGACGGAGTGGCGCTTGGCCAGCATCGGGCCGAGGTCGGTCGGGTGGGCCAGGGCGTCGGCGGTGATCGTGCGGGTCAGGGTAGCGGTGTCGAGGCGTGCCATCTCAGGTCTCCGGGGCCGTCCCGGACGGACGACGCTCTCGGCGGAGTTTCCCGGACCTGAAGCGCGGGGAGCCGTCGAACAAGGCCGGAAAACCGGCCGAGTTCGCGGCTCAGGCCGGCTTGTGCACGCCGGCCGCCTCGAACAGCGCGTCCTCGAGTGCGCGCACCGGCGCCTGGTCGAAGAACAGCGCGTGCCGGCGCTGGGCGATCTCGCGCTCCAGGTGGGCGCGCCAGGGCTCGTCCTCGACCAGTCGCAGCGCGATCTCGGCGAAAGCCTCGGGCGTGCGCGCGACGAGCTCGTCCAGCCCGAGGTGGCGCAGCGGGCCGCTGGCCAGCCGGCCGCGCATGAAGGCGCCTTCGAAGGCGACCACGGGCAGGTCGCACTCCAGGCCCTGCACGGCGGTGTTGAAGCCGGAGAAGCCCAGGGTGTCCAGCATCGCCGTGGAGCGCCGCATCAGGCCGTAGAAGCGGCCGCGGCTGAGCGTGGGCAGCCAGGCGACGGTGCGGTCGTAGTCGACGCCAGCCTTGCCGAACGCCCGGCGCATGCGCTGCTCGACCTGGCGCGACATCGCCGGGCGATGGCTCAGGAAGAACACGAGGCGGCCGCGCCCGAGGGCCTGCAGGCGCCTGGCGATCGCCACCAGCGCGGCGTCGCCCTGCGGCGTGTACTTGAACGGCGTGCCGGGGCACAGCAGCAGCGGCTCGTCGGGGTTCAGGCCCAGGCCGGCGAAGTCGGGCACCACGACCTCGGGCTGCAGCGGCTGCAGGCACACGCCCAGGTTGGGCAGCGCGACCAGCTTCTCGGCGTAGTGGCTCGCGCCGTCGTCGGGCTCGAGCGCCTTGGCCGACAGGAACAGGTCCATCGTCGGCAGCGCGCTGGTCAGCGGCTGGCCCCAGGACACGGCCTGCACCGGCGCGAGCCGCATCGCGGCCAGGCGCGCGGTGAGCGGGTGCATGCCGATCTCGGGGTAGATCAGCACGTCCAGGCGGGCGTCGGCGATCGCCTGCGCCCATTCGGCCAGCGTCGTGGGCGTGTCGACGACGGCGGCGTCGCGGCGGGCGCGGGCCGTCTCGTCGTCGCTGGCGCGCTCCAGCTTGAAGATCGTCACGTCGATGCGCGCGCGGTCGAAGTGCTTGACCCAGCCCTGCGTGATCGCGTTCCACACCGAGTGGTCGCGCACCTGGGCGGCGGCGATGCCGACCCGCAGCTTGCGCGCGGGGCCCGCGCCCGCCCGGGACGCGTCCGCGCGCGCGGACGGCACGCCTGCGGCCATCAGGCGCGCAGCGAGCTTGCCGTAGGGCAGCAGCAGCGGGCGCGCGTCGACCGCGTGGTACGCGAGGTAGAACGGCTGCGCGCTGCCCACGGCCTGCGCGGCGGTCGCGGCGCGGGCCGGCGTGCACCAGGCATCGAGCTCGCCGAGCGCGCGCGCGAAGGCCTTGCGCGAGGCGTCCATCTGGCCGGCGTCGTCGTAGACCGGGCGCAGGTGCGACATCGCCAGCGCGAAGCGGGCGCGCGCGTTCTGCGGGTCGAGCTCGACGGCGCGTGCGAACTGCTTGGTGGCGGCGGCGGCGTCGCCGGCGGCCAGCAGGGCATTGCCATGGCCCAGGAAGGTGCTGGCGTCGGGGCCCGGCGCGGCGACGGCGCGCGCGTACAGGTCGACAGCGTCCTCCATGCGGCCCAGCGCGAACTGCGCCGACGCCTGCATGGCCAGCGCGGCGCTGCTGTCCGGGTGCGACTGGCCGAAGGCCTGGCCGTGGCGCAGCGCTTCGTCGTTGTGGCCGCCGTCCACCAGCGCGCCGACCAGCGCCTCGTGGGCCGCGGCCAGCGCGGGATCGAGCTTCAGGGCTTCGCGCAGGTGCTCGAGCGCGGCGTCGACCTCGCCCTGCTCGCGCAGGAACACGCCGAAGTTGTGGTGCGCGACGGCGTCGCGCGGCGCGCCGCGCACGCCGGCGTCGAAGGCCTGGCGCGCGGCGGCAAGGTCGCCCAGGCCGGCCAGCGCGCGGCCGCGGGCGCCATGCGCCGCGGCGCCGGGCTCGAGGGCCAGCGACTGGTCGGCGGCCTCGAGGGCGCGCCTGGGATTGCCGGCCAGCTCGCTGGCGATCGACAGGTGCAGCCACGCGCGGGCGTCGCGCGGGCGGGCCTTCACGCTGGTCTCGAAGACGGCGACCGCGCCGCGGCCGTCGCCCGTCTCCAGCAGCGAGGCGCCGAGCAGGTCGGCGATCTCGGCGGACTTCGGGCTGGCCCCGTAGGCGCGCTTGAGCGGCACCACGGAGTCGGCGACGCGGCCGAGCTGGCGCAGCACGTTGCCGAGGTTGGACTGCGCGTCGACGAAGGTCGGCTGCGCCTTGGCGGCGCGCTCGAACTGCTCGCGCGCCTCGTCCAGCCGGCGCGCGCGCAGCAGCACCGTGCCCAGGTTGTTCAGCGCCGCGGCGTCCTTGGGCTTGCTCGCCAGCGCCTGGGCGATCTGCTTCTCGGCGGTCGCGAGGTCGCCGCGCTGCAGGGCGATGACGCCCAGCAGGTGCGTGGCGTCGAACTGGCCGGGGAACTGCTGCAGGAACTGCTGGTAGGCCGCGGCGGCCTCGTCCAGCCGGCCGGCCTGGTGCAGCGCGACGGCCTGGTTCAGCAGCGCCGTCGCCGGGGAGACGGCCGTGTACGAGGACGGGCGCGGCATCAGACCTCGCGATTCGAATTGGCGGCGGCCACGACGCTGGCCAGCGCGTAGGCGAACTCGTCGACGAAGCTCTTGGGGTACTTGGCTTCCAGCAGCGCCCACTTCATGCGGTTGGCGATGCGCGCCTTCTGGTACAGGTTGGGCTTCTCGCGCTGGACGAAGTCCTTGGCGTGGCGCAGCAGCAGGTCGTGCCCCTTGGCGAGCTGGTCGGCCGCCTTCCTGGCGCCGGCACCTTCACCCTCGAGCTTGGCCGGCGGGACGCGCTTGACCAGGTCGGCGACCTCGGCGTCGACGAACGCATCGACCTTGCTTGTGTTGAACCACGAAAAGACCATCTGAAACCCGTCGTTGCGATTGCGAACCAGCCGCGATTATGCGGTCCAGTACCCGAGCTTCTAGAATGGGCAAGTTACGGCGCAGTTACATCACCGCGCCGCCGGAATTCGTGGCACCGTTGGGCGCGTGAGCAGGAGACAGCTCACGGCACCGGTTGCCGAAACGCATTTGCAACATCCTTCAAAGGACTTCCCATGCCCGTCGTTTCCATGCGCCAACTGCTGGATCACGCAGCCGAGAATGGCTACGGTATCCCGGCCTTCAACGTCAACAACCTGGAGCAGGTGCAGGCCGTGATGTCGGCCGCCGCCGAAGTCGGCGCGCCCGTGATCCTGCAGGCCTCCGCCGGCGCCCGAAAGTACGCCGGCGAACCGTTCATCAAGCACCTGATCCAGGCGGCCACCGAGAGCTGGCCGCAGATCCCGCTGGTCATGCACCAGGACCACGGCCAGAACCCGGACGTGTGCCGCGGCGCGATGGACCTGGGCTTCAGCTCCGTCATGATGGACGGCTCGCTGCAGGCCGACGGCAAGACGATCGCCAGCTACGACTACAACGTCGACGTCACCCGCACCGTCGTCGACATGGCGCATGCGCGCGGCATCACCGTCGAGGGCGAACTGGGCTGCCTGGGCTCGCTCGAGACGATGAAGGGCGACAAGGAGGACGGCCACGGCACCGACGCCACGATGACGCGCGACCAGCTGCTGACCGACCCCGAGCAGGCCGCCGACTTCGTCAAGCGCACGCAGCTCGATGCGCTGGCCATCGCCATCGGCACCAGCCACGGCGCCTACAAGTTCACGCGCAAGCCCACGGGCGACATCCTGGCCATCGACCGCATCAAGGAGATCCACCGCCGCATCCCCACCACCCACCTGGTGATGCACGGTTCGTCCTCGGTGCCGCAGGACCTGCTGGCGATCATCCGCCAGTTCGGCGGCAACATGAAGGAGACCTACGGCGTGCCCGTCGAGGAGATCCAGGAAGCCATCAAGCACGGCGTGCGCAAGATCAACATCGACACCGACATCCGCCTGGCGATGACCGGCGCGATCCGCAAGTACCTGTTCGAGAACCCGGACAAGTTCGACCCGCGCGACTACCTGAAGCCGGCGCGCGAGGCCGCCAGGCTGATCTGCCGCCAGCGCTACGTCGAGTTCGGCTGCGAAGGCCAGGCCGGCAAGATCAAGACGGACACGCTGCAAGTGGTTGCCGCGAAGTACGCCAGCGGCGAACTCGCCCAGACCGTGAATTGAGCCTCCGGTCGCCGAGGATTTCTTCGGCAACCGCGGAACCGCAGGCCTGCTGCGGGCCGGCGCTGCCGCTCGCTCCTCCGCACGAGAGGCGAGGGAGCGGCAAAACCGGCTTCGCCGGGCTGCTCGCGGCCAGCCCCTCGGGGGCAGGGAGCGCTAGCGACCGTGGGGCCAAACCGTTCCGCAGGCACAATACGGTTTTAGCCGATACATCGCCCTTCCGCCCATGACCGCCGCGCTGCTCACCACGTCCATCCACTCCCTGCCGCTGCTCGCGCGCGGCAAGGTGCGCGACAACTATGCCGTCGGCGACGACCGCATCCTGATGGTGGCCACCGATCGCCTGTCGGCGTTCGACGTGATCCTGGGCGAGCCCATCCCCGGCAAGGGCGCGCTGCTCACGCAGATGGCGCTGTTCTGGTTCGGCAAGCTCGAGGGCATCGTCCCGAACCACCTGACGGGCGACGCCCCGGAATCGGTGGTGCAGGCCGACGAAGTGGCGCAGGTGCTCGAGCGCTCGATGCTCGTCAAGCGCCTCAAGCCGCTGCCCATCGAGGCGGTGGTGCGCGGCTACCTGGCCGGCTCGGGCTGGAAGGAGTACCAGGAGAGCCAGTCGGTGTGCGGCGTCGAGCTGCCCGCCGGCCTGAAGAACGCCTCCAGGCTGCCCGAGCCCATCTTCACGCCCGCCACCAAGGCCGAGGCCGGCGAGCACGACGAGAACATCACGTTCAAGCAGGCCAGCGCCATGATCGGCAACGAGCTGGCCAACCACGTGCGCGACGTCTCGATCGCGCTGTACAAGCGGGCGGCCGAATATGCCCTGACCAAGGGCATCATCATCGCCGACACGAAGTTCGAGTTCGGCCTCGATGCCAACGGCACGCTCACGCTGATGGACGAAGTGCTGACGCCCGATTCGTCGCGCTACTGGCCGGTGGACGGCTACGCCGAGGGCAGCAATCCGCCCAGCTACGACAAGCAGTTCGTGCGCGACTGGCTCGAGTCGGTGCGCATCGACGGCCAGCCGTGGAACAAGAAGGCGCCCGCGCCCGCGATGCCCGCCGAGGTGGGCGAGCGCACGGCGGCCAAGTACCGGGAAGCGTTCGAACGCCTCGCCGGCTGACGCGCTCCAGGCCTTGCCCCTGACTCCGTTGCTCCAGCACATGTCCCGCCTGCTCGAACGTCTCGACGCACAGATCGCCCAGGCCGAGGAAGTCTTCGAGCGTGAGTGCCTGAAGTCCCGGCGGGCGGCCGTGCTCGCGCGCCACGGGCAGTTCTCCGAGGCGCGCTTCGCGCTGCAGGGCCTGCGCTCGCAGAGCCAGCGCCTGCGCAACCCGGTGCTGTCGGCCTGGGTGGCGTTCGTCGACGGCCTGATCGAGCACTGCGAATCGCTGTCGCCCTCGGCGCGCGCCAAGTTCCAGCGCGCGTACGACCTCGCGTCCACGGCCGGCGACGCCGAGCTGCACTCGCTGTGCGCGGCCTGGCTCGCCATCGCCGACTTCAACGCCAACGACATCGACGCCACCGTCGCCCACGCCAAGGAGGCGCTGCGCAGCGCGCCGGCCACGGCCCACGCCGCCCGCGCACGGGCCGCGCTGGTGGTGGCCAGCGCTTGGCGCGTGGCCGGCGACGACGAGCGCGCCATCCCCTGGTACAAGGTGGCGCGCCAGCACGCGGCCACCGAAGGCGACGTGTCGCTCGTGAGCGTGCTGCTGCACAACATGGCCGCGTTCCAGGCCAGCCGCATCAGCCTGGAGGGCGCGTTCGAGCGCGCCGACCTGGCCGACGCGCAGCGCGTGCTGCTGGAGGCCGAATCGACCGGCAACTACGACGCGGGCGTGGGCAACGGCCAGCTGATGGCCGAGGTGCCGCTGCTGCGCGCCCAGCTCATGACGGTGCTGGGGCAGTACGACGCGGCGATCTCGCTGTTCGACGCGCAGCTGCCGCGCGCCCGTGCCGAAGGCCAGGTGCACCGCGAGGCCCGTTTCCTGGCCGACGCGCTGTTCGCCGAGGTCAAGCTCGGTCGCCTGGACGAGGCCGTCAAGCGCCTGCGCGCCATCAACGCCGTGCTGCCGCTGATGACGGAGCACGACGACATCGCCGCCACGCACGCGCGCCTGGCCGTGGCCGTGCGCGCGCTCGGGCGCGCCGAGCAGGCGGACGCGCACGCGGCGCAGGCCCAGGCCGCGCTGGAGAAGCACCGCGCGGAGCAGCGCCGCTGGGCGGTCGCGCTGGCGGCGGTGGATTTCGAGACCTGACGCGCACGGCCGCCGCGCGTCATGTCCTGCGCGCAGTCGCAGGATCGACGCGTCGAGGCCCGTTCGCCCAGCGGTGGATCCTGCGACTCCGCTTCGCTTCGCGCAGGATGACGGCTTTGTGGGGCTTCGCGATGGCAGCGGCGAATGGCGGGTCGAACGACCCGCCGTTCGATGACCGGTCAGCTGAGCACGGTCATGCTCAAGCGCCGCCGGTACTGGTCGATCACCGGATCCGCACCCACGGCCGCGGAATGGCCCGTCAGCTCCAGCTTGGGCTGGTCGCCCGCGGCCTTCTCGGCGGCGGGCTTGGGCGCCGGCTTGGTCATCAGCTCCAGGATGCCGACGTAGACCTTGCGCGCGAGCTCGTCGTTCCACGACTTGTCGCGCATCAGGATCTCCAGCAGCTCGTCGAGCGCCTGCGTGAACGCGCCGGCCGCGAAGTACGACTGCGCGAGCTCGAAGCGGGCGTCGAAGTCGCGCCGGTTGGCGGCGATGGCGCCGGCCAGCTGGTCGTGCGAGCGGGCCGCGGCGGCCTTCTCGCAGGCGTCCAGCCAGAAGCCGATGGCGTCGAACTTCGCGTTGGGCAGCACGCGCTGGGCCACCGGCTGGTAGGCCTGGCGCGCCTGCACGAGCAGCTCGGGGTTGCTGCGGCTGGTCTCGATCAGCAGGCGCAGGTAGTCGTAGCGGGCCGCTTCGTTGGCCGGGTCGATCGCGACGGCCTCCTGCAGGCGGGCGAGCGCCGCGTCGGTGTCGCCCTCGGCCAGCAGCGCCTCGGCGGCCTCGGCGCCGTCCTCGGCGGCGAGCTCATCCGCACCGGGCACGTGCTTGTCCAGGAAGGCGCGGATCTCGCCCTCGGGCAGGGCGCCCACGAAGCCGTCGACCGGCTGGCCCTGGTGGAACATCACGCAGAACGGGATCGAGCGCACGCCGAAGGCCTGGCTCAGCTGGCCGGCGATCTCGGGTTGTTCGTCGCTGTTGAGCTTGGCGAGCTTGAACCGGCCCTCGTAGGCGACCTCGAGCTTCTCCAGGATCGGGCCCAGGCTGCGGCACGGGCCGCACCATGGCGCCCAGATGTCCAGGAGGATGGGCTGGTGCATCGAATCCTGCAGGAGGTCGTTCTCGAAATTCTGGAGGGTGATGTCTATCATGTGGGGCTCTGCCTTGCCCCCGGCTAAAATCGCTGTTTTACCGGGAGTGATTCTTGAATAGTGCCTCGCCTGTGGTCGGCGTCGTCATGGGGTCGGCCAGCGACTGGGAGACGATGAAGGCGGCTGCCGACATTCTCGCCGAGTTCGCCATTCCCTTCGAAGCGCGCGTCGTCTCTGCACACCGCATGCCCGACGACATGTTCGCCTACGCCGAAGGCGCGGTCGCGCGCGGGCTGCAGGCCATCATCGCGGGCGCCGGCGGCGCCGCGCACCTGCCCGGCATGCTGGCTGCCAAGACGGTCGTGCCCGTGCTGGGCGTGCCCGTGGCCAGCCGCCACCTGAGCGGGGTCGATTCGCTGCACTCCATCGTCCAGATGCCCAAGGGCGTGCCCGTGGCCACGTTCGCCATCGGCGCGGCCGGCGCCGCCAACGCGGCCCTGTTCGCCGTGGCGCAGCTGGCCACGCGCGACGAGGCGCTGCGCGCCAAGCTCGAGGCCTTCCGCGCCAAGCAGACCGAGGCGGCGCGCGCGATGACGCAGGAGCTCAAATGAGCGGTTCGCCGATCCGGCGCGCCCTGCCACCGGGCGCGACGCTGGGCGTGCTCGGCGGCGGTCAACTGGGCCGCATGTTCGTGCACGCCGCGCAGACGCTGGGCTTCGACACGCTCGTGCTCGATCCGGACCAGCACAGCCCCGCCGGCGTCGCCGCGCACTACCAGCTCTGCGCCCCGTACGACGACGAGCGCGCGCTGACCGAGATGGCCGGCCGCTGCGACGCCGTCACCACCGAGTTCGAGAACGTGCCGGCGCCCTCGCTGGCCTCGCTGGCGCGGGACATCCCCGTCGCGCCCTCGGCCGACGCCGTGGCCATCTGCCAGGATCGCGCCGCCGAGAAGGCGCACTTCGGCCGCGCCGGCGTGCCCTGCGCGCCGCACGCCCTCATCGAGACGCCCGAGCAGCTCGCGGCCGTGGCCGACGACCTGCTGCCCGGCATCCTCAAGACGGCCCGCCTCGGCTACGACGGCAAGGGCCAGGTCACCGTGGTCGACCGCGCCGCGCTGTCCGAAGCCTGGTCGCAGCTGCGCAACGTGCCCTGCGTGCTGGAGAAGCGCCTGGCGCTGGACTACGAGCTGAGCATCATCGTGGCGCGCGGCGCCGACGGCCAGGTCGTCACGCTGCCGGTGCAGCAGAACCTGCATCGCGGCGGCATCCTCGCGCTGACCACCGTGCCGGCGCCCGACGTCACCCAGTCGCAGTCCGACCAGGCGATCGCGCGCGCGACGGCCATCGCCGAATCGATGGGCTACGTCGGCGTGCTGTGCGTCGAGTTCTTCGTGCTGCAGGACGGCTCGCTGGTGGCCAACGAGATGGCGCCGCGACCGCACAACTCCGGCCACTACAGCATCGACGCGTGCGACCTGTCGCAGTTCGAGCTGCAGGTGCGCACGCTGGCCGGGCTGCCCCTGGTCACCCCGCGCCAGCACTCGCCGTGCGAGATGGTCAACCTGCTGGGCGACCTGTGGTTCGAGGGCGGTCGCGAGCGCGAGCCCGACTGGGGCGCGCTGCTGGCGCTGCCCGGCATGCACCTGCACCTGTACGGCAAGAAGCACGCGCGCCCGGGCCGCAAGATGGGCCACCTCACCGTGACCGCCGCCACGCCCGCGCTCGCCCGCGAGCGCGCGAACGCGGCCGCGGCCGTGCTGGGGCTGCAAGGCTTCTGATGGCCATCGTCAGCGGCAACGACCCGGCGGCCCTGCAGCGCGCCGCGGCCGAACTGGCCGCGGGCGAGCTGGTGGCGTTTCCCACCGAGACGGTCTATGGCCTGGGGGCGCGCGCCGATGACGACGCGGCCGTCGCGAAGATCTTCGCCGCCAAGGGCCGCCCCGCCGACCACCCGCTGATCGTCCACGTGCGCGACGTCGCCGGCGCGCAGGCCTTCGCGCGCGAGTGGCCCCCCACCGCGCAGAAGCTGGCCGACGCGTTCTGGCCGGGCCCGCTGACGGTGATCGTGCCGCGCCGCGAGGGCATCGGCGCGGCGTCGGCCGCGCACCAGGATTCAATCGGCCTGCGCTGCCCGTCGCACCCGGCCGCGCGCGCCTTGCTCGAGGTCGCGGCTGCGCTCGGCGTGGCGGGCGTGTCCGGCCCCAGCGCCAACCGCTTCGGCCGCATCAGCCCGACCACCGCCGCCCACGTCTTCGAGGAATTCGGCGACGCCATGACCATCGTCGACGGCGGCGAATGCGACGCTGGCATCGAGTCGGCCATCGTCGACTGCAGCCGTGGCGCGCCCGCGCTGCTGCGCCCGGGCGTGCTCACGCGCGAACGGATCGAGGCCGTGCTCGGCCAGCCGCTGCGCGACGCCGGTCGCGACGCGCCGCGCGCCTCGGGCACGCTGGAGGCGCACTACGCGCCGCGGGCCAAGCTGCGCCTGATGCCGGCCGACCAGTTGCGCGTGGCGCTGGGCGTGCTCGCGAAATCGAGCGTTAACCCGGTCGCTGTATATTCCCGCACCGTCACGCCCGACGGCTCGGTGCGTGACTGCCGCACGATGCCGGACGATCCGGTCGCCGCCGCGCACGAACTGTTCGCATCTTTACGGGAACTGGACAGTACGGGCGTCAATCTGATCTGGGTCGAATCGCCCCCGGATGACCCCGCGTGGGACGGCGTCCGCGACCGCCTGCAGCGCGCGGCCGCCGCATGACCAACCAGGGAGCCCGGCGCGCGTCGACGCCGGAACCAAGAACATCACTCAGGAGTACGAATGCTTTTCAATGAACGCCTGCGCCGCATCGCGTCGCGATCGGTCGCCGGGCTGGTCGCCGTCGGTGCGCTCGTCGCGCTGGCCTCGTGCGGTGGCGGCACCTACCAGCAGAAGTCCTTCGTGCCGGCGCGCCTGCTCAGCTTCGGCGACGAGAGCAGCCGCATGGAAGGCGGGCAGGGCCTGAAGTACAGCATCAACGGCGTCTCGCAGGGGACGCAACTGGTCGACTGCTCGCTCAACCCGATCTGGGTCCAGGTGATCGCCGGGTCGTTCGGCCTGGTCTTCCCGCACTGCAACGTCAACGCGAACTTCGAGACGACCGCGGTCGACCTGACCACCGTCAACGCCACCGTCGACGACGTCGCCAACAGCGTGGCCGCGTTCACCGCCGGCGACACGTTCAACGGCAACGACCTGGTCACGATCTATGTCGGCGTGCACGACATCCTCAACGAGTACAAGGCCAACGCCACCGGCGACGAGACCGTGCTCCTGTCGGACATGAAGGAACAGGGCATCAAGCTGGCGGGCATCGTCAACCAGATCGAGAACTCCGGCGCCAAGGTCATCCTGATGACGGTGCCCGACATGAGCCTGTCGCCGTTCGCCTACGCCGAATCGCAGAAGGGCGACTTCGACCGCCTCAAGCTGCTGCAGGACATGAGCACGCAGTTCAACCTCGGCCTGATCACCAACTTCATCAACGACGGCAGCAAGATCGGCCTGGTGCAGGTCGACGACTTCCTGCGCAACGCGGTGCGCAACCCGGGCGGCAGCGGCTTTGTCCAGCTGCCGAACCAGACCCCCGGCTGCCTCGATTCCGCGCCGCTGCCGACCTGCAACGACAACACGCTGCGCATCGACCCGACCACCGGCCAGGCCGCGCTGGCGCACTGGCTGTGGGCCGACCCGACCCACCTGGGCGCCGTCATGCAGAACGAGCTCGGCGTGCGCGGCGCGAGCATCGCGCACTCCAACCCGTTCTGAGTTCCCGCTCGCGCGGCGGTGCTGCGCTGCACCATGTGGCCCTCCTGCGACGACCCTGTCGCACGAGGGCCTTCTTGTCTTCACACCACCGCGGCCTGGACATAACGTCGGCCTCCGGATGCGCATTTGTTCGTTGTTTGGGTGATGTCGACAGGGAAGTCCCCCATCACCGGCGACACCCCGGGTGCGTATAGTTTTTTCGAATCGAACGACCGTTCGATTGTCCTTTTCGACTTTCTCCTCCGGCGAGGTGCACATGAAGAAATTCCACGTCCTGACCACAGCCCTCGCGGCTGCGGTTTTCCTGGCTGGCTGCGGCGGCAACGAGGCCGGCAACCAGAAGCCGCGCGTCGCCTTCTCGTCGATGGTCAGCTTCGGCGACAGCCTGAGCGACGTCGGCAGCTATGCGGTCGGCGCGGTCGCGGCGCAGGGCGGTGGCCACTACTCGATCAACGGCAAGGGCGCGACGGGCCTGCTGTGGATCAACTGGACGGAATTCCTCTCCGCCACGCTGGGTCTTGCGGCGCCGTGCGCGGCCGAGACGGGCCTGAACACCATCCAGGCCGTCGTCGGCGCGCCGCCGGTGCCCGCCACGTTCCATGACGCCAGTGCGGGCGGCACCTGCACGAACTACGCGCAGGGCGGCTCCCGCGTGACCAACCCGGTCGGCCCGGGCAACGCGCTGCTGTTCAACGCCGCGGTTCCGAGCACCTACAGCAACGCCATCGGCCAGCTGACGATCCCGGTGCAGACCCAGATCGCCAACTACCTCGCCCACAACAACAACAAGTTCACGAGCGATCAGCTCGTCACGGTGTTCGCGGGCGGCAACGACATCTTCATCAACGTCGCCACCTTCCAGGCCACCGTGGGCGCGGGCGGCGACCCGACCGCCGCCGCCACCGCCGCGGTCACCGCGATGGCCAAGGCCGGCACCGAGGAAGCCGCGTACGTCAACACGCAGATCCTGGCCAACGGCGCCACGCATGTCGTCGTCGTCAATCTGCCGGACGTCAGCCTGACGCCGTTCGCGATCCAGGCCGGCACCAGCGCGCAGGCCCTGGTCAAGAACATGACCCAGGCCTTCAACTCGGCGCTGCAGGGCAACCTGACGGCGAGCGCCAACCTGGTGTTCGTCGACGCGTTCACGGCCAGCGAGGACCAGGCCACGAACATGGTGCAGTACGGCCTGTCCAACGTCTCGACGCCCACCTGCACGTCCAGCAGCTCGCTGGTCTGCACGGCCAACACGCTGATCCCCGCGGTCGCGCCGGCCGCCTCGGGTGCGCTGGCCTCGGCCGCCAACACCTACGAGTACGCCGACAGCGTGCACCCGACGCCGTATGGCTATCGCCTGCTGGCCGAGCTCGTCAGCGAGCAACTGGCCATCAAGGGCTGGCTGTAAGCCGGCGACCGAGACACACGCAAGGACACATTCATGAAGAAGCACTCCATTGCTACCGCCCTCGTCGCCACGGCGGCCCTCTGTGGCGCCGGCGCCGCGCACGCGCAGGCCGCAGGCGATGTCATGGTCAAGCTCGGCTGGAACAAGATCATGCCGAAGGTGCGCAGCACCGACCTGTCGGCCCCGTCGCTGCCCGGCTCCACGATCGACATCAAGTCCGCCAGCGCGCTGTTCTTCACGGCGGCGTACATGGCCACGGACAACCTGTCCGTCGAGTTCCTGGGCGGCCTGCCGTACAAGCACGACATCGTCGGCACGGGCTCCGTGCAGGGCGTCGGCAAGATCGGCAGCATCCACCAGATCTCGCCCACGGTGCTGATGCAGTACCGCTTCCTGTCGCCCGACTCGCCGCTGCGCCCGCGCATCGGCGTGGGCCCGACCTTCGCCTGGTTCTACGGCAGCAAGGGCTCGGCGGCGCTGACGGCGGTCACGAACCCGGGCGGCAAGCCGACCACCATCGGCGGCGACACCGAACTGGGCGCGACCACCGAACTCGGTGCGAGCTTCAAGATCAACAAGCACTGGTTCGTCGACGCGGCGGTACTCAAGACCTTCATCAACACCTCGGCCAAGCTGTCCACCGGCCAGACGACCACGGCGCGCCTGAACCCGGTCGCGGTCAACGCGTCCATCGGCTACGCCTTCTGAGATCGGCGGCCGCAAGGGCCGCTGCTCGAGCAGATCCCGCGCGCAGCGATGCCCGCGGGATTTTTTCGTTCTGGGGCGACGCGCAGGTCGTTGCGACCCCGTGTTCTTGCAGGAACGTGCTTGGTAGGGCACGCGGCGCCGGCAATGCCGGGTCGAACGACGCGCCCTACGGGTTGTGCGCGGGGTCGCGCGCGACCCAGTCGATGGCCGCGTCCAGCACCGGATGCGCCGCGCCGGCGTTCGGGTCGTTGACGATGGCCACGAGGATGTAGCGCCTGCCGCTGTCGGCCAGCACGTAGCCGGCGACGGCCACGACGTCGCGCATCGAACCGGTCTTCAGGTGCGCGCGGCCCGCCTCGGCCTTGCTGCGCCGCAGGGTGCCGTCGATGCCGGCGATCGGCAGCGAGCCCATCAGCTCGGGCATCGTCGGGCTGTTCCAGTCCGACTGCAGCAACGCGCCGAGCGTGCGCGCGCTGATGCGCGTCTCGCGCGCGAGGCCCGAGCCGTTGGCGATCACGACGCCGTCCGCGGCCGCGCCCAGGCGGTTGTGCAGCCACTGCGACAGCACCGCGCGCGCCTGCTCCTGCCTGACGTCGGTGGCCGTGGCCGACAGCTCCGACGACGCGTTCCACGCGAGCGTCAGGAACAGCTGCTCGGCCATTGTGTTGTTGCTGAACTTGTTGATGTCGCGCACGACCTGCGCGAGCTGCGGCGACTCGAACGTGAACGCCAGCGTCGCGCCGTCGGGCAGCGCGCCGGCGTGCACGCTGCCCGCCAGCTTGCCGCCCAGCTCGCGCCACAGTGCGCCCACCAGGCGGTTCTCGAAGCCGGCCGGCTCGGGGTAGGCCAGGGGCCAGTTGCGCTCGCCGCACGCGGCCGGATAGGCGCCGCCGAAGTGCCAGCGCGCCGGATCGGCGGCCGCGAGCTTCAGGCCGCCGTGCCAGTCGCCGCAGCCGCCCTTGGCCAGCGGCACCGTCGGCGCGACGGCGAAGCCCGCCAGCGGCGGCTCGACGCTCACCCGGGCCACGTGCGCCTCGGGATCGGGATGGAAGCTCAGCGTGACCGAGCGGAAGTTCATCAGCAGCGCGTCGGGCAGCACGTTGTAGGGCTCGGACGGCGCGTTGTCGAAGTCCGCGGGCGAGCGCGTGCTGGGCGCGAAGCCGGTGTGGTCGAGGACGATGTCGCCGCGGATCTCGCGCACGCCGCTGTCGCGCAGCTGGCGCAGCAGCAGCCAGACGCGCTCCATCACGAGGCTGGGATCGCCGGTGCCCACGACGACGACCGAGCCGTCGAGCACGCCGTTGCGGATCGTGCCGGTCGTGAACACGCCGGTCTTCCACGTCCAGGCCGGGCCCAGGGTGTCGAGCGCCGCGCTGGTGGTCACGAGCTTGAACACCGAGGCCGGGTTGACGCCGAAGTCGGGATTCCAGCCCCAGGACGGCGTCGGCGCGTCCACCGGCTGCACCCACAGCGCCAGCGCGTTCGGCGGCACATGGGCGTTGGCCAGCGCGGCGGCGATGCCGGGGGGCAGCGTCCAGGCGGGGGCGGCACGGGCGGGCAGGGCCGCGCAGGCGGCAAGGATCAGGGCGAGGGCGAGCCGGGACTTTGGCAGCATGGCAGGGGGCGAAGGCGTCCTGCAGTATCGCAGCGGCCCCCAGGCGCCGCGCGGCGCACGGCTACACTCTTTCCCATGCGCCGGCCGCTCCGCCATCCCCGACCCGAACGCGCTCGCGCGTCGTCGCCTTCGTTCGCCTCCGACCGGGCAGGGACGCACTCGTGAAGCTGCTGGCCATCGACAGCGCCACCGAACGGCTGGCGCTCGCCGCCATCGACGACGGCCGCGCCCCCGGCGGCGCGCTGGTGCGCGCGGCCTGCCGCATCGAATCGCTCGACCTGGACGGCGGCGCCGCCGCCTCCGCGCAGGCGCTGCCCATGCTCATCGCGCTGCTGCAGCGCGCCGGCTGGGCCTTCGCCGACCTGGACGCCATCGCCTTCGGCCGCGGCCCGGGCGGGTTCACGGGCCTGCGCACGGCGTGCGCCGTCGCGCAGGGCCTCGCGTTCGGCCAGGACGTGCCGGTGGTGCCGGTCGACAGCCTGGCCATCGTCGCCGAAGACGCCGCGCGCCGGCTCGGAC
>Ga0207427_100435_pt1 | contig 23287 bp, 23 predicted proteins | sample AraplaCL_Cvi_mMS_FD_184268 | JGI IMG/M metagenome (GOLD analysis project Ga0207427, IMG submission 184268) | Arabidopsis root microbial communities from the University of North Carolina, USA - plate scrape CL_Cvi_mMS (SPAdes) (version 2) | ecosystem: Host-associated > Plants > Roots > Endosphere ... | reverse complement strand
TGTCGATTTCCTCTTGCAGACCCATCTGAATGTCGGGCTGACACGGATTAAACGCGCGGCACCGTCGAGCGGATGTCAGCCAAAGTGCCGAGTTGCTTCAGAACGTGAGCGCGAGGCTGCTGAACCCTGGACGGCCGACGCGGCCGCGGCCGCTTGTCCTACACGACCGTGGCCGGCGCCGGTCGGGTACGCTTGCCGCCATGCTCAAGGATGTCTCGTTCTCGGCCGTCGTCGCCGGCTTCATCGCGGTGCTGGTCGGGATCACGAGCTCGATCGCCATCGTCTTCCAGGCGGCGCAGGCGCTGGGCGCCACCCAGGCGCAGACGACGTCCTGGGTCTGGGCGCTGGGCGTGGGCATGGCGGTCACCAGCATCGGGCTGTCGCTGCGCTACCGCCAGCCGGTGCTCACGGCGTGGTCGACGCCCGGTGCCGCGCTGCTGGCGGCCGCGCACGGGGTGACGCTGCCGGTCGCTACGGGTGGTTTCATCATTTCGGCGCTGCTGATCACGTTGGCAGGCGCCAGCGGCCTGTTCGAGCGCCTGATGGACCGGGTGCCGATCGCGATCGCGGCGGCGCTGCTGGCCGGCGTGCTGACCCGCTTCGGCCTGGACGCCGCGCTCGCCACGCATGGCGACGCCTGGCTGGTGGGCACGATGGCGCTGGCCTTCGTGCTGGGCCGCCGCTTCTGGCCGCGCTACGCCGTGCCGGGCGTGCTCGCCGCGGGCATCGTGGTCGCGGCGCTGGGCGGGCGCATCGCGCTGGCGGGCGTGCAGTGGGGCTGGGCGCGGCCCGAGTTCGTGCTGCCCGAATTGAGCCTGCAGGCCGCCATCGGGCTGGGCCTGCCGCTGTTCATCGTGACGATGGCCTCGCAGAACCTGCCGGGCGTGGCGGCGCAACGGGCGGCGGGGGTGACGGTGCCGGTGTCGCCGGTCATCGCCGGCACCGGGCTGGTCACGCTCGTGCTGGCGCCGTTCGGCGCATTCGGCCTGAACCTGGCGGCCATCACGGCGGCCATCTGCATGGGCCCCGAGGCGCATCCCGATCCGAAGCGGCGCTACGTCGCGCCGATCGCCGCCGGCGCGTTCTACCTGCTGGTGGGGCTGGGCGGCGGCGCGGTCGTCGGCCTGCTGGCGGCGTTCCCGCACGCGCTGGTGGTGGCGGTGGCCGGGCTCGCGCTGCTGGGCACGATCGCGGGGGCGCTCGCGTCGTCGCTGGCGGTCGAGAAGCACCGCGACGCGGCCGCGCTCACCTTCCTCGTGACGCTGTCGGGCGTGAGCCTGGCCGGCATCGGGGCGCCGTTCTGGGGCGTGGTGGCGGGCGCGGTCGCGCTCGGTGTGCAACACTTCCGGGCCCCGGCGAAATAGCCCTGCCGCCCCGGCCCGGGCCGGGCGCGCGCGATCATGGCGTGCCGCGCCCGCGTCAGCCCGCGCGGCACCGTCCTCATCCGAAATCCCGCGCCATCGCGCGGCGCCCCTTCCAGTCCAGGTGCTCCCCATGAAGCTGCTGTTCGTCGCCGACCCGCTCGATACGTTCAAGATCTACAAGGACTCGACCTTCGCGATGATGCGCGAGGCCGCGCGCCGCGGCCACACGCTGTGGGCGACCCAGCCGGTGGAGCTCAGCTGGCAGCGCGGCGGCCGCGTGCTGGCGCGCGCGCTGCCGATCACGCTGACCGGGGTCTCCGGCCACGACGAGGCGCCCTGGTTCGCGACCCCCGGCCCGGAGACGGTGCCGGTGGCCGACTTCGACGCCGTGCTCATGCGCAAGGACCCGCCGTTCGACAGCGAGTACTTCTACGCCACGCACCTGCTGAGCCAGGCCGAGCGCGAGGGCGCCGTCGTGCTCAATTCGCCGGCGGCGCTGCGCGAGCACCCCGAGAAGCTGGCGATCCTCGAGTTCCCGCAGTTCATCTCGCCGACGCTGGTCACGCGTTCGGCGGCCGACGTGCGCGCCTTCCACAAGGCGCACGGCGACATCATCCTCAAGCCGCTGGACGGCATGGGCGGCGCCGGCATCTTCCGCGTGAAGGACGACGGCCTGAACCTGGGCAGCATCGTCGAGACCCTCAACCGCCACGGCGCCCAGACGATCATGGTGCAGAAGTTCATCCCCGAGATCGTCGACGGCGACAAGCGCGTGCTGGTCATCGGCGGCAAGCCGGTGCCCCATACCCTGGCCCGCATCCCGCAAGGCGGCGAGGTGCGCGGCAACCTGGCCGCCGGCGGCCTGGGCGTGGCGCGCCCGATCACGCCCCGCGAACGCGAGATCGCCGGCGTCATCGGGCCCAAGCTCGCCGGACGCGGCCTGCTGCTGGTGGGCCTGGACGTCATCGGCGACACGCTCACCGAGATCAACGTCACCAGCCCGACCTGCTTCCAGGAAATCACCGACCAGACGGGCTTCGACGTCGCCAAGATGTTCGTCGACGCGCTGGAAAACACGATCAACCGCGCCCGCGGCAATCCGACCACCGAAGGCCAAGACCCCTTCTGACAAGACCTGAATGGCCCTGCTCACTCTTTCCAATGCCCATCTCGCCTTCGGGCACGTCGCGCTGCTCGATGGCGCCGATTTCGCGCTCGAGACCGCGGAACGCGTCTCGCTGATCGGCCGCAACGGCACCGGCAAGTCCAGCCTGCTCAAGATCCTGGCAGGCATCGACAAGCCCGACGACGGCCTGCTGCAGGTCGAGCGCGGCCTGCGCCGCACCTACGTGCCGCAGGAGCCGCTGTTCGCGCCGGGCGTGAGCGTGTTCGACGCCGTCAGCGAGGGCGTGCGCGAGGCCCGCGAGGCGCGCGAGAAGTTCGAGAACCACGACGGCGTCGACCACGACGAGCTCGATCGCCTGCAGACGCGCCTGGAGGCGCTCGGCGGCTGGGACTGGGAGCGCCGCGTCGACGAGACGCTGCACCGGCTCGACCTCGATCCGCAGCAGCTGGTCGAGAAGCTGTCCGGCGGCCTTCGCAAGCGCGTCGCGCTGGCCCAGGCGCTGGTGGCCGCGCCCGACGTGCTGCTGCTGGACGAGCCGACCAACCACCTGGACCTGGACGCCATCGACTGGCTCGCCGAGCTGCTGCGCGCCTATCGCGGCGCACTGATCCTGATCTCGCACGACCGCGCCTTCATCGACGCGACGGCCACGCGCATCGTCGAGCTCGATCGCGGCGTGCTGCGCAGCTATCCGGGCAACTTCAGCGGGTATGAGGCCGCCAAGCAGCGCGAGCTCGAATCCGAGGCGCTGGCCAACGCGCGCGCCGACAAGCTGCTGGCGCAGGAGGAGATCTGGATCCGCAAGGGCGTCGAGGCGCGCCGCACGCGCAGCGTCGCCCGCATCGCGCGGCTGGAGCAGCTGCGCGCCACGCGCCAGGCGCGACGCGACCAGGTGGGCCAGGTGCGGCTGGAGGTGGCCACCGGCGGGCAGTCCGGCAAGATCGTCGCGGCGCTCGAGAACGTCTCGATGCGCTACGGCGAGCGCGTGCTGATCGACAAGCTGACCACGACGATCCTGCGCGGCGACAAGGTCGGCCTGATCGGCCCCAACGGCTCGGGCAAGACGACCCTGCTCAAGCTGATCCTGGGCCAGCTGCAGCCCACCGCGGGCACGATCAAGCTGGGCACCAACCTGAACGTCGCCTACTTCGACCAGATGCGCGCCGGCCTGAAGCTGGACGCCACGCTGGCCGACACGATCAGCCCGGGCAGCGAGTGGATCGAGATCGGCTCCACGCGCAAGCACATCATGAGCTACCTCGGCGACTTCCTGTTCGCGCCGGAACGGGCGAACGCCAAGGTGATGTCGCTGTCCGGCGGCGAGCGCAACCGGCTTCTTCTCGCCCGGCTTTTCGCACTCCCCGCCAACGTCCTGGTGCTGGACGAACCGACCAACGACCTGGACATCGACACGCTCGAGCTGCTCGAGGAACTGCTGGCCAACTACGCGGGCACCGTGTTCCTGGTGAGCCACGATCGCCGCTTCGTCGACAACGTCGTCACCAGCACGCTGGTGTGGGAAGGCGACCTCGCGCCGGGCCTGTGGCGCGAGTACGAGGGCAACGTCGAGGACTGGCAGGCCCAGCGCGCGCGCGTCCGCGCGAACGCCCCCGCGCCTGCGGCCGCGCCCGTGATGCCCGCACCGGCGCCCGTGGCCGCCCCTGCCCCCGCGCTCGCGGCGGCCAGGCCCAAGGCCAAGCTCAGCTACAAGGAACAGCGCGAGCTCGACGAGCTGCCCGGCCGCATCGAGGCGCTGGAGGCCGAGCACAAGACGCTGGAGGCGGCGCTCTCCAGCAACGAGCTCTACGCGCAGGGCCGCGACAAGATTGCCGCCACGCAGGCGCGCTTCACGCAAGTCGACGAGCAGCTGCTGGCGATGATGGAGCGCTGGGAAGAGCTCGGCAACCGGTAGCCGGCGACGCATGCGGCCTGTCCCTGCCCTGGCCCGGCGCTTCGCGATCGCGATGGGCGTCCTGCTGGGCGTGGCGGGTGGCTGGTGGCTCGTGCGGGCCCCGGCGATCGATCGCCCCGTCGCCGCCGTGCCGCCGCCGGACATCGAGACGCCGGCCGGCCGCGCGCGCATCGATGCGGCCATCGCGCTGGCGACGATGCCCGATGACCCGTGGACCCTGGCCGAATCGCTGGCGGCCTCGGCGCCGGCGCAGGCCGAGGCCCGCGAGAAGGAAGACTGCGGCATCGCCGACGGGCCGCAGTTCGCCAGGACGGATTCGACCGACGACGAACCCCTTCTCACGCGCGCGGCGTCGTCGAACTGGCGTGCCTCGCAGGCAAGGATCGACGCGGCGCTGCGGGCGAGCGCCGATCCGATGGATCGCGCGGTCGCGGACTTCCTGAACATCGGCGACATGCGCACGCCCGGCGCCGCGCAGGAGGCAGTGGCGCAGCAGGCGGCGATCTCGAATGACCCGCGCGTGATCGCGCTGGGCTACGGCGTGTGCCACCAGGACGCGGCGCGCGCGTCGACCTGCGCGGCGCTGACCGCCGAACGCTGGGCGCAGGCCGATCCGGGCAACGGCGTTCCCTGGATCGACCTGCTGGCCCAGGCCCGCTCGCGCGGCGACGAGGCCGCCGTGCAGGACGCGATGGCGCACCTGGCCGCGGCGTCGCGCTTCGACCTGCGCTTCTTCGCGCCGGCCGGCGCCGTCGCCCGCCACCTGCCGGCGGACAGCCGTGACCTGGCGGCCGCGGGCGACCTGTTGGGGCGATCGATCACGCAGGCGGCGACGCTGCCGCTGCCGCCGTTCATGATCCTGTTCGAGGTGTGCCGTCACGAGGCCGGTGGCGACGAGGTGCGCGCCCGCCTGTGCCGCGCGACCAGCGATGCGATGTACGCGCATTCGGACACCCTGATCACCTACGGGATCAGTGGGGCGCTGCTGTTCCAGACGACCGGCGACACCGCGCGGCGCGACCTCATCAAGGCCGAGCGCACCGTCTTTGCGGCGCACTGGTCGCCCGGCACGGGCTTTGCGCCGTGCCAGGACCTGCGCGACACGTTCCGCCGGCTGGATCGCGAAGCCCAGGTCGGCGAAGTCGAGGCGATGCGCGAGGAGTCGCGCAAGTTCGTGCCGCCCTGAATCGTCGTCGCAGCGCGTGCGCAGGGGCGTGGAGGTGAGCTCGCGGCGCCGCTCGCGGGCGTCGAATCGTCGGTTTATCGCGTTGAATGCGCGGGGCGAATCGTGCGATCCATGACCAGAATGGGTGCATCGTTCGCATCGCTGCGCCGCCGTGTACCGTCGAAGAATCGTCCTGTTGCTGGTGCTGTCGCTTGCCTGCGCGGCGGGGGGCGGCTGGGTGCTCGTGGCGCCGGCGCTGCTCGTGAAAGGGGCGGTCGTCGCGGCGCCGACGGCCGCTCTCGATGGGCGGCCGGTCGCCGCCGCCGTCGTTGCCGACCCGGCGGGCGCGCGGCCCCTGAATGACGCGGCGATGCAGGCCGGCGCGCCGGCGTCGACGGGCGCGGCGAGCGGTGCGGTGCGTGCGTCGGCGCGCTGCGGCCAGGACCAGGCGCCTGTCTTCGCCGATACGGGGTCCGACGAGGACGGCGCTGTTCGCGGTTCGCCGGTGCAGGCCAGGCCGGCCGGCGTCGGCTACCTCGGCGCCCAGCGACGCGTCGACGCAGCACTCCGTTCCACGGGAGATCCATTCGACACGGCGGTCGCCGACACCCTGAATGTCGGCGACCTGCGCACGCCCGGCGATCGCCTGGCCGCATTGGTGCAGGATGCCATCACCGGCGACGACCCGCGGCTGTACGCCCTGGCCTTTTCGACATGTCACTTGGGGCAGGTGCAGTCGCCGCCGATCGTCCAGGGGACGCCGCCCGAAGCCGTCGAGGCGGGCCTGCGCGCCTGCGCGAGGCTGGATCCGCATCGATGGGCGGCCCGCGACCCCGGCAATGCGGCGCCCTGGCTGTACGCGCTCGAACATGCCGACGCCGCGGACGATCGCGCAGGCCAGCGCGAGGCGTTGCAACAGCTGGGCGCGACATCGCGATTCGACATGGGCTTTGGCGCCGCTGCGGCGGCGGTGGCCCGCGTGCATGCGCCCGACGATGCGGACCTCGCCGGCCAGACCGACCTCGCCATGCAGGCCGTGACGTTCGAGCTCTGGCCTTCGTTCATCGGCGTCACGCAGCGCTGCAAGGACAAGGCCGCCGGCGATGCCGCGATGGTCACCACCTGCGAGCATGTCGCGGACGTCCTGTATGCGCATTCGGACGGCATCATGCCGCGGGTGGTCGGCGCGTCCATCCACAAGCTGGCGACCGGAGACGCGACGCTCCTGGATCGCGCCCGTGCGGAACACCAGGACCTCGCCGAGAAGTGGGGAGCGCAGGTCCAAGCGGGCGTCGATGCCCCGGCTTGCGACCACGCTCGAAGTCTCCTGCACCACTTCGTGCTTGCCGGGAAGGTCGGGGTGGTCGAGGCAATGAAACAGGAGATCGCAGCGCGGGCGGTCCCGTATTGAGTCGACACCGGTGGTCTCGGCGGCTCGAAATCTCATCGTAAGGATTTCCTCGGATCGCACGACTACCGGTCACTGGCTCGCAAACCCCGCGCATTCGACGCGCGGATCGCGCAGCCGGAGGCCGTCGTGGCCATGACCTCAACCCATCCGAAGGAATCCACCGTGAAGACCACTCTCCGTCAAATCGCCCTCGTCTCGACCCTGCTGGCCACCGCCGCGTTCCCGCTGCTGTCGCACGCGCAGGACGTGCGCCGCGAGGATCGCGTCCTGCACTTCCTGGACAGCGGCCACATCGACGCCAACAAGGACGGCATGGTCAGCAAGAAGGAATTCATGGACGCCATGGGCAAGACCTGGGACGAGCACATGGGCGAGGCGAAGAAGGCCGACCCGATGATGCCCAAGGACAAGATGACGCTGCAGCAGTACCTCGAGTTCTCGAAGATGTTCGGGCTGAACATCGGCGCTTGAACGCGCCGCGGCGCGCGCTCAGCCCGTGCGCGCCTTCTCGAACGCCTGCCAGAACCGCGGGTCCTGCGTCGTCGCGAAGTTGATGCGCATCAGCGTCGACGGCTGGCGGTTCGGGTGGAACACGGTGCCGGGGGCGAGCAGCCAGCCGGCGTCGAGCATGTCGGTGGCCAGGCGCTCGGTGTCGACGCCGGTATCGACCCAGCCGAACAGGCCCGCGGGCGGCGTGACGAAGCGGCAGCCGGCGGCCAGCGCGAGCTTGACCGAGCGCGTGCGCGCCGCGCCCAGCCGGGCGATCACGCGCTCGGCGTGCCGGCGCAGCCAGCCCTGCTCCAGGCACACGGCCACGGCCTGTTCCAGCAACGCGGGCGTGGTCAGCGTGCCCAGCAGCTTGACGTCCACCAGGCGTTCGACCAGTTCCGGGGGCGCCGCCATGAAGCCCACGCGCCAGCCCGGCGCGAGGATCTTGGCGAAGCCCGACACGTAGATCGTGCGGCGCAGGCCGTCGAGCGCGGACAGGCGCGGCGCATGCGCGGGCGCGAGGTGGGCGTAGGTGTCGTCCTCGAGGATGCGGAAGTCGTGCTGCTCCGCGAGCCGCAGCACCTGGTGCGCGGCGGCCAGGCCCAGCGACACGCCGGTCGGGTTGTGCAGCACCGAGCAGGTGACGTACAGCCGCGGCTGATGCGCCTGCGCGAGCGCGGCCATCGCGGCCAGGTCGGGGCCGTCCACGCCGCGCGGCACCGGCAGCAGCCGCATGCCCAGCTGCGTCAGGCGCGCGAATTCCACCGACCAGCCGGGCTCGTCGACCAGCACCGCGTCGCCGGGGGCGAGCAGCGCGCGCGAGCAGATGTCCAGCGCGTGCGTCGCGCCGTTGGCCGTGACGACCTGCGCCGGGTTGGCCGGCACGCCGAAGTCGGCCAGGCGTTGCGCGAGCGCGTGGCGCAGGCGCGCGTCGCCGGCGGGTTCGCCGTAGTGCAGGTAGCTCGAGGGTTGGTGGCTGGTGCTGGCGGTCTTGGCCGGCGCCATCACGCGGCGCAGCGCGGTCTGCAGCATCGCGGCGTCCAGCCACTCGGCCGGCAGCGTGCCCAGGCCGGGCGCGGGGTGCTGGGCGTCGGCCGCGAACATCCCGCGGATCAGCGCCGTCGCGTCCACCGGCGGCGGGCGCAGCGGCGTGACGGGGCGCTGCGTCGTCTCGGTGGTGATCTCCAGGCGCGGGGTGGCGGGCGGCGCGTCGTGCGTGGCGATGTCGACCCCGCGCACGAAGAAGCCGCGCTGGCGCTTGGCTTCCACCAGCCCCTGCGCGAGCAGCTGGTCGTACGCCGCGACGACGGTGGACGGGCTCACGCGGTGCCGGCGCGCGCTCTCGCGCACGGAGGGCAGGCGGGCGCCGGGCAGCAGCAGGCGCTGGCGGATGCGGGCGGCGTAGTGGCCGGCGAGCTGTTCGGCGAGCGTCTGCGACGCGCTGCGCGCCAGCAGGGCGGCGCCCACGGCGACGGCGCCCGGCGTGGCCGGGATCGCGGCGGGCCGGCGCACGCGGGGCGGCACGGGGGCGGAGGCGGTGGCGTCGTCGGGCATGGCGGACTCCTGGCGGGTCGCGTGGCGGGTGGGATCCCAGGTTCAGGATCTGTACTGCCGCGGACAACGATACAGATCACCGAACTGCACCCGGCGACTGTACTGCTGGTGTATTGATTATCGGCCTAGACTGGCCGTTCCGCGCGCCTGATTCGCGGCTTCCTCCCGAAGCCCCGGCCCGCGTCGTGAGCCGATGCGCCTCGAGCCCCAGCCCGCCCTGCCGTCGTCCGTCCCCGGCCCCGCCGCGGCGCACGCCATGGGCGCCGAGCACGCCCGGCGTGCCCGCGCCGGCCTGTGGCTCGGGCTGCTGGGCATGCTGATCTTCGCGGGCACGATCCCGATGACGCGCCTGGCCACCGGCAGCGCGCAGGCGCCGCAGCTGTCGCCGTTCTTCATCGCGTTCGGCCGCGCCGGCGTCGCCGGCCTGCTGTCGTTGGCCTACCTCCTGGTCACCCGCGCGCCCTGGCCGCAGCGCCGGCACTGGCCGATGCTGGGGCTGACGGTGCTGGGCAACGTCATCGGCTGGCCGCTGCTGCTGGGCCTGGCCGTGCGCCAGGTCGACGCGATGCACGCGTCGGTCATCACGGGGCTGATGCCGCTTGCCACGGCCGCCTGCGGCGCACTGCTGCTGCGCCAGCGGCCGTCGGCCGGCTTCTGGGGCTTCGCGCTGCTGGGCGCCGCGCTGGTCGTCGCGTTCGCGGCCTGGAGCGGCGCGGGCCGGCCGCAGCTGGGCGACCTGCTGCTGCTCGGCGCGGTGATTGCGTCGTCCATCGGCTACATCACCGGCGTGCGCGTGTCGTCCGGCCCGGACGCGCTGACGCCCGAGCAGACCATCTCGTGGGTGCTCGTGCTGGCGTTGCCGGCCACGCTGCCCGTGCTGCTGACGCAGTGGCCGGCCGCGCCCATCCATGCCGCGTCGTGGGGCGCGTTCGCCTACGTCGCGCTGTTCTCGATGTGGATGGGCTTCTTCGCCTGGTATCGCGGGCTCGCCTGGGGTGGCACGCTGCGCGTCAGCCAGGTGCAGCTGCTGCAGCCCTTCGTCTCGATCCTGCTCAGCGTGCCGCTGCTGGGCGAACAGCTGCGCCCGGCCACGCTGGGCTTCTCCATCGCCGTGATGGCGTGCGTGTACCTGGGCCGGCGCATGTCGGCGGGCGCGCCGCGATCGTCGTCCTGAATCCCGTTGCGCGGGCCGCCGCGCGTCTTTCCTCGAAGGCTCTCCCATGACCGGTTCCAACCCCACCCCCGACACCGCCAACTCGCCGTGGCGCCTCGCACGACGCTGCGAACGCATGAACCCCTCGGTCATCCGCGAGATCCTCAAGCTGACCGAGCTGCCCGGCGTGCGCTCGCTCGCCGGCGGCCTGCCGTCAGCCGACACCTTCCCCGTCGAGGCCATGCGCGACGCCGCACTCAAGGTGCTGACCGACACGCCGCGCGAGGCGCTGCAGTACGCGGCCAGCGAAGGCTTCGCGCCGCTGCGCGAGTGGGTCTCGGCGATGCTCGGCGCCAAGGGCATCGACGCGCCGGCCAACCGCGTGCTGATCACCAACGGCTCGCAGCAGGGCCTGGATCTGGTCGGCAAGGTGCTGCTGGACGCCGGCAACACCGTGGCCGTCGAGACGCCCACCTACCTGGGCGCGCTGCAGGCCTTCAACCCGAACGAGCCGACGTTCGCGTCGGTCGGCAGCGACGCCGACGGCCCGCTGCCCGACGACATCGCCGCGCTGCCCAAGGACACGCGCTTCATGTACGTGCTGCCGAACTTCCAGAACCCGACCGGCCGCGTCGTGCCGTCGGACCGCCGCGACGCCATCGTGGCCGCCGCGCAGCGCGCCAACCTGCCGCTGGTGGAAGACAACCCGTACGGCGAGCTCTGGTACGACCAGGAGCCGCCCAAGCCGATCGCCGCGCGCTGGAAGGAAGGCGTGCTGTACCTGGGCTCGTTCTCCAAGGTGCTGGCGCCCGGCCTGCGCCTGGGCTTCATGGTGTGCCCGCCGGCGCTGTACCCCAAGCTGCTGCAGTCCAAGCAGGCGGCCGACCTGCACACCGGCTCGTTCAGCCAGCGCGTGGTGCACGAGGTCATCAAGAACGGCTTCCTGGACCAGCACATCCCGACGATCCGCGACCGCTACCGCACGCAGCGCGACGCGATGGACGCGGCGTTGAAGGCCTCGATGCCCGCCGGCTGCGAATGGCGCAAGCCCAGCGGCGGCATGTTCTTCTGGCTGCGCCTGCCCGCGGGCTGCGACGCGATGGCGCTGCTGCCCAAGGCGGTCGAGGCCGGCGTCGCCTACGTGCCGGGCGCGGCGTTCTTCGCGAACGACCCCGACGTGCGCACGATGCGCCTGTCCTTCGTCACGCTGTCGCCGGCCGACATCGCCGATGCGGTGGGCAAGCTGGGCAACGTCATCAAGGCCCACCTGGCGGGCGCGTGACCATGGGCAGCCACGACGCGCCGCGCACGCGCGGCTTCAGCCAGGTCGACGTCTTCACGGCCACGCCGCTGCTGGGCAATCCGCTGGCGGTCGTGCATGACGGCACGGGCCTGACGGAACAGCAGATGGCCGCGTTCGCGCGCTGGACGAACCTGTCCGAGACGACCTTCCTGCTGCCGCCCACCAACCCCGAGGCCGACTACCGCGTGCGCATCTTCACGCCCGGCGGCGAGCTGCCGTTCGCGGGGCATCCGACGCTGGGCTCGTGCCACGTGTGGCTGCAGGCGGGTGGCCAGCCCAGGCGCGATGACCTCGTGATGCAGGAATGCCGCATCGGCCTGGTGCCGATCCGGCGCGGCGAGCGCCTCGCGTTCGCCGCGCCCCCCACCACCGTGGAGCGCGCCGACGCGGAGCTGCTGCATCGCGTCTACGCGGCGCTCGATCTCGATCCGGCGCGCGTGCAGCAGGCGGCGTGGCTGTCCAACGGCTTCCCGCAGCTCGTGCTGCGCCTGGACAGCGCCGCCACGGTGCTGGCGCTCAAGCCCGATCATTCGACGCTCAAGGGGCTCGGCAAGGTCGGTGTCGTCGCGCCGCACCCGGCGGGCGGCGACGTCGACTTCGAGGTGCGCTTCTTCGCCGCGGCGATCGGCATCAACGAGGATCCGGTGACCGGCAGCCTCAACGCCAACGTCGCGAACTGGCTCATCGACAACGGCCACGCGCCCGCGCGCTACGTGGCCGCGCAAGGCACGGCGATGGGCCGCGCCGGCCGCATCCACGTCTCGCGCGATGGCCAGGGCACCTGGATCGGCGGCGACGTCGCCGGCTGCATCGACGGCCGCGTCACGCTCTGATCGACAAGGAGGCAAGATGACCGAGGAACTGTTCCGCGCGGACGCGACGCTCGTCGAATGCGACGCCGTCGTCACCGTCGTCGACGAGCGCGGCGTGCAGCTCGACCGCACCGTGTTCTACCCGCACGGCGGCGGCCAGGCCGGCGACCGTGGCGAGCTCGTGCTGGCCGACGGCCGCGCCATTGCCATCGCCGACACGCGCAAGGGCGAGGCGCCCGGCCAGATCGTGCACGTGCTCGCGAACGCCGACGACCGCGCCGCGTTGGCCGTGGGCGCCGCGGTGCACGCGCGCATCGATGTCGCGCGGCGCCGCGCCCACATGCGCTTGCACACCGCCACGCACCTGCTGTGCGCGCTGATCCCGCATCCTGTCGACGGCTGCTCGATCACCGCGGACTATGCGCGGCTCGATTTCCACATGACCGATCCGCTGGACAAGGCGCAGATCGAGGCCGGCCTGGACCGCCTGGTCGGCGAGGCCCACGCCGTCTCGCACCGCTGGATCACCGACGCCGAGCTCGACGCCAACCCCGGCCTCGTGCGCAGCATGAGCGTGCAGCCCCCGCGCGGCACGGGCCGCGTGCGCCTGCTCGAGATCGCCGGCGTGGACCTGCAGCCCTGCGGCGGCACGCACGTGGCCAATACGTCGGAGATCGGCGCGCTGGTCGTCCGCAAGATCGAGAAGAAGTCGGCGTCGACGCGGCGCGTCGTCCTCGCCTTCAAGGACGCCGCGGGCGCCTGAGCCCGGCACATTCCGGCGACGGCCGATGCCGCGCCGGAATTTTTTTGGCGCAAAGTATTAGCAGTTATATAAATGCTTATATGATGCAGCCATGCAAGACACCCCACCCCCCGGATTGGGCACGCAGCTGCGCCACCTGATCGAGCTCCTGGACGACGGCGTCAGCCAGGCCAACGACTACGCCGGCCTGAACTACCGGCCGCGCTACACGCCCGTGATGAAGGCGCTGGCCGGCGGCGATGCGCTGACGATCGGCCAGCTCGCCGACGCCGCGCGCATCTCGCAGCCCGCGGCCACGCAGACCGTGGCGGTGATGGCCAAGGACGGCCTGGTCGACGTCGCCGCCGGCCAGGCCGATGCGCGCCAGCGCGTCGTCGCGCTCTCCGCCCAGGGCCGCGCGCTGCTGCCGCAGCTGCAGCGCGCGTGGCAGGCGACCGACCGCGCGGCCGCGGGGCTGGACGCCGAAACCGGGCTGCTGGCCGCCATCGCTGCCGCACTGGCCGCGCTCGATCGCCAGGCCTTCGCGCAGCGCATCGCCGCGGCGCTCGAACAAGACACCCCGCAAAAACCAAGGAGGAAGACCCGATGAAGACGTTCCGCCGCGCGGCCATCGCCGCCCTGTTCGCCACGCAGTTCGCGCAGGCCCAGCCGCCCGCGCCACCCGACACGCCGCTGGACGCCGCCACCCGCGCCGCCGTGGTCGAACAGCTCGCACGCGAGCTCGACACCCGCTACGTCGACGTCGCCCGCGGCGCCGCGCTCGCGCGCACGCTGCGCGAGCGCCTGCGTGCCCACGCGTACGACGCGATCGCCAGCTCCACGGCGCTCGAGCAACGCCTGAACGCCGACCTCGCCGCCGACAGCCAGGACAAGCACCTGCACGTCGAATACAGCCCGGACGTGTTCCCGCTCGCGCCCGTCGACGCCAGGCCCGACCCGGAACAGGCCGCATTCGAGCTCGCGCAGATGAAGCGCATGAACTACGGCTTCGACAGCGTGCAGCGCCTGCCGTTCAACATCGGCTACTTCAAGATCGACCTGCTGATGCCGCCGGCCGAGACCGCCGCCCGCTTCGCCGCCGCGATGACGCTGCTGCAGGACACGCGCGCGCTCGTCATCGACCTGCGCGAGAACCATGGCGGCGAGCCGGCCACGGTGGCCCTGCTGTGCAGCTACCTGTTCGACCAGCGGACCCACCTGAACGACATCTGGCACCGCAGCGGCAACCGCACGGACCAGGCCTGGACGTCCGACAAGCTCGACGGCCCGCGCTACGGCACGCAGCGCGAGGTGATCGTGCTCACGAGCCACGAGACCTTCTCCGCCGGCGAGGACCTCGCCTACGCACTGAAGAACCTGCACCGCGCCACGCTGGTCGGCGAGACCACCGGCGGCGGCGCGCACCCGGGCGACGTGCATCGCCTGGGCGAGCACTTCGCCGCCTTCATCCCCGACGCGCGCTCGATCAGCCCGATCACGCACGGCGACTGGGAAGGCACGGGCGTCGCGCCGGACGTGGCGGTGCCGGCGGACAAGGCGCTCGTCGAGGCCCGCAAGCGCCTGATGCAGTCGTTCGCCGCGACGGAGAAGAGCCCGCGCGCCAAGGCGCACCTGCTCGACGAGATCAATCGCCTCTGATCAGGGGCACGGGGCGCCGTTGCCGGCAACCCAGATTTCGTACCAGGTCTGCGCGTCGATCTGGACGTCCAGCGCCGCCACTGCCTCGCGCATCGCGTCGAGGCGGCGCGAGCCGGTCAACGGGATCGGGCGCGCGGGATGGCGCAGGAGCCAGGCGTAGACGAGCGTCGTCACGCTGATGCCGCGCTCGCCGGCCAGGCGCTCGAGCACGGCGCGCACGCGGCGCGCGGCGTCGTCCTGGCCCGTGAAGAGGCGGCCGCCGGCCAGTGCCGACCAGATCATCGGCGCGACGCCCAGGTCCTGCGCCTGGTCCAGGGTGCCGTCGTAGAACGGCGCGATGTGCAGCGGCGAGGCCTCGATCTGGTTGGTCACCAGCGGGATGCGCCGGTGCAGCAGCGCGAACTGCGAAGGCGTGAAGTTGGAGACGCCGAAGTGCCTGACCTTGCCGGCGGCGCGCAGGCGCGTGAAGCACTCGGCGAGCGCGTCGGCGTCCATCAGCGCATCGGGGCGATGGATCAGCAGCACGTCGATCGAATCGGTGCGCAACGCGGCCAGCGAGTTGTCGACCGAGCGTTCGACGTGCGCCGCGGAGGTGTCGTAGTGGCCCAGGCGATGCTCGGGCCGCGCCGGCGAGACCATGCGGATGCCGCACTTGGTGACGATCTGCAGGCGCTCGCGCAACTGCGGCGCGGCGGCCAGCGCCTCGCCGAACAGGGCCTCGACGCCGTAGCCGCCGTAGATGTCGGCGTGGTCGAAGGTGGTGATGCCCAGGTCCAGGCAGCCCTCGATCCAGCGCACGCGCTCGGCGACGCCGAACTGCCAGGAGTCCATGCGCCAGGCGCCGGCGACGATGCGCGAGAAGGTGGGGCCGCCGGCGGCGGGGACGATCGTGGGAGCGTGGGACATGGGTCGGAATCGGAGTGGACGGGCGGCGCCCGAGGCGTGCGCGATTCTGACCGATGCCGCCGCGCGGCGCGCGCTCAGTGCTTCTTGCGGAAGTCGTCGTGGCAGGTCTTGCAGGCCTGGCCGGCCGGACCGAACGCGGCCTTCAGCGCCTCGGGCTTGCCGCTCCTGGCGGCCTCGAGCAGCTTGACCGTCGCGTCCTGCAGCTTCTGCGCGTCGGCGTTGAACTTGTCGCGCTGCGACCAGATCTCGGGCTTCGCGCTGGTCTCGCCCTTGTCGCTGCCGTCGACGAAGGCGCTCCAGGGCAGCCTGGCCAACGTGGCGACGAGCTCGGCGTTGGCCTGGGCCGCCGCCGCGTCGAACGGGATCTTGCCGTTGGCCATCGCGCTGAGCTGGCCGAAGTGGTGGCCCATGACGGCGAGCGCGCCCTGGCGGTACTCGATCGCGTCGTCGGCGCTCTTGAATTGCGCGGCCGCGGAGCCGCAGGCCAGCAGCGCGGCGGCCGCGATGGCGGCGGGCGTCCAGGAATTCATCGTGTCGGTCCTGAGGAAGTGGCGGGCGGACGCGCGCGGCGTCCGGAGCTGCGGCAGTGTACGAAGGATCGTCGTGGCCGGATGCGGGCGTGGCGTATCGTTGCGGACTCCCGCCGCCGCCACCGTCGCCTTGTCCGCCATCCCCGTCCGCATCTGGGACCTGCCCACGCGCGTGTTCCACGTCGCGCTGGCCGTGCTCGTCACGGCGGCGATCGTCACGGCCGAGGTCGGCGGCGACTGGATGGCGTGGCACCTGCGCTGCGGCGAGGCGGTGCTCGCGCTGCTCGCGTTCCGCTGGGCATGGGGCCTGGTGGGTGGACGCTGGTCGCGCTTCGCGAGCTTTCTGCCCGCGCCCGCCCGCGTCGTGCGCGCGCTGCGCGGCCGCGCGACGGCCGCGGACCGGGTCGGCCACAACCCGCTCGGCGCGCTGTCGGTGTGGGCGTTCCTGCTGCTGCTGTCGCTGCAGGTGGCCACGGGCCTGGTGGCCGACGACGACATCGCCACGACCGGCCCGCTCAACGGCCACGTGGCCGGACGCCTCGCCAGGCGCGCCAGCGGCTGGCACGCGGGCTGGGGCGCCGACCTGCTGTTCGCACTGATCGCGCTGCACCTGCTGGCCGTGGCCTGGTACACGCTGCGCCGCGAGCCGCTGTTGCGCGCGATGTGGAGCGGCGACAAGCCGCTGCCGCCCGGCACGCCCGCCAGCCGCGACGGCGCGGGCGCGCGGCTGGTCGCGCTGGGCCTGCTGGCACTGGCCGGTGCAGGGGTGTGGGCGATGCTGCTATGGGCCGGCTGACGCGCGCCTGAAGCACGTGCGTGCGTCAGTGCCGTGACAGGGTGGCATGGTCCAAATGCGCCCGGACGAGCGGGGGGCGGGCCGCAACGGTGCGTGGTGCACCGGGGTGGCGTTGGCCGCTCCAATCGGGTTAGAATCGACAGGCTTAGTTCAACTAAAGCAGGTTTTTTCCCGGGAAACCGGGGGCAACTTCCAGACATCGCTGGGCGCCACGACGGGGAAGCACGTTCAGGCAGTTTCGAAGAACGAGCGACCCAGTCAGACACCCATGAGTCTTCCGAGTTCCGCTCCGCAGCAAGAAAAATCCGACGCGCAGACCGGCCCCGAAGCCGGCCGGCCCGTGGGCAACGCCGCGAACTGGGACGAGGAAGATCCGCTGCCGCGCCGCTTGACGGCAACGGAAGCCGAGGCGTTTCGCGGCCAGCGCAGCGCTCCGTCTCCGTGGCGGGTGGTGCTGGTGCAGGCCGAGGCCGGGGCGGTCATCTCGCTGCTGGTCGGGCTGATGTTCGGGTTGCCTGCGTTGTGGTCGGCGTTGTACGGCGCCGCCACCGCGATCGTTCCGGGCGCGCTGATGGCGCGCGGCGCGACGCGGATGGCGGACAGCAAGTCGCCGCTGGCCACCGCGCTGGGCCTGCTGGGTTGGGAGTCGGCAAAGATCATTTGCTCGGTGGCGATGCTCGTCAGCGCCGCGCGAGTGCTGCACCCGGTGGTGTGGCCGGCATTGCTGGTCGCGCTGGCCGGGTGCCTGACTGTGTATTGGGTGGCGCTCGCGTGGCGCTCGCGTTGAAGTTCTGATCGGAAAGCTACGGACACATGGCCGCAGAAGAGCAAGCACCGACCTCCGGTGAATACATCCACCACCACCTGACCCACCTGTCGAACGTCGACACCGCCGCCACCGTGGACTTCCACGTGGTGCACTGGGACTCCGTCTTCTTCTCGTCGGTGCTGGGCTTCGTGTTCCTGGCGCTGGGCCTGCTGGCCGCGCGCCGCGTCACGTCGGGCGTGCCGGGTCGCTTCCAGGCGGCCTTCGAGTTCCTCATCGAGATGGTGGACCAGCAGGCGCGTGCCATCGTGCACAACGCCACCAGCCGCAAGATGGTCGCCCCGCTGGCGCTGACCGTGTTCGTCTGGATCTTCCTGCTGAACGCGATGGACCTGCTGCCGGTCGACCTGCTGCCGTGGATCTTCCAGCACGCGTCCGGCGACCACGAGGCGCACCTGCGCGTCGTGCCCACGGCCGACATCTCCGTCACGATGGGCATGTCCGTCGCGGTGCTGATCATCTGCCTGTACTACAACGTCAAGATCAAGGGCCTGGGCGGCTGGTCGCACGAGCTGGTCGTCGCCCCGTTCGGCACCAGCAAGAACCCGATCGCCGCGGTGCTGCTGGGCGTCGTGAACTTCGCGATGCAGATGATCGAGTTCGTCGCCAAGACGGTCTCGCACGGCATGCGGCTGTACGGCAACATGTACGCCGGCGAACTGATCTTCCTGCTGATCGCGCTGCTGGGCGGTGCATTCACCTTCACGGCGGGCGGTTTCGGCCTGGCCCTGCTTCACATCATCTCCGGCAGCGTGTGGGCCATCTTCCACATCCTGATCATCACGCTGCAGGCCTTCGTGTTCATGATGCTGACCCTGGTCTACATCGGACAAGCCCACGACGCGCACTGATTCCCGCGCGTCGCGGGGCAACCGGCGACGCGGCTTGCGCCGTTCGAACAATTACTTCTTCTCTCTCAATTTCTTAACTGGAGTCAACATGGAACTCATCAGCTACGTCGCCCTGGCCGCCGGCATCATCATTGGTCTGGGCGCCTGCGGCGCTTGTATCGGCATCGGCATCATGGGCAGCAAGTACCTCGAGTCCGCCGCTCGCCAGCCGGAACTGATGGGCGAACTGCAGACGAAGATGTTCCTGCTGGTCGGCCTGATCGACGCCTCGTTCATCATCGGCCTGGGCATCGCGCTGTGGTTCACCACGACCAACCCGTTCCTGGCCCAGCTGGCCCAGGTCGCCGGCAAGTAATCCGCCAGGCACCAAGCCGCCGGCGCGACCGCTTCCGCAAGACGGAGGCGTCGCGCCGATCCCCGCTAACGGCTTTCGAGGCAACAACGTGAGCATTACCGCAACCCTGATCATCCAGATCATCGTGCTCCTGATCCTGGTCGGGGTCACGATGAAGTACATCTGGCCGCCCATCACGGCCGCCCTGGACGAGCGCGCCGCCAAGGTCGCCGAAGGCCTGTCGGCCGCCGACAAGGCCCGCAGCGAACTCGCCAGCGCCAACAAGCGCATCGAGGAAGAGCTGGCCAAGGCCCGCAACGACGCCGCCACCCGCCTGGCCAACGCCGAGCGCATGGCGCTGCAGATCGTCGAGGACGCCAAGGCCAAGGCCACCGAGGAAGGCGCGAAGATCGTCGCCCAGGCGCAGTCCGAGGCGCAGCAGGAAGCCACCAAGGCACGCGAAGCGCTGCGCGACCAGGTCGCCGCGCTCGCCGTCAAGGGCGCCGAGCAGATCCTGCGCCGTGAAGTGAGCCCGGCGGTCCACGCCGAGCTGCTGAACCGCCTGCAGACCGAGCTGTAAGCCATGGCCGAGCCCTCCACCATCGCGCGGCCGTACGCCGCGGCGCTGTTCCAGGCCAGCACGGCCGCGGACGGCGCGCAGCTCGTGGCGCAGCTCGACGCGCTCGCCGGCATCGCTGGCGACGCCGGCCTGCGCCAGTTCGCCGCCGACCCCAAGGTCAGCGACGAGCAGGTGTTCGGCGTGGTCACCGGCATCGCCGGCAGCGACCTCAGCCCGAAGCTGCGCAACCTGCTGAGCACGGTCATCGACAACGGTCGCCTGGCGGTCCTGCCCGAGATCGCGTCGCAGTTCCGCACGCTGGTCAACGACCGCGGCGGCGTGGCCGACGCGCAGGTGGTCAGCGCCTTCCCGCTCGACGCGAACCAGCAGGCCGGCCTGGCCAAGGCGCTGGAGAAGCGCTTCGGCCGCCAGCTCAAGGTCTCGGTCTCGGTCGACCCGTCGCTGATCGGCGGCGTGCGCGTGACGGTCGGCGACGAGGTGCTGGACACCTCCGTCGTGGCCCGCCTCGAGCAGATGCGCGCCGCGCTGACCCACTGACCGCGCGCCGGCAGCCAACAGAATCGCCCTTCAACCCAGGCGGCCATGCGGCCTCACCTTTGGGAGTTAAGTCATGCAATTGAATCCCGCTGAAATTTCCGAACTGATCAAGAGCCGCATCGAAGGCCTGGGGGCGTCGACCGACATCCGCAACCAGGGCACGGTCGTCTCCGTCACCGACGGCATCTGCCGCGTCCACGGCCTGTCCGACGCCATGCAGGGCGAAATGCTCGAGTTCCCGGCCACCAAGGACGGCCAGCCCACGTTCGGCCTCGCGCTGAACCTGGAGCGCGACTCCGTCGGCGCCGTTATCCTGGGCGAGTACGAGCACATCTCCGAAGGCGACGTGGTCAAGACCACGGGCCGCATTCTCGAAGTGCCGGTCGGCCCCGAGCTGATCGGCCGCGTCGTGAACGCGCTGGGCCAGCCGATCGACGGCAAGGGTCCGATCAACGCCAAGATGACGGACGTCATCGAGAAGGTCGCCCCGGGCGTGATCGCGCGCCAGTCGGTCGACCAGCCGGTGCAGACCGGCCTGAAGTCCATCGACTCGATGGTGCCCGTCGGCCGTGGCCAGCGCGAGCTGATCATCGGCGACCGCCAGACCGGCAAGACCGCCGTGGCGATCGACGCGATCATCAACCAGAAGGGTCAGAACATGACCTGCGTGTACGTCGCCATCGGCCAGAAGGCCTCGACGGTGAAGAACGTCGTGCGCGCCCTGGAAGCCAACGGCGCCCTCGCGTACACGATCGTCGTCGCCGCGACCGCCTCTGAATCGGCCGCCATGCAGTACGTCTCGGCGTACTCGGGCTGCACGATGGGCGAGTACTTCCGCGATCGCGGCCAGGACGCCCTGATCGTCTATGACGACCTTTCCAAGCAGGCCGTCGCCTACCGTCAAGTGTCGCTGCTGCTGCGCCGCCCGCCGGGCCGCGAAGCCTTCCCCGGCGACGTGTTCTATCTCCACAGCCGCCTGCTCGAGCGCGCCGCGCGCGTGAACGCCGACTACGTCGAAGCGTTCACCAAGGGCGAAGTCAAGGGCAAGACCGGCTCGCTGACCGCGCTGCCGATCATCGAGACGCAAGCCGGCGACGTGTCCGCCTTCGTCCCGACGAACGTGATCTCGATCACCGACGGCCAGATCTTCCTGGAAACCAGCCTCTTCAACTCCGGCATCCGTCCCGCCATCAACGCCGGTATCTCGGTGTCGCGCGTCGGCGGCGCCGCCCAGACCAACCTGATCAAGGGCCTGTCGGGCGGCATCCGTACGAACCTGGCGCAGTACCGCGAACTGGCGGCCTTCGCCCAGTTCGCCTCCGACCTGGACGACGCCACCCGCAAGCAGCTGGACCGCGGCGCCCGCGTCACGGAACTGCTCAAGCAGTCGCAGTACTCGCCGCTGCCCATCAGCCTGATGGCCGCCACGCTGTTCGCCGTGAACAACGACTTCATGGACTCGCTGGAGATCAAGCAGGTGCTGCCGTTCGAGCACGGCCTGCACCAGCACCTGAAGTCCAACCACGCCCCGCTGCTGGCCAAGATGGAAAAGGACGGCGCCAAGTGGAAGACGAAGTCCAGCGGCAGCGACTCGCCGGAGAAGCAGGAATTCGCCAAGTCCTGCCAGGCCGCCGAGACCGAACTGCGCGAAGCCATCGCGGCCTTCAAGAAGTCGTTCGCCTGATTCCCCGACCACGACCCTCTGCTAAAGGAGAACCGTCATGGCGGTAGGAAAGGAAATACGCGGCAAGATCAAGTCGGTGGAGAACACCCGCAAGATCACGAAGGCGATGGAAATGGTCGCCGCGTCCAAGATGCGCAAGGCGCAGGACCGCATGCGCACCGCGCGCCCGTACAGCGACAAGATCGCGGCGATCACGGCCAGCCTGTCCAAGGCGAATCCGGAGTACCGCTCGCCGTACATGCGCGATCTGGCCAAGTCCGGCAAGACGGGCAACGTCGGCTTCATCGTCGTCACGACCGACAAGGGTCTGTGCGGCGGCCTGAACACCAACGTGCTGCGCGCCGTCACGCAGAAGATGCGTGACGTGCAGAACGCCGGCGGCAAGGTCAGCGCCGTGGCGATCGGCAACAAGGGCTTCGGCTTCCTCAATCGCGCGGGTGCCAACGTGGTCAGCCACGTGACGCAGCTGGGCGACGCGCCGAACCTCGAGCGCCTGATCGGCCCCGTGCAGGTCATGCTGCAGCAGTTCGTCGAAGGCAAGCTCGACGCGGTGCACCTGTGCTTCAACCGCTTCATCAACACGATGAAGCAGGAGCCCACGGTCGCGCCGCTGCTGCCCCTGACGGCCGACGGCCTGCAGAGCGCCGGCGCGAAGGTGGCCGCCGAAGGCAAGGGCTACGCGTGGGACTACATCTACGAGCCCGACGCCGCCGTGGTCATCGACGAGCTGCTCAAGCGCTACATCGAGGCGCTGGTCTACCAGGCCGTCGCCGAGAACATGGCGTCGGAGCAGGCCGCCCGCATGGTCGCCATGAAGGCCGCCACGGACAACGCCGGCAACCTGATCGCCGAACTCAAGCTGATCTACAACAAGACGCGTCAGGCGGCGATCACCAAGGAATTGAGTGAGATCGTCGGCGGTGCCGCTGCGGTTTAAACGTTTGCAAGAAATCAAGGAACAGTCATGACGACCTCTACTGCCCAGGGCAAGATCGTTCAAACCATCGGCGCCGTGGTCGACGTCGAATTCCCGCGCGACCAGATGCCCAAGGTCTACGACGCGCTGAAGATGGACGGCACCGCGCTGACGCTGGAAGTCCAGCAGCAGCTGGGCGACGGCATCGTCCGCACCATCGCGCTGGGCTCGTCCGACGGCATCCGCCGCGGCAGCATGGTGCGCAACACCGGCGCCCCCATCACGGTGCCGGTCGGCAAGGCCACCCTCGGCCGCATCATGGACGTGCTGGGCAACCCGATCGACGAGCGCGGCCCCGTGGACATGGCCCAGTCGGCCTCGATCCACCGCAAGGCCCCGTCGTACGAAGAGCTGAGCCCCTCGCAGGAGCTGCTGGAAACCGGCATCAAGGTCATCGACCTGATCTGCCCGTTCGCCAAGGGCGGCAAGGTCGGTCTGTTCGGCGGCGCCGGCGTCGGCAAGACCGTCAACATGATGGAGCTGATCAACAACATCGCCAAGGCGCACTCGGGCCTGTCCGTGTTCGCCGGCGTGGGCGAGCGTACCCGCGAGGGCAACGACTTCTACCACGAGATGG
>Ga0207427_100430_pt1 | contig 23547 bp, 17 predicted proteins | sample AraplaCL_Cvi_mMS_FD_184268 | JGI IMG/M metagenome (GOLD analysis project Ga0207427, IMG submission 184268) | Arabidopsis root microbial communities from the University of North Carolina, USA - plate scrape CL_Cvi_mMS (SPAdes) (version 2) | ecosystem: Host-associated > Plants > Roots > Endosphere ... | reverse complement strand
GGCAACAACGCCGGCGGCGTGCTGGGGGGCATCTCCACCGGCCAGGACCTGCGCGTGTCGATCGCCATCAAGCCCACCAGCTCGATCCGCACGCCGCGCCGCTCGATCGATCGCGCCGGCCACCCCGCGGTGGTCGAGACCTTCGGCCGCCACGACCCGTGCGTCGGCATCCGCGCCACGCCCATCGTCGAGGCGATGCTGGCCCTGGTCGTGATGGACCACGTGCTGGCGCACCGCGCCCAGTGCGGCGACGTCCACCTCGACCAGCCGCCCATCCCCGGCGCCGCCCCGCGCGCGTGACGCCCGCGTGACGGCCGCGCCCCCCGTCGGAGGGGCGCGGGCGCGTCCGCGCAGGCTTATCCTCGGGGATGGTTGCCGTCCGTCGGCCGGCCCTGCCGTCCGGCGCCCGCCGACCGCAGCCCGGCCCGCGTCCGGCACCGTTCGTCGCCCCGCATTCCGGTTCATCGGGATGCACTGCAACTCGTCCCGACCCAGCGGCACTTCGTCGCAATCCGCCCCCATGTCCGTACCAGCCGATCCACACTCCGTCGAAATTCAGGATGCCCCTGGAAAGAAGATGAAGGAAGAGGACATGCGCAAACGCTTGGTGTTCGCAGTGGCGGCCATCGTCGTGGCTATCGGAGCGGGATTCGCGATCAAGGCGGGCAAGGGCTCGGCCGCCATGCCGGCCAGTGCCGCGATGGCCGCCCAGGCGCCCGACGCGGCCGCCAGCGAGGTGCCGCTCGACTTCACGCCGAACGAGGCCGCCAAGCCGCTGCAGGTGGCGCTGCCGCAGGTCGTCGAGTTCTCCGGCCCGCTCGTGGCGCCCAACACCGCCATCGTGCGTTCCAAGGCCACCGGCACGCTGCTGGCGCTCAACGTCCAGGAAGGCCAGCGCGTGAAGGCGGGCGAATCGCTCGGGCGCATCGACGTCAGCGAACTGCAGAGCAAGGTCGCCGAGCGGGCCGCCAACCTGGCGTCGGTCAAGACGACCCTGGCCCAGGCGCAGCGCACGCACGACTCCAACATCGGCCTGGCCAACGACAAGTTCATCTCGCCGATCGCGCTGGAGAACTCCAAGTCGTCGCTGGAGAGCGCCAGGGCGCAGGTCGCCGCGGCCGAGGCCACGCTCGACAGCGCCCGCATCGCGCTGCGCGACGCGTCCCTGATCTCGCCGATCAACGGCATCGTGTCCAAGAAGTACGTCGTCGCCGGCGAGAAGGTGACCGCGGAGCAGCAGGTCGTCACGATCGTCGATCTGCACATGCTGGAGCTGGCCGGCACGGTCGGCACGCAGGAGGTCGGGCGGCTGTCGACCGGCATGCCGGTGACGCTCAAGATCGAAGGCCTGGACAAGCCCATCGACGGCAAGCTGGCGCGCATCGCGCCGGCCGCCGAGGCCGGCACGCGCTCGATCGGCGTCGTGGTGCAGCTGCAGAACCCGAAGGAAGCCATGCGCGCCGGCCAGTACGCCGTGGCGCAGGTGCAGATCGGCGACGCCACGCCGCGCCTGACGGTGCCCATCAGCGCCATCAGCTCGGCCTCGGGCCAGGAGTACGTGTGGACGGTCGAGAACGGCAAGCTGCTGCGCCGCACCGTCACCACCGGCCGCCGCGACCCGGTCAGGAACCGCGCCGAGGTGCTCGATGGCCTGACGGCCGACGCCCCGGTGCTGGGCGCGCGCTTTGACAACCTGCGCGAAGGGGCCAAGGCCCGCGTGGTCGCGGTCGCGACGGCCGCCACGCCCAAGCCGCTGCCCACGGTCACCACCACCCGTTGATCCACGCCGTTTCCACGGCTCCAGCTCGAGGAGAGTTTCCATGTGGATGACGCGTGTCTCCATCAACAACCCCGTCTTCGCGACCATGGTCATGGTGGCGCTGTGCGTGCTCGGGTTGTTCTCGTACCAGCGCCTGGGCGTCGAGCAGATGCCCGACATCTCGCCGCCGGTCGTCTTCATCTCGGTGATCTACCCGGGCGCGTCGCCCGGCGCGGTCGAGACCGAGATCACCAAGCCGCTGGAGGACGCCCTGAACGGCATCGCCGGCGTCAAGATGATCCGCTCCAACAGCTACGAGGGTCGCAGCGAGACGGTCGTCGAGTTCCACCTGTCCGTCGACATGACGCGCGCCACGCAGGAAGTGCGCGACAAGGTCTCGGTGGTGCAGGCCGGCTTCAACCGCGACGTCAAGCCGCCGTTCGTCAGCCGCTTCGACGGCGACAACGCGCAGCCGACGGTGGTGCTCGCGCTGATGGCCACCGGCCGCAGCGACCGCGAGCTCTCGCTGATCGCCGACCAGACGGTGCAGAAGCGCCTGACCAGCGTCGAGGGCGTGGCCCGCGTCACGCCGCTGGGTCTGGTCACGCGCCAGGTGCGCATCGACCTGGACCCGCAGCGCCTGCGCGGCTTCGGCCTCACGCCGGCCGACGTCAGCGCCGCCCTCGTGCGCGCCAACACCGACCAGCCGGTGGGCCTGCTGCAGAACCGCAACGAGGACTCGCTGGTGCGCGTCGAAGGCCGCGTGCTCGATCCCAAGCAGTTCGCCAACGTCGTCGTCGCGCGCAACGCCAGCGGCGGCGTGGTGCTGATGGGCGACGTGGGCAAGCTCGTCGAGCGCGAACAGGAGCCCGACTCGCTCTCGCGCATCAACGGCAAGGCCGCGGTCACGTTCAACATCTACAAGCAGCAGGACGCCAACATCGTGCGCACCGGCGCGGCGATCAAGGCCGCCGCCGAGGAGATGCGCAAGTCGCTGCCGCCGGGCGTCGAGCTCAAGCTGATCTACGCCAGCTCGGACTGGGTGGAGCAGTCGCTGGACGGCGTCAAGAAGACGCTGGGCGAGGGCGCGCTGCTGACCATCGCCATCGTGTTCCTGTTCCTGCACAGCTGGCGCTCGACCATCATCACCGGCCTGACGCTGCCGATCTCGGTCATCGCCTCGTTCATCGCGATCAACGCGTTCGGCTTCACGCTGAACTTCATGACGATGATGGCGCTGTCGCTGTGCATCGGCCTGCTGATCGACGACGCGATCGTGGTGCGCGAGAACATCGTGCGCCACGTCGGCATGGGCCAGGACCACCACACCGCCGCGCGCCGCGGCACCGACGAGATCGGCTTGGCGGTGATGGCCACCACCTTCGCGATCTGCGCGGTGTTCGTGCCGGTCGCCTTCATGAAGGGCATCGTCGGCAAGTTCTTCTTCCCGTTCGGCATCACCGTGGTGTCGGCCGTCATCGTGTCGCTGTTCGTCAGCTTCACGCTCGACCCGATGCTGTCCTCGGTCTGGAAGGATCCGCCGGCCGTGACGATGCAACGCATCTGGGGCGTGGGCCACATGATGCGGGCCGTCGACTGGGCGATGGCCAGGCTGCACAACGTCTACGAACGCCTGATCACCTGGGCCTTCAGCGGCCGCCGCTACCGCATGTTCGTGCCGCCCGTCCCGGCCTACGGCTTCGCGTTCGGCGCCAACGGCCAGCGCCTGACCGCCGGCAAGCGCCGGCTGCGCCTTGCCACGCTCACCCCGCGCGGCATCGTGCTGTGGTCGGCCGTGGCCACGTTCTTCGCCGCCATCGCGCTGGCCACCACGATCGGCGCGGAAGCGATCCCGCAGACCGACCAGGGCTACACCGGCCTGCAGATCACGATGCCCGTGGGCACCAGCCTGCAGCGCGCCGACGAGAAGATGAAGCAGGTCGAGGCCATCATCGGCACGATGCCCGAGATCGACTCGCTGTCCACGCAGGTCGGCGGCGACAACGGCCACAACACCGCCTACGTCGGCATCGGCCTGAAGCCGCGCCACGAGCGCAAGCTCAGCCAGTTCCAGGTTGAGGACGAGATCCGCAAGCGCCTGGAGGGCCTGCCCGGCATCTCCGTGGCGCTGGGCAATCGCCCGATCTTCATCTCGATCCTCGGCCCCGATCCGACGGTGCTCGACCAGATCACGGCCGACCTCGGCGCCAAGATCAAGAAGGTCAAGGGCGTGACGGACTTCGAGTCCTCGGTCAAGCCCGGGTTGCCGGCGTACGCCGTGCGCGTGCGCCCCGACGCCGCGCGCCAGCTGGGCATGACGCCGCAGCAGCTGTCGGCCAGCCTGCGCGCCTACGTGCAGGGCGACGTGTCGACCTACTGGACGACCCCGGACGGCCAGCAGGTGGAAGTGCAGCTGCGCCTGCCGCAGGCCAGCCGCGAGAGCGTCGCGCAGCTGAACAAGCTGCCGGTGGCGTTCGCGGCGGACGGCACGCCGGTGCCGCTGGAGAGCGTCGCCACGATCGAGCCCGTCACCAACCCGGACGTCATCAAGCGCCAGGACCTGCAGCGCCGCCAGGCGGTGTACGCCGGCGTGGACGTGAAGTCGGGCCGCACGGTGGGCCAGGTCAACGCGGACATCGACAAGATCGTCAAGGCCACCGTGCTGCCGCCGGGCTACCGCTTCGACGTGGGCGGCGCCGCGCAGGACCAGGACGACATCTTCGGCAACATCGGCTCGGCGCTGGGCCTGGCGCTGATCTTCATCTACATCGTGCTGGCCAGCCAGTTCGGCAGCTTCCTGCAGCCGCTGGCGATCATGGCCTCGCTGCCGCTGTCGCTGATCGGCGTGATGATCTCGCTCAAGCTGTTCCACTCGACCATCAACCTGTTCTCGCTGATCGGCCTGATCATGCTGATGGGCCTGGTGACCAAGAACGCGATTCTTCTCGTCGACTTCGCCAACCACGCCCGCAAGGCCGGGGCGACGCTGGCCGAGGCCGTGCTGACCGCCGGCCAGATCCGGATGCGCCCCATCATCATGACGACGGCCGCGATGGTGTTCGGCATGTTCCCGCTCGCGCTCGCGCTCGACGAGGGCGGCGAACTGCAGGCGCCGATGGGCCGCGCCATCATCGGCGGCGTCATCACCTCGACGCTGCTGACGCTGGTGGTGGTGCCGGTGATCTACGCGTACATCGAGCAGTGGGTGGGCTTCTTCAAGCATCGCCTGGACGCCAGCTCGCGCGGCGCCTGCGTCGGCGCGGTGCTGTCGGGCCTGGTCGGGATCGTGCTGATGATGACCGGCGTGCCGATGGCCGGCGTGGCCGCCGTGATGGCCGCGGCGATCGGCCTGAGCGTGTGGGCCTGCTGGTCGTACGCCACGGCCAACCACTACCACCGCGGCTGGGCCGCCATGGGCCTGCTGGGCATGCTGGGCTTTATGATCCTGGCCTTCCTGCGCCCGATCCAGGACGGCGGGCCGCCGGAGGAGCTGTCGATGACGTCGCCCAACGCGGTGGCGCCGGACTCGCAGCCCGACTCCGAGCCCGAGGCCGATTCCGTGATGGCCTGACGCCGTCGCCGTCCCTCGAAGCCGCCGTTCGCGAGGCGCGTCCGGCGGCTTTTTCATGGAACCGTGCGGATGTGTCGGGATGGGGTGGGCGGGTCGTTCGACCCCTGGCGCCGTTCGACGCCCGTCGCTCGCCACCCGTCGCGCCCAGCCGCGGCGGCTGGCCGCATCGGTGCTAAGGTGGCGGCATGACCTCCCGCCTGATCCTCCTGCTGCTGGCCGTGCCCGCCACGACGGCCTTCGCGCAGTACAAGTGCACCTCGGCCAGCGGCGCCGTCACGTTCCAGCAGACGCCATGTCCCACCTCGCAGACCGAGCAGAAGCTGACCGTGATCCCCAACGGCCACCCGCCGCCGGCCTCGGGCGTCGTGGCCCCGCCGGTGATCGTGCGGACGTCGGCGTCGGCCGTGGTCGGCAAGGTCGAGACCAACGTCGACAAGAAGATGCTGGCCCGCTACGAGCACCAGCGCCAGCGCGACACCCTCGAGAAGGCCGTGCAGGCCGCGCAGGCCGACAAGGACGGCCGCGCCGCCGCCCGCCTGCAGGACATCGCCGGCGCACGCAAGCAGTTCGGCGACGATCCGGCCAACGCCGCGCAGCTGCGCGACGCGCTGGCGTCCATCGACAGCCGCTACAAGGCGCTGACCGAGCTGGACGACATGCGCATCCAGTCGGCGAAAAAAGCGGTCGACGACTGGGACAAGGCCCAGAGCGCCGCGGCGGCGCCTGCCAAGCCCTGATGCTCAGGGCCGGCGCCGGCCCGCGGGGCGGCCGAGGACGGCGTCGCAGTCGCTGCAGCCGCGCAGCTCGTTGTCGCCGGCCGGCGTCTCCAGCGTGGCGGTGCCGCCGGCGCGGATCTCCCAGTGCCACACGCCGCTGGCCGAGCGCGCGGTGCCGCGCACGTAGCAGGGCAGGACGTCCCAGGCATCGTGCTGCTGGCGGGCGGTGACCACCACGGAGCGCGCCAGGAAGTAGCGCGCCTGGGCGGCGGTCAGCGAAAAGTCGGCGCAGAAGTCGCCGCCGGGCTCGTAGCCGCGGGAGTCGATGCGCACCTCGTCGAGCGACGCGCCCGGCTGCTGCGGCGTGCCGCAGCCGGCAAGGGCGAGGAGGGGGGCCGCCAGGAACAGGTGTCGTCGCATGGTCGGCCAGTGTCGCGCATTTTTGGCGGGATGCTCAACATTCGACGATGTTGACGGCCAATCCGCCGCGCGCGGTCTCCTTGTACTTGGTCTGCATGTCGGCGCCGGTCTCGCGCATCGTCTTGATGACCTTGTCCAGGCTGACGTGGTGCGTGCCGTCGCCGCGCAGCGCCATGCGCGCCGCGTTGATGGCCTTGACGGACGCGATCGCGTTGCGCTCGATGCAGGGGATCTGCACGAGGCCGCCCACTGGGTCGCAGGTCAGGCCCAGGTGGTGCTCCATGCCGATCTCCGCGGCGTTCTCCACCTGGCGCGGCGTGCCGCCCATCACGGCGGCCAGGCCCGCCGCGGCCATCGAGCAGGCCACGCCCACCTCGCCCTGGCAGCCGACCTCGGCGCCGGAGATCGACGCGTTCTCCTTGTAGAGGATGCCGATCGCCGCCGACGTCAGCATGAAGTCGACGACGCCCTTGTCGCTCGCCCCCGGCACGAAGCGCGTGTAGTAGTGCAGAACGGCCGGCACGATGCCCGCGGCGCCGTTGGTGGGCGCCGTGACGACGCGGCCGCCGGCGGCGTTCTCCTCGTTGACGGCCAGCGCGTACAGGTTGACCCAGTCCATCACCATCAGCGGGTCGCGCGGCCCCAGCGCCGGGCCGCCCCAAGCGGGGCCGACCCCCTCGGGGGGCGGCGAAGGCATGCCTTCGCCTGGGGGCAGCCATGACCCGGCCTCGGGGTTGACGGTCAGATCGCGGTACAGCTGCGCGGCGCGGCGCTTGACCTTGAAGCCGCCCGGCAGCACGCCCTCGGTGCGGCAGCCGCGCGCCACGCAGTGCTGCATCACCTTCCAGATCTTCATCAGGCCGGCGTCGATCTCGGCGTCGGTGCGCCAGTGGCGCTCGTTGCGCCGCATCAGCTCGGCGATGCCGATGCCGTGCTCGTCGCACAGGCGCAGCAGGTCGTCGCCGCTGTGGAACGGGTGCGGCAGGACGGTGGTGTCGGGGGCGATCGTCTTCTGCCTGGAGCCGTCGGCCACCACCTCGTCGCTGACGACGAAGCCGCCGCCCACCGAGTAGTACACGCGGTTCTCGATCTCCGCGCCGCCGTCGTCGAACGCGGTGAAGCGCATGCCGTTGGCGTGGAACGGCAGCGTCTCGCGGCGGTGCATCACGAGGTCGGCCGACTCGTCGAAGGCGATCTCCCTGCTGCCGTTGAGCGTGACGCGATGCTGCGAGCGGATGGCCTCGAGGATGACGGGCACCTGCTCGATGTCCACGGTGTCGGGCTCGTGGCCGGCCAGCCCGAGCAGCACGGCCTTGTCGCTGCCGTGGCCCTTGCCGGTCGCGCCGAGCGAGCCGTACATCTGGGCCGTCACGCGCGCGGTGCGCGCGAGCACGCCCTCGTGCGCGAGACGCGCGACGAACATGCGCGCGGCGCGCATCGGGCCCACCGTGTGCGAGCTCGACGGGCCGATGCCGATCTTGAAGAGGTCGAAAACCGAGACTGCCATCAACGACTTTCAGGGCTCGGCGCTGCCGCTCGGACAGTCGCCGGTAATTTCGAGGGAGCGCGGGAACCGGCTCCGCCGGGCCCGTCGCGGCCGGCCCCCTCGGGGGGCAGCGACCGTCAGGGAGCGTGGGGGCTCAATACTCCGACATCGGCACGCAGCTGCAGAACAGGTTGCGATCGCCGTAGACGTTGTCGACGCGGCCCACCGGCGACCAGTACTTGCCCAGGCGCAGCGCCGGCACCGGGTAGGCGGCGTCCTCGCGCGAGTACGCGTGGGGCCACTCGGCCTTGAGCAGCGCCTGCGCCGTGTGCGGCGCGTTCTTGAGCGGGTTGTCGTCGCGCGGCCAGCTGGCGCTCTCGACCTTGGCGATCTCCGAGCGGATGGCGATCATCGCGTCGCAGAAGCGATCGAGCTCGGCCAGCGGCTCGCTCTCGGTCGGCTCGACCATCAGCGTGCCGGCCACCGGGAACGACAGCGTGGGCGCGTGGAAGCCGTAGTCGATCAGTCGCTTGGCGACGTCCTCGGCGGTGATGCCCGAGCTGTCCTTGAGCGGGCGCAGGTCGAGGATGCACTCGTGCGCGACGCCGCCGCCCTGGATGCCGGCGATGTTGCCGCTGAAGTGGATGTCGTAGTGCTGCGACAGGCGCGCGGCGATGTAGTTGGCGTTGAGGATGGCCGTCTCGGTGGCCTGGCGCAGGCCGGCCGCGCCCATCATGCGCACGTACATCCAGCTGATCGGCAGCACCGCGGCGTTGCCCAGCGGGGCGGCGGAGACGGCGCCGACGCGCTGCTCGTCCCCGGCGCCCAGGCCCGCGGCGCGATGCGCCGGCAGGAAGGGCACCAGGTCGGCCACGACGCAGACCGGGCCGACGCCCGGGCCGCCGCCGCCGTGCGGGATGCAGAAGGTCTTGTGCAGGTTCAGGTGGCTCACGTCGCCGCCGAACTCGCCCGGCGCGGCCACGCCGACCATCGCGTTCATGTTGGCGCCGTCGACGTAGACGCGGCCGCCGTACTGGTGCACGAGCGCGCACAGCGCCTTCACGCCCGGCTCGAACACGCCGTACGTGGACGGGTAGGTGATCATCATCGCGGCCAGGTCGTCCTTGTGCGCGACGCACTTGGCCTCGAGGTCGGCCATGTCGACCTCGCCTTCGGCCGTGCACTTCACGACGACGACCTTCATGCCCACCATCTGCGCCGACGCCGGGTTGGTGCCGTGCGCCGACTCGGGGATCAGGCAGACGTCGCGCGCGCCTTCGCCGCGCGACGCGTGCCAGGCCTTGATCACCAGCAGGCCGGCGTACTCGCCCTGCGAGCCGGCGTTGGGCTGCAGGCTGATGCCGGCATAGCCGGTGGCCTGTTCCAGCCACTTGCACAGCTGCTCGTCGAGCAGGCGGTAGCCCTCGAGCTGCTCGGGCGGCGCGAACGGGTGCACGTGCGCGAACTCGGGCCACGTGATGGGGATCATCTCGCTGGTGGCGTTGAGCTTCATCGTGCACGAGCCCAGCGGGATCATGCTGCGGTCCAGTGCCAGGTCCTTGTCGGACAGGCGGCGGATGTAGCGCAGCATCTCGGTCTCGCTGTGGTGCGTGTTGAACACCGGGTGCGTCAGGAACGCGCTGGTGCGCAGGAGCTCGGCGGGCAGGCGCAGCGCCACGCCCTGCTCGAACTCGTCGAACGAGGGCAGTGCCTGGCCCGGCGCGAAGATGCCCCACAGCGTGGTCAGGCAGGCGCGCGTGGTGCATTCGTCGAAGCTGACGGACACCGTGGCCGCGCTGGCGCGGCGCAGGTTCATGCCGGCGGCGACGGCGCGCGCCAGCACGGCGTCGGTCTGCGGGCCGGTGGCGATCTCGACGGTGTCGAACGCGTGCGCGTTGACGCATTCGATGCCGCGCTGCGCGAGGCCGGCCGCGAAGATCGCCGTGAACGAGGCCACGCGGCGCGCGATGCGGCGCAGGCCCTCGGGGCCGTGGTAGACGGCGTACATGCTGGCGATGACCGCCGGCAGCACCTGTGCCGTGCAGATGTTGGACGTGGCCTTCTCGCGGCGGATGTGCTGCTCGCGCGTCTGCAGCGCGAGGCGGTAGGCCGGCGCGCCGTGGGTGTCGACGCTCACGCCGACGAGGCGGCCCGGCAGCGAGCGCTTGAGCGCGTCCTGCGTGGCCAGGTACGCGGCGTGCGGGCCGCCGCAGCCCATGGGCATGCCAAAGCGCTGCGTGTTGCCGCACGCGATGTCGGCGCCGAATTCCGCCGGCGCCTGCAGCAGCGTCAGCGCGAGCAGGTCGGCCGCGACGATGACCAGGCCGCCGCGCGCGTGGACGGCGTCGACGATGGGCTTGAGCACGCGCACCTGGCCGGTCACGCCCGGGTACTGGAACAGGGCGGCGAAGCAGTCCTTCTCGCCGGCCACGTCGGCCGGACCGACCACGACGTCGATGCCCAGCGGCTTCGCGCGGGTCTGGACGACCTCCAGCGTCTGCGGCAGCACGTCGTCCGCGACGAAGAAGACCTTGCTCTTGCTCTTGCCCATGCGCTGAGCCAGCGTCATGGCCTCGGCGGCGGCGGTGGCCTCGTCCAGCATCGAGGAGTTGGCGATGGCCATGCCCGTCAGGTCGGTGACCATGGTCTGGAAGTTCAGCAGGGCTTCCATGCGACCCTGCGAGATCTCGGCCTGGTAGGGCGTGTAGGCGGTGTACCAGGCGGGGTTCTCGAGGATGTTGCGCAGGATGACGCCCGGCGTGATCGTGCCGTGGTAGCCCTGGCCGATGAAGCTCTTGAGCACCTTGTTCTTCGAGGCGAGCGCCTTGAGCTCGGCCAGCGCCTTGGCCTCGGTGATCGCGTCGGGGATCGCCATCGCCTGGCTGCGCAGGATGTTCCTGGGCACGAGGGCCGAGATCAGCGCCTCGCGCGAGGCCGCGCCGATGGCCGACAGCATGCGGGCCTCGTCGGCGGCCTCCGGGCCGATGTGGCGGGCGACGAATTCGGCGGCGTTCTCGAGCTCGGCCAGCGGGGTGGTGGCGGTCAGGGACATGGGCAATTCCAGGCGTGCAGGGGTAAGGCAGGAAGCGCCCGGCGCGCGTCGGGTGGACGCGGCCGGTCAGGCGCAGGTGCGGCGCGACGCGGTCACGTCGCGCGCGGGCAGGGCAGGGGTCAGAGGGTCTTGAGCAGGGCGTCGTAGGCCGGCGGGTCCATCAGCTCGTCGAACTCGGCCATGTTGGCGATCTTCACCTTGAAGAACCAGCCTTCGCCCAGCGGGTCGGTGTTGGCCAGCGCCGGCTCGTCGCGCAGCTTCTCGTTGACCTCGACGACCTCGCCGGAGACCGGCATGTAGATGTCAGCCGCGGCCTTGACCGACTCGACGGCGCCGGCGATCTCGCCCTTGGCGAACGTGCGGCCGACGGCGGGCAGGTCGACGAACACGACGTCGCCGAGCGCGTCCTGGGCGTGCAGCGTGATGCCCACGACGGCGGAGTCATGATCTTCGATGTTGATCCATTCGTGGTCGGTCGTGAACTTGGTCGTCATGCAAGGCTCCTGGGAATAGGGCGAAGGAAAGGGAAAGGGAAACGGACGAGCGCGGCGCGCTCAGCCGCGGAAGTAGCGGTGCGGCGCGAAGGGCATCGGGGTGACGCGCATCGGCAGGCGCTTGCCGCGCACCTCGGCGTAGACCTCGTGCGCGACGATCGCGTGGTCCACCGGCAGGTAGGCCATGGCCACCGGCTGGTTGACGGTCGGGCCGAGCGTGCCGCTGGTGACGACGCCCAGCTTGTGGCCCTGGTGGTCGACGATCACGGTGCCTTCGCGCACGGGCGCGCGCTCGAGCCCCACGAGGCCGATGCGCTTGGTGCGCGGGCCCACGGCCAGCTGGCGGCCGATGGTGTCGGCGCCGGGGTAGTGGTTCTCGCGCTCGCCGCCGGGGCGGCGCACCTTCTGGATGGCCCAGGTCAGGCCGGCTTCGACGGGGGTGGTGGTGGCGTCGATGTCGTTGCCGTACAGGCACAGGCCGGCTTCCAGGCGCAGGGAGTCGCGCGCACCCAGGCCGACGGGCTTGACCTCGGGCTGCTCGAGCAGCTTGCGCGCCAGCGTGTCGGCGTCGGCGGCGGCCACGGAGATCTCGTAGCCGTCCTCGCCGGTGTAGCCCGAGCGCGTGACGTAGCAGGGCACGCCGCCGACCTTGAAGAAGCCTCCGGTCATGAACGTGAGCTTCTCGATGCCGGGTGACAGCCGCGCCATCGCGTGCACGGCCATCGGGCCCTGCACGGCGAGCAGCCCGCGGTCGAACTGGGTGACGATGTCGCAGCGGTTGCCGATGCGCTCGCGCAGGTGGCGCAGGTCGGCGTCCTTGCACGCGGCGTTGACGATGACGAACAGGCCGTCGTCGCGGTGCGTGACCATCAGGTCGTCCATGATCCCGCCCTGGGCGTTCGTGAACAGGGCGTAGCGCTGCTTGTTGAGCGGCAGGCCGACGATGTCCATCGGCACCAGCGTCTCCAGCGCGGCCGCGGCGTCGCTGCCCTTGAGCAGGATCTGGCCCATGTGCGAGACGTCGAACAGCGCGGCCTCGTGGCGGCACTGGCGGTGCTCGGCCAGGATGCCGGCCGGGTACTGCACGGGCATCGAGTAGCCGGCGAACGGCACCATGCGGGCGCCCAGTTCGAGGTGCAGGGCGTGCAGCGGGGTGTGCAGCAGCGGGGCGGAGGCGGTTTCAGCGGACATTGTTGTTCCTTCGAGGGCAGTCGGTCCCGCCCTGATCGTACGGGCGGCTCAATGCCCTCGCTGTCCGCTTTACCTGAGAGATTGCAGCGCCGGTGTACGGCCCCGCTTGCCCCTTCGGTGGACGATCTCGCCGCCGGCTTCCAAGCCCGTGGCCGCATCGTCTCTCTCCAGTGAGGAACGCCTGGTTCAGCAGGCGTCTCGTCAGTCCTTTTGCCTGAGCGTTCGGGGCGTTGCGACCCCTGCGCCTTCGGCGGCCTGCCGCACCGCGCGAACGCGGGCATCGGGCTCTCTCCTGACAAGCCGGCAGTTTAGCATCGCCCTCGTGCGGGGCAAGACGGATCCGCGTGGCTGCGGCACCCCGGCCACCGGTGTAAATATCTGTTGCCAACCGGGCGATTCCATGGAGAATTTGGCGGATCAAGAAGATTCCCACCGGATGGTCGCGCGGTGGCGAGTACAAGGGGGAGCGGTGTTGGCGTCGGGACTATCCGGCGAGTCGTTCTGCTCGTTGACGGCGGCCGGTTTCCACCCCGAGCGTAGCGAGCACCGCCATGACCCAGCCCGTTTCCCGGCCGCCGTCCGCCTCCGATGCCGGGGCGGTCCCCGAGGAGCCGATCACCGAATTCGTCGCGCACGATGCGGGGCCGCAGGCGCCCCCGCACTCGTCGATCGACCAGGAGATCGCGCGCTCCGAACGCGCCTCGGCGGCGCTGGCCGCCACGCGGGCCCTGGCGCGCGCCGCCTTCACCGATTCGCAGCTCGCCGCGGACGACGCGGCCGCCGCCGCGCTCGAGGCCGCCGAGGACGCGGCCGACACCGAATGGGTGCGCACCGAGTACGTGGCGCTCGAGCACACGCTGCCGCCGGACGACGAGGCGCGCCGCGACGCGCCGCGCCACCTGGTCGGCGGCAGCTTCAATCCCGGCATCGCGGCGCAGCAGGGGCGCACGTACCCTGGCGCGGCGATGGCCGACGCGTCGATGAAGACGCGCACGGGTGCGCAGGCCCAGTTTCAGCACGAGGCGCGACGCGCGCCGCGCGTGGAAGCGCCGGCGTCGGCGGGCCATCCGGCACGTCCGGTGGTGATGCCCGCGCAGGCGGCCGCGCCGTCGCGCGGGCATGCGACCGCGCGCGCGCCGCGGCGCGACGGCCTGCGTTTCCTGCTCGCCGCGGGCCTGGGTGGCGTCGTCGTCCTGGCCGCTGGCGGCATCGCGTGGCGGGCCGGGCTGATGTCGCACGACGCCGCGCGGGCCACGGCGGTCGCGACGCCCCCGCCGGCCACGGTGGCCGCGCAGGACGAAGCGGCACGCGTGCTGGCTCCGACGGCGCCGCAGGAGATCCCCGTCACGCCGGCCGCCGGCCCGACGCCGCCGCATCCTCAGGCGGATGTCGATGCCGCCCTGGCCGCCGCGGCGCGCGCCGCGGCCGTGCCCGCCGAATCCGTGCGGGCGGCGCCGCCGACGCCGGCGCCCCCGACGCCGGTGGCGCGTCACCAGGCCGCCGCCGCGCCGGCACCCGCCAGCGCGGCGCGCAACAAGCCCGACGTGGCTGCGGCCATCGCCAACGCGCAGGCCAAGGCCGATCGTTTCCTGTCCTCGGGCAGCGCGACGGCGCCCGCGGCCAACGACGGCAAGCAGGCCCCCTGAGCGCCCTGCGGCGTCGCGCCCGAGCGAGCGCGGCGCATACGGCACCCCGTATCAGGCCCCGATGAGAAAGGGCGCCTCGCAAGCGAGGCGCCCTGGCTGTTTCAGGCGGTGGCCGGCTCAGCCGGCCCGGCCGGATCAGTTGCCCTTGGCGGCCGCCTTGTCGACGTCGGCCTGGCCTTCGGCCTTGGTCTTTTCCGTCTTGATGGCGGCCTTGGTCTTGTCGTGATGCGCGTCGGCCTTGGCCTTGGCGACGTTCTTGTCGGCCTTCGCGTCGGCCTTGGCTTCGTCGGCGTTGGCGTCGGCGGCGGTCTTCTCGGCCTTCGCGGACTGCTTGGCCTTGTCTTCCGGATCGGCCTTGTCGACCTTGGCCTGCGCCTTGGACTTGTCCTTCATCGCGTCGTTGTGCGCTTCGGCCTTCTTCTTCGAAGCCTTGGCTTCGGCCTTGTTGACCTTCTCGTCGGCCTTGGCGTCGGTCTTGGCTTCGGAGTTCGCGGCCTTCGCGTCCGCCTTGTCGGCCTTGGCTTCGGCCTTCTGGACGGCCGGGGTGGCGGCCGGCGCGCTGGCCTGGGCCATCGCCATCGAAGCGAACAGGGAGGCGATCAGGGCGGCGAGGAGCTTGCTCATTGTCATTTCCTTCATGGTTTGTGTGGAGCACCGACCGACCATCGATCGAGTCCATGTGCCTGCAACGCGGACCGCCGGGGGCTTCGTTGACAGGCTGCGGACTTCCACATGCGGAAGATTTTTCCTGTCGTGCGAGCTGTTTGGGCGGCTCCGATGGTGCGTTCGTCGCAAGTCCACTTGTCATGGCAATCGCCGCGCCCACGCACGCTCCGGGGGTTCCCGCAAGCCTGCGGGCCGTGACGATTCGATACGCTTTCGATGCGCTGTCCGCTGCATGCGAGCGCTATCCGCACGAGTTGTCGCCGATCAGCGACAAGGCCGTGCTGCTAACTTCTGCATGCGTTGGACAAGCGGCAGGCAGCCATCGTTCGATGCAGCGCAGCTCGACGATGGGCTGGACGAGCGATCAGCCCGCAGCCGCGTCGCGGCGCTGCAGCCGCGACACGCTCGCCACCGCGCCCGCCAGCGCGATGCCCATGCCGATCAGCAGGCACAGGTGCTCGGCGTCGCCGGCCACCGTGTGGAAGACGAGCGCCGTGATGGACGCGCCCACCGTCATGCCCGTCAGGCGCGCGGTGGCGAGCATTCCGCCCGCCGCGCCCGCGCGCTCGCGCGGCGCGCTGCCCAGCATCGTGCGGTTGTTGGGCGCCTGGAAGAAGCCGAAGCCCAGCCCGCACAGGGCCATGCGCCAGAGGATGGACAAGGTCGACGCGTCGGCCGGCAACTGCGACATCAGCCACAGCCCGCAGGCGAGCACCAGCAAGCCCGCGGTGCCCAGGATCGCGGCGGGCACGCGGTCGGCCAGGCGGCCCGCGAGCGGCGCGACCAGGCCCACGCCGACGGGCCACGGCGTCATCAGAAGGCCCGTCTGCACCTGGTCGCGCTGCAGTACCGCCTGGAACCAGAACGGCAGCGCGATGAACGCCAGCGTGTAGGCCGCGAACGAGCAGATCGAGGTGAGCGTCGACAGCGCGAACACGGGGATGCGCAGCAGGTCGATCGGGATCAGCGGACGCGTCTGGTGACGCTCGCGCAGGAACAGCGCGATGCCGGCGAGCAGGCCGGCGACGACCTCGATCGCGCCCAGCGGGCCGGGCGCGCCGTGCGTGAGCGTGTCGGTGCCGATGAAGAACAGTCCGAAGGCGAGCGCGCTGAGCGCCGCGCTGAGCCAGTCCAGGGCCTTGTCCGCCAGCGTCGACCACGGCAGCACGCGCGACGCGAACACGATGTTGGCCACGCCGATCGGCACGTTGACGGCGAACAGCCACTGCCACGGCCCGATCGCCAGGATGCCCGACGCCACGGTGGGCCCGATCGCGCCCGCCACCGACACCACCAGCGCGTTCAGGCCGACGCCATGGCCCAGCGACTTCTGCGGATACGTGAAGCGCACCAGCGCCCCGTTGACGGCCATGATGCCGGCCGCGCCCAGGCCTTGCGCGACGCGCGCGGCGATCAGCGTGGCGAGCGACCCGGACAGCGCGCACGCCAGCGAGCCGAGCGTGAACAGCGACAGCCCGGCGATGTAGACGCGCCGATAGCCGATGCGCTCGCCCAGCGTGGCCAGCGGCAGTAGCAGCACGACGATCGCCAGCTGGTACGCGTTGACCACCCACACCGATTCGGCCGGCGCCACGCCCAGCTGGCGCGCGATCGCCGGCAGCGCGATGTTGGCCACGGCCGAATCGAGCACCGCCATCGTCACCGCCACGGCGATCGCGACCATGGCCCAGCGCCGCTGGGGCAGCGGCAGGCCGTCGGGGTGGATGACTTGGTTCAGGAGACAGCTCCGGCCGGGCAGGGTGGCCGAGCATAAGCGGTCCGCGCCGGATCGGCACGCGTGCAAGGTCGTGCCGATGGGGCGCAGAATGCGGCAAGCGCCGCGCCCGGCGCGCCGCAAGCGGCCTCCGGCTGTCCGTCCATGATCACGCACCTGACCATCCGCCTCGCCACGCCCGCAGACGCTTTCGCGATCGCCGCGTTGTCGCGCGCCGAGATCGAGCACGGCCTGCCGTGGACCTGGCGCGAGCCGCGCGTGCGCCACGCGATCGCCGACCCGGACACCAACGTGATCGTCGTCGGCCCGCCCGGCGCCGTGACGGCGTTCGGCCTGATGTACTACGCCGACGACGACGCGCACCTGCTGCTGTTCGCCGTGCACCCCACGCAGCAGCGCCAGGGCATCGGCAGCGCGCTGCTGCAGTGGCTGGAGGACGCCGCGCGCGCGGCGGGCGCTTCGCGCATCCGCGTCGAGGCGCGCATGGACAACGAGGCCGCACGCAGCTTCTACAACGAGCGCGGCTACCACGAACGCGACATCGTCCGGCGCATGTACAGCGGCGTGCTGGACGGCGTGCGGCTCGAGAAATGGCTGCACGTCGCGGAATGACGGCCCTGCGCCGCATCGCGCGGCGCATGGACGGCGGCACGCGCGATGACGTGCCGCTGGAGAAACGGCGGCGCGCGCCTGCGTGACGCGTGCGCGGGACGCGCGGCAGCGTGCGCGCGCGGCGGCGCTCAGGCCATCTTGAACGTCGACACCGCGTCCGACAGCGACGCGGCCTGGTCCTTCAGCGATTCGGCCGCCGCCGCGGACTGCTCGACCAGCGCCGCGTTCTGCTGCGTCATCTGGTCCAGCTGGGCCACGGCCTTGTTGATCTGCACGATGCCGTCCGACTGCTCGGACGAGGCGGCCGTGATCTCGTTGATGATGTCGCTGACGCGCTGCACCGACGCGACGATCTCGCGCATCGTCGAGCCTGCGTTGCCGACCAGGCGCGAGCCTTCGTCGACGCGCTCGACGCTGGAGCCGATCAGGCCCTTGATCTCCTTGGCCGCGCCCGCGCTGCGCTGCGCCAGGCTGCGCACCTCCGAGGCGACGACGGCGAAGCCGCGCCCCTGTTCGCCCGCACGCGCCGCCTCGACCGCGGCATTCAGGCGAGGATGTTGGTCTGGAACGCGATGCCGTCGATCACGCCGATGATGTCGGCGATCTTCTTGGAGCTGTCGTTGATCTGCTCCATCGTGGAGACGACGTCGGTGATGACATGGCCGCCGCGCTGGGCGACTTCGGCCGCGGACGCCGCCAGCTGGTTGGCCTGGCGCGCCGATTCGGCGGACTGGTTGACGGTGCCGGTCAGCTGCACCATCGACGAGGCCGCCTGCTGCAGCTGGGAGGCGGTCTCCTCGGTGCGCACGCTCAGGTCGTGGTTGCCGGTGGCGATCTCGGCGCTTGCGGTGCTGATGCTGTCGCTGGAACGGTGCACCTGGGCGACCGTCTCGCGCATGGCCGCGACCATCCGGCCCAGGCCCTCGATGAGGCTGCCGGCGGGGGCGGCCGGCACGGCGACGCCCAGTTCGCCGCGCGCCAGCGCCGCCATCACGTCGATGGCCACGCGCGGCTCGCCGCCGATCTGGCGCAGCACGCTGCGCGTGACCAGCAGGCCCAGGACGCCGAGCGCGGCGAGCACGGCCAGCGCGATGCCCAGCTGGCGCAGCGCGGTTGCGCGCACCTCGGCGTCGACGCCGTCCATGTACAGGCCCGAGCCGACGATCCAGTTCCAGCCCGGCACCTTCACGAGGTACTGCAGCTTCGGATAGACGACGGCATTGGGATCGTTGTCGCCCGGCTTGGCCGTCCACGAGGCCACCCAGGCGGTGCCGTCCGTGCTGCCGGCCATGCCGTCGGTCAGCATCTTGGCGGCGTCGATGCCCTTGCTGTTGAGCGTGCCCAGCACGGTCTTGCCCGGCACCCAGCGCGTCAGGTGCGGATGCATCACGGCCAGGCCGTCGGTCGTGAGGATGTAGAAGTAGACGGCCTTGCCGGCGAGGTCGCCGTAGCGCGCCATGCGCACCGCGTCGCTGGCGGCCTTCATCGCGTCGGCCTCGCTCATCTTGCCGGCCGCGGCCGCGGCCTGGTAGCCGGCCACCAGCGTGGCCTGCGACTGCACCGCCGCCTGCAGCGTCGCCTTGCGCGCATTGCTGATCTGCTCGCGCAACTGGAAGAAGGCCAGGCCCGAGACGAGCAGGACGCCGACGACCGCAGTCGCGACCAGCAGCAGGATTTTTCGATTGAACGGCAGTTTCTCTAGCATCGGGACGCCCCTGGCAGCGGTTTCAGAAGATCATGAGACGGACGCGCACGCCGGCGCGTCCGGAACCCTCTGGAAACGGAACGCCGACTGCGTCCGGGAGTCTTCGGCGTTCGGAGCGGCGGACTTGAGGAAGTCCTGCACGAATGATCAGCGCAACGCGACCGGGGACATCGATCGCTCGGGGCAGGGCCGCGGGCGACGAGAACGGCTTGCCGGCGTCCACCACGAACATCACCAGCGCATGCAGGTCGTTCGTCCCGCTGCTCGAGACCTGCATCGCCATGTCCGCGCCGTGGCCGGGTTCCCCGTGGCCGGCCTGGACGCGGCGTCTCGTGCACGCCGCGGATGGTCTGCTCGCCGGCCAGGACGTAGAACGCCTCCGATCCGGGATGGCTGTGCACGGGCGTCACGCTCCCCGGTGGCCCGCTGGCTTCGTTGATGCGCAGCAGGACCTGCGCGGCCTGCACGCGCGGGATCGGGCCGACGTCGGCGACCTTGGCCGCGCCCGGTGTCGAGTCACCCGCCGCGCCGAGCGAAATCCCGGATCGGCTCATCCTAGTCGTCGCGTGCCCGACGCGGCGGCGCGGATTGGGGGGACTGAGAACGCGACGCACCAACGAAAAGACCGCCACGAGGGCAGTCTTTCACGGGTCGAATCGGGTGACGAGCCTGACCCCGGCACTGGTCACAACAGTTAGGGCTGCTTCGTTCCCGACCTGACCCGGTTGGCCGTGCTTCCATGCGAGGAGGCCCGTCACTTGTGATTGTAGGCGACTTTCGCGCCCGCAGCCGGACTCAGGGCGTGATCGTCAGGGTCACCGGCACGTCGTAGTTCACCGTCGTGCCGTTCTTCGTGTAGTGGTAGTGATCCACGGCCGTATAGGTGCCGGCGGGCAGGCAGTCCGTCGTGTTGATGCAGACGACGTTGGCCAGTTCGGGCACCAGCTCGTGCCAGGAATGGAGCAGCGTCTTGCCCGCGGCTGCGGCCGGTGCCGTGAGGTAGGTCGTGCCGGTGCCGGTGATGGCCGGCGACGTGCCGTCGGGCAGGTACAGCGCGTACTGGCCCCCGGTGAAGTCGACCAGCACCTGGCCCTGCGGGATGGACACGTCGCCCGAGCCCGTCATCCAGAGGTCGACGGAGGGATCCGCCGCGATCGTGTACTGGACGTCGAACTGCTGGAAGGACGTGAGCTGCTGGCCGGCGGGCCCGGTCCAGTCGGCCGAGATGACGACGGTGCTCTTGAACACGCCGACGGAGCCGGCCCCGAAATCGACGTGGATGTTGCCCTGGCCCGTGGTCGACGACACCGTGGCCGAGGGCTTGAAGCCTTCGAACGCCGCCGTGGAGGGTGCGCGCGTCACCGCGAAGGGGACGTAGGCCCGGACGTTGCCGACCAGGTTGCTCGGCGGCGTGAACGGGATGTCGGCCCCCGTGGAGAGCTTGCCGAACGTGGTCTGCGCCGAGACGGGCGTGGTGGGCGCCACGAGGTCCTGCAGGACCTTCAGGCGGTAGGGCAGGGTGACCGGGCTGCCCTTGAGCGGCTGCGTGCAGGCCACGTCGAAGCACGCGGTCACCGCGATCTGGCCCGTGTAGTCGCCCGCGGTCGCCAGCGTCGTGCCGTCGATCTCGACCTGGAAGTTGCCGCTCGAGTTGGCCAGGATGCGCGGCGCCGGGTCGACCAGGCCGTTCGCGCCCGACAACTGCACATAGAGCGTGCGGCCGGACAACTTGGAGACGTCGCCGGTCGCGTGCCCGGTGATGCGCTGCATGTCGAACGAGCGGCCCGTGCTGCTGGTGGCGGTCCAGGTGGCTTGCGTGTCCTGCACCAGGGTGACGTCAGGCAACGGGGGAGGACCGCTGTCGCCGCCTCCGCCTCCGCCGCAGCCAGCCAGCGTGGCCAGCAGGATCGCCGGCAGCCCCGCGCGGGCGACGCGCGCCCACGATCCCGCGATGTCGCGCGTCATCTTCCACTCCCTGTCTTGTCTTGTATGCGCGACAGTATAGGGAGCCGGGCGATGACGCCGACGGGCGCTGCCTGATCGGAAACTGAAGCCGGCGTGACGCTCAGCGCAGTTGCAGGTCGTCGTCGCCGAAGCGGATGTTCAGCGGCTCGATGAGCAGCTGCTTGGGGCCGTCCTCGACGCTGCCGGCGATGCAGGCGCCGATGCCCAGGTCTTCCGCGATCTGGCACGCCTGCGCGGCCTGCGCGGCGGGCATGAACAGGGCGAAGCCGGCGCCCATGTTGAGCGTGCTGTAGGCCTCGCGGTCGTCGTGCTTGGCCCATTGCTGGATGAACTTGAGCACGGGCGGCACCGGCGGCACCTGGGTGATGCGGTACGTGAACGGCTTGGGGTGGCGCAGCAGCTTGCGCCAGCCGTGGCCGGTGACGTTGGCGCTGTAGTGCACCGTCAGGCCGGCCTGGGCCAGGGCTTCGGTGACGGGCGAGTACAGCGTGGTCGGCGCGAGCAGGGCCTCGCCGTAGCTCAGGCCGGGCGCCACGGGCGTCATGTAGCCGTGGGGCAGGCGCTCGACGAGCTTGCGCGCCAGGCTCAGGCCGTTGGCGTGGATGCCGCTGGAGCTCAGCAGCACGATGGCGTCGCCGGCCTGCAGGTCGTCGCCGACGGACAGGCGCGACTTCGGGTTGATGATGCCGGTGCACGACGACGCGAGGTCGATGCGGCCGCCTTCGACGATGCCGGCCAGCGCGGGCGTTTCGCCGCCGCCCCAGGCGACGCCGCAGGTGTCGCACGCGGCCTTCCAGCCGTCGACCAGCGCCTTGGCGCGCAGCTTGTCGCTGAACCACTCGCTGCCGCCCGCGGCCCAGTACGCCTGCACGACCAGCGGCGTGGCGCCCACGGTGATCAGGTCGTTGATCGACATCGCGATCGTGTCCTGCGCAATGCCGGCGTAGTAGCTCTGGCCGGTGAGCTCGGCCATCTCGTCGGCGACCAGCGCCTTCGAGCCGAGGCATTCGACGATGCTGGCCATGTAGAACGGGCCGACGTCGACGACGTAGGCGGACTCGCCGCGCGACGCGGCGACCTCGGTGAAGCCGTGGCCCGACAGGTGGGTGGCCGTGGAAGCGGCGGCACGCTGGGCGGCGACCTTCAGCGGGTCGATCAGGTCGTAGTTGACGCCGGCCTGCTCGTAGCTGAGCGTGTCGGGATTGGAGGAGGAATGCGAGCTCATCGCCCAATTATCGACGATGGCGGCGCGGCATTTTGGGGTTGACCCCCAGATGAGACAACTTGATGACGCCGCGAGGGCCGTTCCGGCCATCCGGCACGCCGGGCCGGCCCGATCCGGTCAACTAGAATCGATCTCATGAGCTATGTCGTCCTTGCACGCAAGTACCGCCCGCGCACCTTCGAGCAGATGGTGGGGCAGGATCACGTCGTGCGCGCGCTCACGCATGCGCTGGAGCAAGGCCGCATCCACCACGCCTACCTGTTCACGGGCACGCGGGGCATCGGCAAGACGACGGTGTCGCGCATCCTGGCCAAGAGCCTGAACTGCACCGGGCCGGACGGGCAGGGCGGCATCACGGCGCATCCGTGCGGCGTGTGCACCGCCTGCACGGAGATCGACGGCGACCGCTTCATCGACTACATCGAGCTCGACGCCGCCTCCAACCGCTCGATCGACGAGATCCGCGACCTGATCGAGCGCGCCGCGTACAAGCCGAGCGTGGGCCGCTACAAGGTCTTCATGATCGACGAGGCGCACCAGCTCACCAAGGACGCCTTCAACGCGCTGCTCAAGACGCTGGAGGAGCCGCCCGAGTACCTGAAGTTCGTGCTGGCCACCACCGACCCGGAGAAGATGCTGCCCACGGTGCTCAGCCGCTGCCTGCAGTTCAACCTGCGCCCGATGGCGCCGGAGACCGTGGCGTCCCATCTTGACAACGTGCTCAAGGCCGAGGCCATCCCGTTCGACGCCGGCTCGCTGCGCCTGCTGTCGCGCGGCGCGCGCGGCTCGATGCGCGACGCGCTGTCGCTGACCGACCAGGCCATCGCGTACGGCGCGGGCGCGCTGGAGGAGTCGGCGGTGCGCGCGATGCTGGGCAGCGTCGACCGCAGCCACGCGAACCGCATCGTCGAATCGCTCGCGCGGCGCGATGCCGGCGCGATGCTGGCCGAGGTCAATGCCTTGCGCGGCCTGGGCCTGTCGGCCGCGGGCACGCTGGAGGAGGTCGCGCGGCTGCTGCAGCAGATGGCCGTCGAGCAGGCGCTGCCCGGCTCGCTGGACCCGAGCGATTCGGACACCGAGGCCGCCCGCACGCTCGCCGCGGCCCTGGCCCCCGACGAGACGCAGCTGCTGTACAGCATCGCCGTGCACGGCCGCGCCGAGCTGAGCCTGGCGCCCGACGAATACGCCGGCCTGGTGATGGTGCTGCTGCGCTTCATGGCCTTCCCGTCGGACGGCGGCGGGGGCTCCGGCGGCGGCGGATCGGCCCCGCCGGCGGCGCGACAACCCGACGGCGGCGCGCGCGC
>Ga0207427_100428_pt1 | contig 23631 bp, 19 predicted proteins | sample AraplaCL_Cvi_mMS_FD_184268 | JGI IMG/M metagenome (GOLD analysis project Ga0207427, IMG submission 184268) | Arabidopsis root microbial communities from the University of North Carolina, USA - plate scrape CL_Cvi_mMS (SPAdes) (version 2) | ecosystem: Host-associated > Plants > Roots > Endosphere ... | reverse complement strand
GGTGTAGATGATGGTCGGCTGTTGGGTGGTCATCGCGGTTCCAGGGTTTCGAGGGGCGGAACCGCGGCGGCCGTGAGCGTGCCGCGTGGGCGTGGCGCCGGGGTTCCCGGCCGGCATTTTCCACCCATCCGCCCTCCCGAGGGGGCCGCCCGGGCTATCAAGCGGGTTACGGCCGCGACGTGGATCAACCCAGCTTGTTGATCTCGCCCTGCACCGCCCAGCGGTCGGCCTCGGGCAGCGCCTCGAGCAGCAGGTGGACGAAGCGCTCCTGGCTGCCGCCGGCGGCGTCGGCGGCACGCTTGACCATCACGCGGGCGATCGGGCCCATCTTGCGGGTGATGACCAGGGCCACGTGGTTCTTGAAGTCCTCGGTCAGCGCGACGCCGGCCGGCACTGCGGGGGCGTGGGTGGCGTGCGGCAGCGGCGTGGCGCCGCTGGCCATCGGCGAGCCGACCGGCGTGACCTGGCTGCGGCCGCGCGCCTGCTCCATGAACTGGTGGCGCCTGGAGTCGTCCGCGATGTGGTGCGACACGGCGCTGGCCAGGCTGGTGGCGTCGTGGTGCGTGCGGGCGGCGTCGCGCACCATCACGCGCGCCATCGGGCCCACGTGGGTGGCCAGTGCGCGCTCCAGGCGTTGCAGCTCGGCCGGGTCCCAGCTGCCGATGTTCAAGCCCGTCCCGCTGTGGCCGGTGCCGCTGTGGCCGGCGTGGCTGGTGCCGCTCGCGTGGCTGGCGTTGCTCGCGCTGGCGTGCGAGGACAGCGTGTCGCGCCGCGGGGGCACCGTATTGGGCGAGGCCACGCTGGGCGAGACGGCGCTGGTCGTGCCCGCGTGCTCGCCGTCGCGGTGGATCGGCAGGATGACGGTGGCCTTGGCGCCGGGCGTGGCCGGCGCGCGCGACAGCCCCTGCAGGGCAGCCCGCATCGCGGCGGCGTCGGGGTAGCGGTCGGCCGGGTTCTTGGCGATGGCGCGCGCCACGACCGCGTCGTAGGCCTCGGGCCGCAGGCCCTTGGTGACCACGCTGGGCGCCGGCGGATGCTCGTTGAGGATCTTGTACATCACCTCCTGCGTGGCGCCCGTGAATGCGCGCCGGCCGGTGAGCATGCGGTACAGCAGCACGCCGCAGGCGAACAGGTCGGCGCGGTGGTCGATGCCCTTGCCGGTGAACTGTTCGGGCGCCATGTAGGCCGGCGTGCCGATCATCGACGACACCTGCGTGAGGTTGGCGTCCTCCAGCCGCGCGATGCCGAAGTCGGTCAGCTTGACCTGGCCCTGCTTGGTGACGATGAGATTGGCCGGCTTGATGTCGCGGTGCCAGACGCCTTGGGCGTGCGCGACGGACAGCGCCTCGAGCAGCTGGTCCATCACCGCCAGCACGTTGGCCTCGGACAGCATCTGCGGCACCGCGAGGATGTCGTCCAGCGTGCGGCCGTCGACGAACTCCATCGCGATGAAGGTGACGTCGCCGTCCTCGCCGAAGTCGTAGATGGCCACGACGCCGGGGTGCTGGATGCGGCCGACCGCCTTGGCCTCGTTGCGGAAGCGCGCGGCGATCGAATCGGCTGCCTGGTGGTCGCCCAGCAGCTCGCGGTGGATCGTCTTGATCGCCACCGGGCGGTGGATGTGCGGGTCGAACCCCTTGTAGACCGTGCCCATCGAGCCGCGGCCCAGCACGGCGGAGATCGTGTACTTGCCGATGCGTTCGGGCATCGGAGGCGTCGTCGGGGAGGACATGGGGGCGCGAACCGGGGGCGAGGGAAAGGTCAGCCTTCGAGCATCTTCATGGCGTGCGCCAGGCTCGTGCGCATGCGGTTGAACGAATCGGACAGCACGCCGATCTCGTCCTTGGACTTGACGGCGAACTCGGGTGCCTCGAACTCGCCCAGCGAGACGCGGTCGGCGATGCCGGCCAGCGTGCGCACCGGCCGGATGACCAGGCGGTACAGCATCAGGTTCAGCGCGGCGCCGATCAGCAGGAACACGCCGGCCAGCACGCCCACGACCACCATCAGCTGGCGGTCGGCCTGCTGCAGCGGCAGCGTCAGCGGCACCGAGACGACCTGCGCGCCCAGCGGCTCGTTGAGCGTCCAGCCGAAGCCGTTGGCGGGGCCGTACTTGTCGGTGAGCGTCTTGGGCGCGGCCTCGGGCGTGCTGTGGCAGGCCAGGCAGCCGGGGTTGGTGATCGCGATCGGGCGCGCGATGTACAGCGCGGTGCCGGTGGGCGTCTCGCGCTCGCCGATGAATTCCTTCAAGTCGGCCTGCTGCTTGAACGTTCGCACGATGTCCTCTTCCCAGGCAACGGCGCGGTCACGCGGGTTGGTCGGGTTGAGCATCGCCGACTTGAACGCGTAGTCGGGGTAGGTCTTCTGCAGGTGGCCCAGGACCTCGGCCGCGGAGTACGCCGGCACCGACTGCGGCAGGAAGGTGTACTTCATCTGCGTCTCGAGCAGCGGCTTGATCTGCGTGGCCGTGTACGTGCTGACGCCCTGGGCACCGGTCATCAGCAGGCGTGCGCGGTCGATGACCTCTTCCTTGGCGGCCTGGCGCAGCAGCCCGCGGGCGATCAGCGTGGACGCGGTCAGGCCCACCAGGAACACGAGCAGGAACACCAGGTTGAACTTGACGAGGAGCTTCATGGCTTGACGGGCTGGGGCAGGGTCAGGGATGGGAGGCGGCGACGCGCTCGCGCGGAGGCGGTGGCGGCGGCGGATAGAGGATGGGCGTCCATTCCGGATGCGACTTCAGGCCCTCGACGAGGCCGCTGCGGAACTGCGGGTCGGCGGCCAGGCGCCGCCAGCGTTCGGCGAACACGCGGCGCAGCGGCGCCTCGGCGTCGATCCAGGGCTGGGCGTCGGCGTAGCTCATCTCGCCCAGGCGGCGCGGCGCCACGTCGGTGGCGAACGCGGCGATGCGCGAGGGCAGCGAATCCATGAAGGCGCGCGGCATCGCCTGCACGAACGCGGGCGAGGCGCCGCGCGAGAGCACGGCCTTGCCGCTGGCGACCGTGACCATCTCGCCGGACTTCAGCGGCTGCGCCGGCGCGTCGGGCGCGCGCGGCTGCACGCGCGAGGGGCCCGTCTCGGCGAAGGCCTCGGCGCTGCCGCCCTGGACGTCCAGGATCAGCGTGCCGGCGGGGGTGTCGGTGTCGGCCACCGGGCTGCGCAGCGCACCCGGGGCGCCCGCGGGCGCGGCCACCTTGGCCCAGCCGGTGAGCAGGTAGACGCCGGCGTGGTTGCTGTCGCCGCCCAGGTTGGGCGTGACCATGGCGCGGCTGTCGGGGCCGAGCGCGATGGCGGGGCCGGCGGGAAATTCCACGCGCAGCAGCTTGGTCTGGTGCCCGGTGGCCAGCAGGTCGCCCGCCTGCAGGCGCACGCCTTCGGCGAGCGCGAAGCGGGCGCCGTCGCGCAGCAGGGTGGCGTCGCCATCGAGCATGGTCACCAGCGGCATGCGCGAAGCCGCCGACGCCGCGACGGCGCAGGTCGCGAGGAGGGCGGCCAGGAGATGGCGGGATGCGGGGGACGGCATAGTCGCGGATTATGGCGACCCCGGGGCCGTCCGGGCGCGACTTGGGGCTCGATTTCGGGGGAGGTATCCCTCGGTCGAGGCGCCTTCAGCGGTCGATCGGGCCTGCCCGCACGCTTTCGGGCTGCACCAGGCGGTCGATCAGGCCGTAGAACACCTGCTCGGTCTCCTGCGTGTCCAGCAGGTACAGGCCGTGCAGCACGTCGTCGAAGAAGTAGCCCGTCTCGCCGTCGGCGCACAGGTTGTCGCGGCTGCGCAGGATCTCCGATTCGCGGATCTCGAGGCGCAGCGCGGTCTTCAGGGCGATCATCGGCAGCTCGGTCTCGCCGCCGTCCAGGAGGTCCTGCAGCACGTCCAGCAGCGCCTGCTGGCGCGGCGTGGCGTTGTAGAACGGATCGCTCCAGCCCTTCCAGTCCATCTTGCAGCTGATGCCGTCGGGGAGCAGGTGGTACGCCGCGGCGCGAGCCTTGTTGACCGCCTTGGCGGCGGACACGGCGGCGCGCAGGGCGCCGATGTACTGACGTGGATTGGCCTGACTCATCGGAGCCTTCCGCAAGCGTTGGAAAAGCGGGCGCGGGCTGCGTGTTTTCACGCGATCGGGCACTCGCCGTTCCTCTTCTTATCGGCGCCCCGGCCGGCCGCCTTTAGCGCGGCCGTGGCGCGGTCGCGGCCGGCGGGACTTTTGTCACTTTCGGCTGTCGTCCAGGCGCCGCATGGCGCCGACCCTCGCGGCGGGCGCGCGCCGCGGCCCGGACGCGCCCTCGACACGTCCGCTGCAGAAGATGGTTAGTGCGACAGCCGATCGACAGGAACGGCATGGAGCGAGCCAATCTTGCGCGAGCCTTGCCACTGGCTGAACACGCCGATCAGCGTGGCATTCGACAATTGAACTGTCACATCCAAGGCGAGTCCATCGTCGAACGCGTGGCAGGTCAACCGTTCCCGATATCTCGACGATGCAGTCCCCCGATCCCGCCTGGACAGGCCGCACCAGCCGCCTCGTCCTGTTCCACGGCCTTGCCAGCAGCCCGAAGGAATTCGGCTTCCTGACGCACCCGCTGCGGCGCCATGGCGTGCGCCTGGTCGCGCCCGAGCTGCCGGGCTACAGCGCCGGCCAGCTCACCGAGGGCGTCACGTGGCGCGACTGGGTCGAGGCCGCCGGCCGCTGGCTCGACGCGTTCGAGCATGAGTCGCCCGAGCCCTACGTGCTGGGCGGCCTGTGCACCGGCGCGATGCTCGCGCTGGCCGCGGCGACCGGCCGCGCGCGGCCCGCGCTGCGCGGCATCGCGCTGTTGTCGCCGCTGTTCGCGTACGACGGCTGGGCGCTGCCCTGGTGGTACGCGCTGCGCCCCGTCGCCTATGCGACGGGCCTGACGCGCTTCTGGGCCATGCGCGAGCGCGAGCCGTTCGGGTTGCGCAACGAGCGCATGCGCGCGCTGATCCGCCAGCAGATCGCCGCCGGCGAGACGTCCTTGGCCGGCCCCGCCAGCGTGCCGCTGCGCGTCGTGCGCGAGAGCGAGCGCCTGTCCGCGCACGTGCGCGGGCGGCTGCCCGAGCTCGCGTACCCGGTGCAGGTGCTGCATGCGCGCGACGACGAGATCTGTCGCCTCGCCAGCGTGCGGCGCGCGCTCGGGGCCGTGCCCACGGGCCTGCTGAGCCTGCACGTGCTGGAGAACAGCTATCACATGATCACGGCGGACAACGACCGCCACCTGGTCGCCGATCGCCTCAGCGACTTCCTGCAGGGCCTGGACGCCAGCCCCCTCGACAGCGTGCCGTTCGCGCACGACATCTCCACCGAATTCGACGTCGTGGAAGCGGCGCCCGCACCATGAGCACCCTCGACCGCCTGACCCACCTGATCCACGACAAGTTCGGCGTGGACATCGCCACCATCGAGGCCGACGCGCCGTTCGCCAGCTACAACCTCGACTCGCTGACCGTCGCGGAGCTGATGTTCGAGATCGACGACGCGTTCCACGTCACCGTGCCCGACGAGGCCGCCACCACCGTGACGACGCTGCGCCAGCTCGCCACCCTGATCGACGGGCTGCCCGAGAAGGTCTGACAGGCCATGAACGAACTCGATGCGTCCGCGCATGGCTTCTGAGTCGCGCATCGGCATCGCCGGCATCGGCGTCACCTGCCCGCTGGGCGACACGCCCGAGGCGAGCTGGGATCGACTCGTCGCGGGCCAGGGTGCCGTCGGCCGCATGGCCTTCGAGGGCCTGCCCGACATCGCGGCCGCCCAGGTGACGAGCGACGTGTCGCAGGTGCTGACGCGGCTGCAGCAGGTGGGCACCGAGCGCGTGAGCCAGATGGCGCTCGGCGCCGTGCGCAAGGCGCTGGCCGACGCGCGCATCGACGCCTGGCCCGACCCCGAGCGGGTCGGGCTGTACCTGGGCACCGGCATGGGCGGCGCGGCCACGATGGACGCCGGCTTCGCCGCGCTGCATGCCGGCGGGCGCATCCCGCCGCTGACGGTGCCGGCGGGCATGGTCAACGGCGCCTCGGCGGTGGTGGCCATCCACGCCGACATCCGCGGCCCCGTGCTGACCTACGCGGTCGCCTGCGCCTCGGGTTCGGTCGCCATGGCCGAGGCCGCGCACGCGCTGCGCCGCGGCGAGATCGACATCGCGATCTGCGGCGGCGTCGAGGCGCCGCTCGCGCGCGGCACCGTCGCGGCCTGGCAGGCGCTGCGCACGCTGGCGCCGCCGGCCGAGGCCGACGTCGCGCACAGCTGCCGCCCCTTCGCGGCCGACCGCGCCGGCCTCGTGCTGGGCGAGGGCGCGGTGTTCTTCGTGCTGCGCCGCGAGGCCGACCTGCCCGCCGCGCCGCGCGCCTGGTTCGCCGGTGCCGCGGTGCGCTGCGACGCGCTGCACCTGACCAACCCGCAGCGTCGCGGGCAGGTCTCGACGCTGAAGGCCGCGCTCGCCGCGACCGGGCTCGCGCCGTCGGACATCGGCTACTGCAACGCCCACGGCACCGCCACGGCGGCGGGCGACCCCGTCGAGTGCGAGGCCCTGCGCGAAGTGTGGGGCGACGACGCGGCGCGCCTGCGCGTGAGCTCCACCAAGGCCGCGCACGGCCACCTGCTGGGCGCCGGCGGCGCGCTGGAGGCGGCGTTGACGGTGATGGCGCTGCAACGGCAGACGCTGCCCGCGACGCTGGGCGTGCGCGTCCTCGACCCGCGCTGCGCCGGCCTGGCGCACGTGCTGGGCGAGGCGCAGCGCGCGCCCGACCTGCGCCACGCGATCAGCAACTCGTTCGCGTTCGGCGGCACCAACGCGGCACTCGTGTTCAGCCGCGCGTGATGCGGGGCGCGGGCGTCGTCCTCGCGGCCTGCCTGGCCGCCACGACGGCGCGGGCCGATGACGGCCCGCACTGGGTCGGCGACCTCGGCCTGGGCGTGCAGCGCACCCGGGCCAGCGCGCCCGGCGCGTCGGCGCGCACCGTCGCGCTGCCCTATGCCTACGGCGACTTCGGCCGGCTGTTCGTGCGCGAGGACACCTTCGGCGCGAAGCTCGTGGCCTTGGGCTGGGGCGCGCTCGAGCTCGTCGGCCGCGTCAGCACCGAGGGCACGGACGCCGGCGGCCCCGGCCTGGCGCATCGCACGAACCCGCGGCCCGTCGGCCTGGGCACGTTCCAGGAGACGCCCTGGGGCGGCGTATTCGCCGACGCCTTCGTCGACACCGTCTCCGGCGGCACGCTGCTGGAGGCGTCGTACGCGGCCGAACTGCCGCTGGGCCGCGCGACGCTTTATCCGCAGGCCGGCCTCGTGCGCCGCAGCGCGCGCTACGACGCGCACCTGTTCGACGTCCACGCCGCGTCGACCACGCCCGTGCTGCAGCTGTCCGGCGAGCTGCCGTTCGCGGACCACTGGGCCGTGCTGGCGCACGTGCAATGGGAGCCGTTCGACGACGCCGTGCGCGCCAGCCCGCGCGTGGCCGCGCGCGCGCGCACGTCGGCCCTGCTCGCGCTCGCGTGGCGCTTCAAGTGATGGACGACGTCGTGCTCTGCGCGTTGCCGGTGTTCGGCGTGCTGATGGCCGCCGAATTGGCCTGGGGCCTGGCGCGCGGGCGCAACAACTACGGCCTGGCCGACACGCTGGCCAGCCTGAGCCAGGGCCTGCTGAGCCAGGTCGTGGCGGCGTGCACGCAGTTCATCCAGGTCGGCCTGTACGCGCTCGCGTACCCGTTCCTGGCCCTGGCGCCGCACGCGACGCTGTGGCACCGCTGGCCCGGCGCGCTGCTGGCGGTGCTGCTGTACGACCTGTGCGACTACTGGCTGCACCGCGTCTCGCACGAGAGCGCGCTGTTCTGGGCCGCGCACGTGGTGCACCACCAGAGCCGGCGTTTCAACCTGTCGACCGCGCTGCGCCAGGAGAGCGCGTACGCGTTGACCGGCTGGCCGTTCTTCCTGCCGATGGCGCTGGTGGGCGTGCCGCCCGCGCTGTTCGCGCTGGCGGGCATCGTCGTGCTGTTCTACCAGTTCTGGATCCACACCGAGCACGTCGGCGCGCTCGGCGCGCTCGACCGCTGGCTGTCGACGCCGTCCAACCACCGCGTGCACCACGCCACGAACGCGCGCTACCTGGACCGCAACTACGGCGCGATCCTGGTGGTGTGGGACCGGCTGTTCGGCAGCTTCGAGCCGGAGTCCGAGCCGTGCGTGTACGGCACGACCGTGCCGCTGGCCGGCTGGGATCCGCTGCATGCCGTGAGCGTCAACTACGTCGAGCTGTGGCGGCGCGTCGGGCGGGTGCGCGGCTGGCGCGACAAGCTCGGCGTGCTGCTGCGCGCACCGGGCTGGCGTGCCGCGTCGGAGGAGGCGGTGCCCGTCCCGGCCGCGATCCCGGTCGATGCGCCCGTCGGCCGCGCGCGGGCCGCGACGGCGTGCGGGCTGTTCCTGCTGTCGGTTGCCTGCACCGGCGGCCTGCTGTGGCGCGCCGACACGCTCGGGCGGGCGGCGCTGGCCGGCGTCGCGGCGGCGCTCGTCGCGGGGCTGTGGGCGATCGGGGCGCTGCTCGACCGTCGCCTCGCGCCCACGGCCGCCGGCCTCGTGGGTGTGGCATCGGCCACGGCAACCGGCATCTTGTTGCACCTGGCCTGAGGCTTTGACACGCCCCGGCCGTCGAGCCGGAGTACGCTTGGGACCGTTGCGCAACGCTGCGCGGCGAGGGCCCGAGGCAGGCCCTTCGGCATCCCGGACGACAGGTCAACAAGATCGGGGTTCGACATGATCGGTCAGCGCTTCGGAGTTCGCGTGCGGACATGGCTGGCGTTGCTGGGCGGACTGGCGCTGGCCGGGCTGGCGTCGGCCGCCGACGCGCCGCCGCCGCTGCACCTGCGCATCGTGGGCGGCCTGGGCAGCCTGAACCAGTTCACGCGCCACGAGCGCCCGTTCTGGGAGACCGATCTCGCGCGCCTGAGCCAGGGCCGCTACAGCGCCGAGATCGTGCCGTTCGACCGCGCCGGCATCCGCAGCCAGGAAGTGCTGACCCTGGTGCAGCTGGGCGCCGTGCCGTTCGCCACGCTGCCGGTGTCGGGCGGCATCACCAAGGATCCCGAGTTGACCGCGCCCGACCTGGCCGGCCTGAACCCGGACATGGCAGCGATGCGCCGCTCGGTGGCCGCGTTCCGGCCCTACCTCGAGACCATGATGCGCGAGCGCTACGGCATCGAGGTGCTGGCGCTGTACGTCTACCCGGCGCAGGTCGTCTACTGCAAGAAGCCGTTCGCCGGCCTCAAGGGCCTGGCCGGGATGCGCGTGCGCACCTCGGGGCCGGCGCAGTCGGACTGGGTCGAGGCGCTCGGCGGCAAGCCCGTGACCACCGGCTTCGTCGACATCCTGCCCTGGCTCGAGCGCGATGAGCTCGACTGCGCCATCACCGGCACGATGTCGGGCAACACGATCGGCCTGGACAAGGCCACGTCGCACATCCACCCGATGGCCATCAGCTGGGGGTTGTCGCTGTTCGTGGCCAACGGCGCGGCCTGGAACGCGCTGCCGGCGGACCTGAAGGCGCTGGTCAAGCGCGAGCTGCCGCGCGTCGAGCACGACATCTGGGACGAGTCCGAGCGCGAGACCGCCGACGGCCTGGCCTGCAACATCGGCGCGCCCGCGTGCAAGGCCGGTCGCGCCGGGCACATGACCGAGGTGCCGACCTCGCCCGCCGACGAACGCCTGCGCCGCGAGATCTTCGCGGCCACGGTGCTCCCGCGCTGGCTGCAGCGTTGCGGACCGCAGTGCGCGGCGATGTGGAACCGCACCATCGCGCATGTCGCGGGGGTCGAGGCGCGATGACGCCTTCGCTGCGGCGCTCGAGCGCCATCGTCTGGGCGGCGACCAGCGCGCTGCTGCTGGCCCTGGTGGTCACGGCCGGCTGGCTGGTGGCCGCCGGCCGGCGCGACGCGATCGCGCAGGCCGAGCAGTCCGTGACGCAGACGGCGGTCGCGTCCGAGTCCGAGCTCAATCGCGCGCTGCTGACCGTGGACCTGCAGCTGTCCAGCCTGGGCGAGGTCATCGCGCCGGCCTGGCGCGCGCCGGGGCAGCTCGACGCCGAGGCGGCGCATCGCGCGATGGCCGCGTTCAAGGATCGGCAACTGCTGTTCAACGACGCCGCGCTCGTCGACGCCCAGGGCCACACGCTCGCCGCCAGCCTGCCTTCGAGCGATCGCAACGGCGTGCACCTGCCCGAGGGCTTTGCCGGGCGCCTGCTCGCGCAGCCCGTGCCGCAGCTGACCTTCAGCGACCCGGCGATCAGCCAGCAGACGACCGAGCCGTCGGTCTTCATGGGCCGCGTCGTGGTGCTGCCCGGCGGCGCGCGCGCGATCGCGGTGGTCGAGGTGCCGCTGACGGCGCTCGCCGCGATCATCGCGCAGGCCGGCGGGAGCCCGGCGATCGCCGTCACGCTCGAACGCGGCGAGGGCCAGGTGCTGGCCACCGTGCCCGCGGGCGCCGGCCTGCGCGTGCGCGAGCACGTGCCGCCGCTGCCCGACGAGGCGCTCCAGGGCCGGCCCGTCGTCGCGCCGTCGCGGCTGACGGGCGTGCCGGCGATCGTCGCGGCGCGGCCGACGCTGTACCGGTCGCTGCGCGTGACCGTGAGCCGCCCGCTGGACGACGCCCTGGCCGCCTGGCGCAAGAACCGCGACATCATCCTCGTGGCCTGCCTGGCGCTGCTGTCGCTCACGCTGCTCGGCGGCGGCGTGTCGCAATGGCAGTTCAACCGCCTCGTCGATGCCCGCGTCGACGCCGCGCGCTCGATGGAGGCGCTGGACAAGGCGCTGGTCGTGCTGCCCGACGGCTTCCTGCTGTGCGACGCGGAGGATCGCGTGGTGCGCTGGAACGAGCGCTACCTCGAGATGTTCCCGTGGCTGCGCGGCACGATCCGCGCCGGCGCGACCTATGCCGAGCTCGCGCAGGCCACGCGCAAGGCCACGCAGTTCGACGCAACCGAAGAGGCGGCCAGGCAATGGCTGGAGGAGCGCGTGCGCACGCGCCGCCAGGGCGAGGCCGAATGGGAGCGCGAACTCGCCAACGGCCTGGTGGTGCACATCACCGATCGCCGCACGCCCGACGGCGGCATGGTCAGCATCTTCCACGACGTCACCGCGGCCGAACGCCGGCTCGCGCAGGCCAAGGAGAACGCCGAGGCCGCGAACCAGGCCAAGTCGCAGTTCCTGGCCACGATGAGCCACGAGATCCGCACGCCGCTGAACGCGGTGCTGGGCCTGAACGAGCTGATGCTGCACTCGCCGCTGGACTCGCAGCAGCGCCGCCACGCCGAGCTGATCGGCAGCTCGGGCCGGCTGCTGCTGGCGCTGATCAACGACATCCTGGACGTCTCGCGCATCGAGGCCGGCCAGATGCAGCTCACGTCCGCGCCGTTCAACGTGCGGCCCGCCGTCGAGGGCGTGGTGGCGCTGATGCGCGAGCGGGCCATCGCCAAGGGCCTGGCGCTGCGGCTGGACGTGGCGCCGCACGACGACGCACCGATCGAGGGCGACGTGATCCGCATCCAGCAGATCCTGTTCAACCTGGTGGGCAACGCCGTCAAGTTCACCGACCAGGGCGTGGTGCAGGTCGACGTCGCGCTCGAACCTGGTGCGGGGCGCGCGGTCACGCTGAGGCTGGCCGTCAGCGACACCGGCATCGGCATCCCCGAGAGCGCGATGCCCACGCTGTTCGACCGCTTCACGCAGGCCGACTCCACCGCCATGCGGCGCCATGGCGGCAGCGGCCTGGGCCTGGCGATCACGCGCGAGATCGTGCAGATGATGGGCGGCAGCATCGCCACCACCAGCACGCCGGGCCTGGGCAGCCGCTTCACGGTCACGATCCCCACCCGGCTCGTCGACCGCGACGCGCCGGCGCCCGCGGTCGCGCCGCCCGGCGACGCGGAGCCGGCGCGCCCCGCGCTGCGCCTGCTGGTGGCCGAGGACAACGACGTCAACCAGATCCTGATCAACGCGCTGCTCACCCGCATGGGGCACCGCGTGCACCTCGTGGCCAACGGGCGCCTCGCAGTGGAGGCCGTGCGCCGCGGCGACTACGACCTGGTGCTGATGGACCTGCAGATGCCCGAGATGGACGGCATGGAGGCCACGCAGGCGATCCGGGCCATGGGCGGCGCCTTCGCGTCGCTGCCCATCGTCGCGATGACGGCCAACGCGTTCGACGAGGACCGCCAGGCCTGCCTGGCCGCGGGCATGGACGACTACGTCGCCAAGCCGATCGACGTTGCGCAACTGGCCGAGGCGATCGCGCGCTGCACCGCGACGGTTGGCTGAGCCGCGGCACGCCTCTTGCGTGCGAAACTGCGCGCCTGGAAGACCCGGCGTCGACACGCGATCCGGTCGACGCGCCTTCCGCCCGCCGTGACCCTCACCCTGTCCGCTCACGCGATGCTTCGCCTCGAACTGACCGACATCAGCAAGCAATACCCGGCCGTCAAGGCCAACGACCGCGTGAGCCTGCGCGTCGAGCCGGGGCAGATCCACGCGGTGCTGGGCGAGAACGGGGCGGGCAAGTCCACGCTGATGAAGATCATCTACGGCGCGACGCGGCCCGACGAAGGGCAGATCCGCTGGGACGGCCAGGCGGTCGAGATCCGCAACCCGCAGGAGGCGCGGGCGCTGGGCATCGCGATGGTGTTCCAGCACTTCAGCCTGTTCGACACCCTCACCGCGGCCGAGAACGTCTGGCTGGGGCTGGACAGGTCGTGGTCGCTGGCCGACGTCACCCGGCGCATCACCGAGGTGGCGCACGAGTACGGGCTGGACGTCGACCCGCTGCGCCCGGTGCACACGCTGTCCGTCGGCGAGCGCCAGCGCGTCGAGATCGTGCGCGCGCTGCTCACCAAGCCGCGCCTGCTGATCCTGGACGAGCCCACGTCGGTGCTCACCCCCCAGGCCGTGCAGGCCCTGTTCGTCACGCTGCGCAAGCTCGCGGCCGAGGGCTGCAGCATCCTGTACATCAGCCACAAGCTCGACGAGATCCGCGCGCTGTGCCACCGGTGCACCGTGATGCGCGGCGGCCGCGTGACGGGCGAGGTCGACCCGCGCGGGCTGGGCAATGCCGACCTGTCGCGCCTGATGATCGGCGCCGAGCCGCCGCAGCTCGAGCATCGCCAGGCCACGCCCGGCGACGCGGTGCTGGCCGTGCGCGGGCTCACGCTGGCGCGCACGGGCGCGTTCGGCGCGGACCTGGCCGACATCGCGTTCGAGGTGCGGCGCGGCGAGATCCTGGGCATCGCGGGCGTGTCGGGCAACGGGCAGCAGGAACTGATGGCGGCGCTGTCCGGCGAGGACGAGCGCGCGCCGCCCGAGGCCATCCGCCTGTTCGGCCAGCCGATCGGGCACCACTCGCCGCGCCGGCGCCGCGCGCAGGGGCTGCACTTCGTGCCCGAGGAGCGCCTGGGCCGCGGGGCGGTGCCGTCGCTGTCGCTGGCGCAGAACACGCTGCTCACGCGCACCGAAGCCGTGGGCCGGTCGGGCTGGATCCGCGTGGGGCAGGCCGTCGCGCTAGCGCAGCGGTTGATCGAGCGCTACAACGTCAAGGCCGCGGGGCCGCACGCGCCGGCGCGCAGCCTGTCGGGCGGCAACCTGCAGAAGTTCATCGTGGGCCGCGAGATCGACGCCGGCCCCAGGCTGCTGGTCGTCTCGCAGCCCACGTGGGGCGTGGACGTCGGCGCCGCGGCGCAGATCCGCGGCGCGCTGATCGCGCTGCGCGACGCGGGCTGCGCGGTGCTGGTGGTCAGCGAGGACCTGGACGAGCTGTTCGAGGTGTCGGATCGCCTGGTCGTGATCGCGCGCGGCCGCGTGTCGCCGTCGGTGCCCGCGCCGCAGGCCACGCGCGAGCAGGTCGGGCGCTGGATGAGCGGGCTGTGGCACGACGACGCGGCGGCGAGCGGGGAGGCGGCGCATGCTGCGGCTTGAAGCGCGTCCCGCGCCGAGCCGGGCAGCGTCGCTGCTGTCGCCGCTGCTGGCGCTGGCCGTCACCGTGGTCATCGGCATCGCGCTGTTCGCGCTGCTGGGCAAGGATCCGGCGCGCGGGCTGGCGATGTTCTTCGTCGAGCCGTTCCGCGGCGCCTATGCCGTCTCCGAGCTGTTCGTGAAGGCGACGCCGCTGATGCTGATCGGGCTGGGCCTGGCGGTCTGCTACCGCGCCAACGTGTGGAACATCGGCGCCGAGGGCCAGTTCCTGCTTGGCGCGATCGCGGCCACGTGGGTGGCGTTGCAGGCCACGCCCGGCACCGGCCACTGGATCGTCGTGCCCATCCTGCTGGCGGGCATCGCGGGCGGCATGGCGTGGGCGGCGATCGTCGCCTTCCTGCGCGACCGGGCCAACGCGAGCGAGATCCTCGTCAGCCTGATGCTGGTCTACGTCTCGGTGCAGCTGCTGAACTGGCTGGTGTACGGCGCGTGGAAGGATCCCGAGGGCTACAACTTCCCGCAGACGATCACCTTCCTCGAACCGACCCGGATCCCGCGCCTGTTCGCGGGACTGCGGCTGAACATCGGCTTGCCGATCGCCCTGCTGGCGGTGGGCGCGTTCTGGCTGTACCTGTTCCGCGCGTTCGGGGGCTTTCGCATGCAGGTCGGCGGCCTGGCCGCGGCGGCCGCGCGCTATGCGGGGTTCTCGTCGCGGCGCGCGCTGTGGACGGCGCTGCTGATCTCGGGCGGCATGTCGGGCCTGGCGGGCGCGCTGGAGGTGGCGGGGCCCGTCGGCCAGCTCACGCCCTACGTGCCCGCGGGCTACGGCTTCGCCGCGATCATCGTGGCCTTCGTCGGCCGCCTGCACCCGGTGGGCATCCTGTTCTCGTCGCTGCTGATGAGCCTGTTCTACCTCGGCGGCGAGTACGCGCAGTCGCGCCTGGGCCTGCCCAAGTCCATCACCGGCGTGTTCCAGGGCGTGCTGCTGTTCTGCCTGCTGGCCAGCGACACGCTGATCCACTATCGCGTGCGCTGGCAGCCGGCGCACCCCCAGCACGCCGCCGCGGGGAAGGACGCCTGATGGACGCCTACGCGCTGCTGCTGGCCGCCACGCTCAATGCCGGCACCGTGCTGGCGATCGCCGGCCTGGGGCTGCTGGTCAACGAGCGCGCCGGGGTCGTCAACCTCGGCGCCGAGGGCATGATGCTCGTCGCCGCGATCGCGGGCTTCGCCACCGCCGTGCACACCGGCAGCGACTGGCTGGCCTTCGGCGCGGGCGCGGCCGCCGGCGCGCTGATGGCCGCCGCGTTCGGCGTGCTGGTGATCTGGCTCAACACTAACCAGTACGCCTCCGGCCTCGCGCTGAGCCTGTTCGGCAACGGCTTCTCGGCCTTCGTCGGCATCGGCTACGTGCAGGAGCACCTGGCCCCGCGGCCGCGCTTCTCGGTGCCCTGGCTGGGCGACCTGCCGTTCGTCGGCCCGGCGCTGTTCCGCCAGCATCCGATGGTCTACCTGGCCGTGGTGCTCGCGGTGGCGCTCACGTGGTTCCTGTACCGCTCGCGCGCCGGCCTCGTGCTGCGCGCGGTGGGCGAGTCGCCCGAGTCCGCGCAGGCGCTCGGCTATCCGGTGCGCCGCATCCGCCTGCTCGCCGTGGTCTGCGGCGGGGCGCTGTGCGGCGTGGCCGGCGCCTACCTTTCGGTGATCTACACGCCGCTGTGGGTGGAGGACATGGTCTCGGGCAAGGGCTGGATCGCGCTGGCGCTGACCACCTTCGCCACCTGGCGGCCGCTGCGCGTGCTGCTGGGCGCCTACCTGTTCGGCGGCGTCACGATGCTGCAGTTCCATCTGCAGGCCCAGGGCGTGGCCATCTCCAGCCAGTTGCTGAGCATGCTGCCCTACCTCGCCACCATCGCGGTGCTGGTGCTGATCTCGCGCAATCCGGCGTGGATCCGTGCCAACATGCCCGCGTCGCTCGGCAAGCCTTTCTTCCCCGGCAATTGACCTTCCGTCCCCCAATCCCAGAGGAGAGATCCATGACGACTTCCACCCGCCGCGCCGTCCTGCGCGGCACCGCCCTCGGCAGCCTCGCGCTGGCCGCCGCATTGGCCGGCTGCAGCAAGAAGGACGAGGCGTCGTCGACCGAGTCCGCCGCCGCGTCCGCGCCGGCGGCCAGCGCCGCGGCCGTGCCGGCGTCCGCCGCGTCGGGCCCGCTGAAGGTCGCGTTCGTCTACATCGGCCCGGTCGGCGACCACGGCTGGAGCTTCGCGCACGACAACGGCCGCAAGGCGCTGGAGAAGGAACTCGGTGCCCAGGTGCAGACCACGCCGGTCGAGAAGGTGCCCGAGTCGGCCGACGCCGAGCGCGTGTTCCGCGACATGGCGTCGCAGGGCAACACGCTGATCTTCGGCACCAGCTTCGGCTACATGGAGCCCATGCTCAAGGCGGCCGCCGACAACAAGGGCGTGCACTTCGAGCATGCCACCGGCTACAAGACGGCCGACAACCTGCGCACCTACGACAGCCGCACCTACGAAGGCGCGTACATGGCCGGCGTCGTCGCGGGCGGCATGACCAAGAGCAACGTCATCGGCGTGGTCGGCTCCGTGCCCATCCCCGAGGTCATCCGCAACATCGACAGCTTCACGCTGGGCGCCCAGAGCGTCAACCCGAAGGTCAAGACCCGCGTCGTGTGGGTCAACGAGTGGTTCAACCCGCCCAAGGAGACCGAGGGCGCGCAGTCGCTGATCGACGGCGGCGCCGACGTGCTGCTGCAGAACACCGACTCCAGCGCCGTGCTGCAGACGGCCGAGAAGAACGGCAAGTACGCGTTCGGCTGGGACTCCGACATGGCCGCCATCGGCCCGAAGGCCCATCTCGCGTCGGCCGTCATCAACTGGGGCCCGTACTACATCAAGGCCGCCAAGGACGCGATCGCCGGCACGTGGACGACCGGCAAGACCTGGTGGGGCGTCAAGGAAGGCGCGATCGACCTGACGTCGATCTCCGACAAGGTGCCGGCCGACCTCAAGGCCAAGGTCGACAAGGTCAAGGCCGGCCTGAAGGACGGCTCGTTCTCTATCTGGAAGGGCCCGATCAAGGACAACACCGGCAAGGAAGTGCTCAAGGACGGCCAGGTCGCCGACGACGCCTTCCTCGGCGGCATCAAGTTCTTCGTCGCCGGCGTCGACGCGCCGGTCCCGGGCGCCAAGTAGGCGCTTCGCGCCCACGCACGCGGGAGGCTTCGGCCTCCCGTTGTCGTTTCCGGTCCGCGGAGTTCTGCGCGATCGGCCAAGCTGTCGACAGCCTTGCGCACCGCGAGCACGGGATCCCCGATTGCCCGCGCGGCGTTGATCGGTCCACGACGAGGGTCGCCCGCGCGGCGGCCCATGGGAAGGAGACCTTCATGACGACCCGGCTCGCAAGGTGGCTGGCGACGGCGGTGGTGGCCGGTGCGTCCGGCATGGCGTCGGCCACCGCCACGCCCATCGATCTCTACACGGTGTCGGGCGTGCCCGGGACGGGCGGCGACACGGGCGTGTCCGGGCCCTGCTATTGCGCCCAGCCGGCGTATTTCTCGCCGGTGATGCTGCTCACGCCCGGCACCTACGACTTCGGGCGGGTGCGCGACTACTGGGTGAAGGCCGACCAGACGCCCGACGGGGGCCCCGACCAGGAGAACCTGTACGTGCTGTTCGCGCCGGTGGTGGTGACCGGGGTCTGGCCGCAGGACTACCCGGGCTTCGAGGGCTACGCCTACCCGGCCTACGCCCTGTGCGAGCAGGGCGACGATGCCTGCAATGCGAGCTTCACGGGCCGGTTCGTCGACCTGTCCCTCGTCTTCACGCTGCCTTCGGGGCAGGACGCGATGCAGGTCGGCCTCGTCGGCGACTTCCGCTACACGCCACCCGTGCCCGAACCCGCCAGCGTGGCGCTGATGCTGCTGGGCGTGGTGTGCATCGCGACGATGGCGCGCCGGTCGCGCCATGCACGCGCGGGGTCAGGTCTCGCAAGACCTGACCCCGCAACTTTCAAGACCTGACCCTGGAGAGGGGCGGCGTCACATCGGCGCGGCGGCGACCGGCTGGTCGGGGGCGCCGGCCGGGCGGCCGATCGGCTTGCCGTTGACCGTCACGCGGCCGGCCTGGAAGGCGGCCTCGGAACGCAGCATGCCTTCCTCGCGCACGACGTAGCCTTCGTCGATCACCTTGGCGAGCATCAGCTCGGCGAACGCGGCCTGGTCGCTCGCGCCGGATTCCTTGCCGGACTGCTGCGCGACCTTCACCAGCGACTTCTGCACCCAGTCCTCCGGCAGGCGGATGCGCAGGTTGCCGTGGCCGCGCGTCATCAGGCCCGCGGCCAGCGGCAGCTTCGCGTCGGCGGCCGTGAAGCCTTCGATGCCGACCGCGTAGGCCAGCTCGGCGCGCTTGCCGTCGACCTCGACGACCAGCTTGTCCAGCGAGAGCTCGGGGTTGGCGGACAGCACCTTGGCCAGCGCGGCCTGTACCTGCTCGGACGCCATCAGCTTGGCCGGATCGCGCGGCTTGCCGCAGCTTTGCGGGTCGGTGTTGACCACCTGGCGCATCAGGTCCTGGTAGGCGATGGCGTCCAGGCGCTTCATCGTGCCCTGGAGCTCGATGCGATCGAGCTTGGTGTCGTCGATCAGGCCCGTGCCTTCCAGGCGCCCGACGAAGCTCAGCAGGTTCTTGTCGATCGTCGTGTCCTGCGTGAACTTGAACTGGTTCAAGGCGATCTTGTGCGCGCCACCTTCCTCCGGCGCCGCCACCGCGACCTCCAGCGCCTGGATCTCGCCCTGGCTCTTGCCGGAACGCAGGGCCAGGTCACCGGTGCCCTGGGCATGCGCGTGCAGGTGCGCGCCCTTCATGCTCACGGTGACGCCCGCTGGCGCGCTGGCGGCGTCGGCGATGCTGAAGGCGGGCATGCGGATGTCGTATTCGAGCGTGCCGTCCTTGTTGTCGACCTCGCCGGCCAGGCCCTGGAAGTCCACCTGTTCGCCCTTGGGGCCGATCTCGTGGAACTTGGCCACCGAGAAGCGGGTGTGGGTCGCGCCGCCGAAGGCGACGTCGGTGTGGGCCTGGAACGGCTGTTCGGTGCCGAAGACCTTGGCGACTTCCTTGCGCGTGGCGGCGTCCATCGCCACCTCGGTGTCGATCGTGGCGGCGCCCACGCCCTTGAAGGCGGGCAGCGGGCCGTAGTGGACGTGCTGGACGATCGTGATCGCGCCCTGCGGCGCGGACGCACCGGCCGCCGGTGCGTCGCACCCGACGCGCAGCGTGACCGTGTGGGTCGCGGCGAACAGGCCGCGGTCGTAGCGCTCGTCGGTCAGCCCCAGCGTCGGCCACGCCGTCTGCGCCGTGGCGGCCATGGCCCGCATGTTCTTCTCGATCTTGTTGCCGATGACGGCGGCGGCGCCGACATAGGCCGCGCACGCGACGACGACGACGCCCGCGGCGACGATGGCTGGTTTCATGGATCCTCTCTCCCTGTGCTGCGGCCACGCCGCTCTTTGTCTGGCGTCGGGGCGCTCACGGCCGCGACGATTCCGCCACCGATGATAGGGCGTGCGACGCTCGCCACGGGCGCCCGGACGCCCCGCTTTTGGGGGTGAACATGAAAAATCGACGGCGGTCCGGATCGGGTACGCTCGGCGCCGACTCACAACAGAATCGATTCGGGAGAACCTCGTGAAACTGCAAATCGCAGCCGCAGCGGCCGCCGTCCTGTGCGCGGCCAGCGCGCCTGTCCAGGCCAAGGCCACGGCCTCCGCGGAATTGACCGGCCTGGTCATCTCCATCGATCCCATCAGCACGGCGGCGGGGGCCGCCGCGCCTTCGGTGCGCTTCACGACGGGCTCGGACTATCTCGAGATCAACGCGTTGACGCAGGATCCGTCGTCGTATCAATACGCCATTGCCACGACGCCGGGCTTCTTCTCCATGTCCTCGCTGGCCACCACGCCGGCATATGCAGGCGCGCGAGCCGTCGTCAGCGGGGATCCGTTCTCGGCGTCGGGCGGAACGCTCGGAGCGTCGTCCTTCGCCTACGGGACGGCCGGCCAGATCTCCACGGCGTCGTCGCACGTCGTCGCGGGCGACGACAGCGCCTATGCAGGCTTCACGCTGGGCCCCAACACGCGCCTGGACGTGACGGCGTTCTACGACGTCTCGGCCACCGTGGGCGGCGCTGCGTTCCCGTCGTTCGGCGGCGCTTGGGAGATGGCGTCCTTCGGTGCCGCCCTGAGCCTGCTTCCCGCGAGCGGGCAGCCGGGTCAAGGCAGCTTCCAGGGCGTGGGCGGCGGCGTCGCGCATGCCGGTTTCCACGTCGACGCGCCGTATCTCGAGCAAGGCGAACTGCACGTGTGGTTCGCCGGCAGCGAGACCGATTCGACCTCGGGCCTGTTCATGGCGTCCGTCGCAGCGTCGACCGTCTCCAGCGTGCCCATTCCCGAGCCCGGCAACGGCGCACTGCTAATCGCCGGTCTGGCGATGCTGGGCTGGCTCCGCCGGCGCAGCGACGCCGCATCGCGGCCGGGCGTGGTGCCGCGCCGCTGACATGAAAAGGCCCGGTGCGACCGACGTCGCACCGGGCCTTCGCAGTCGCGGCCGATTACTTCTTGGCCGGCATGTCCTTGGTCAGCGCGTCGAGCTCGTCGGTCAGGCGCGCCATGCGGGCCACGAGCGCGCGGTAGGGCGCGGGCGAGGCCATGTCCAGGCCGGCCTTCCTGACCACCTGGTAGGCGTCGTCGGAGCCGCCGGCCTTGAGCATGTCGAGGTAGCGCGTGCGCAGCGCCGTGTCGCCCTTCTCGATGCCCTCGGCGAAGTACGCGGCGGCGCTGATGGACGTGGCGTACTGGAACACGTAGTAGTCCGTGTAGAAGTGCGGGATGTATTCCCACTCGGTGCCGTACAGCTCCTCGATCTTCATCACGCCCTGGGCGTCGCCGTAGTAGCGGCGCAGCAGGTCCAGGTAGATCTTCGACAGGTCCTCGCCGGTCAGCGGCGCGTCCTTCTCGACGGCCTCGTGCGACTTCAGCTCGAACTCGGCGAACAGCGCCTGGCGGAAGAACGTGGTGCGCATCGACTCGAGCTGGCGCGTGATCGCGTAGATCTTCTCGGCCTTGGTCTTCGCGTTCCTGGCGACGTAGTCGGCCAGCAGCATCTCGTTGGTGGTCGACGGGATCTCGGCGACGAAGATGCCGTAGTTGGCGAGCTCGAACGGCTGCGCGCCGTTGGCCAGCACCGAGTGCATCGCGTGGCCCCATTCGTGGGCGACCGTCGAGACGCTCTCGTAGTTGTCGTTGAAGCTCATGAGGACGTACGGATGCACGTCGTACGCGGCCGGGTTCATGTACGCGCCCGAGCGCTTGCCCTTGCGTGGCACGGCGTCCATCCAGCCTTCCTGGAAGTGCTGGCCCAGCGCCTTGACGTAGTCCTCGCCCAGCGGCGCCACGCCCTGCAGCGTGATCGCCTCGGCTTCGCCGAGGGTGTAGGTGCGCGGCGCCTTCACGAGCTCGGCGTAGGTGTCGGAGTACTTCTGCTCCTTCAGGCCCAGCATGCGCGCGCGCAGCTTCAGGTAGCGCTGGAGCGTGGGCAGGCCGGCGTTGGTCTCGGTCACCAGCGTGCGGTAGACGGCCTCGGGCGTGTTGTCCTGCGCCAGCTTCGATTGCAGCGCGTTGTCGTACTTGTGCGAGCGCGCGTCGAACACCACGCCCTTCAGATGCGCCACGTAGATCGCGCCGATCGTGCGCTGGAATTCCTTGTAGACCGGCCAGAACGACTTGAAGACGAGGTCGCGCACCTTCGGGTCGCCGTCCTCGCGCAGCTTGACGTAGGTCTCCTGGTCGAGCGTGACCTTCTTGCCGCGGATCGTCACCGTCGGCCAGGGCAGGTCGGCGTTGGCGAGCAGTTCGTAGATCTGCGTGGGCTGCGACAGCGGATCCTGCGAGCCGGCCATCAATGCTTCCTCGCTGGCCGACAGTGTGTGCGCGGCCAGGCGCAGCATCGTGTGCAGCGCGTAGGCGTGCGGCGCGAGCTTGGGCTCGGCGGCGATGTACGCGTCGATCTTGGCCTGGCCGACGGCCGCGACCTCCGGGCTCTCCCAGGCCTGGGCCTGCGCGAACTGCGTCTGCGCCGCGGCCGACTGCTGGCGCAGCGCCTGGTTGGCGGTGACCTGGGTGTCGGCGTCGGCCTTCAGGCTGGCGTAGGTGTCCAGGCGTCCGAGCTCGCGGTTGATGTCCGACATCACCGTCATCGCGTGCAGCAGGCTGGCGGCGCTGGTGCCCAGCGTGCCCTGCAGGGCCTTGACCTCAGGCAGGCGCGCCAGCACCTTCTGCCGCGCGGCGTCCCACGCGGCGTCGTCGGCGTACAGCGTCGTCAGGTTCCACAGCGCAGGCGGGTTGGCCGCGGTGCCGGTGGTCGACGGGGCAGGGGCCGCGGTGGCGGCCTGGGTCAGGGGCGCTGCGAGCGTGACGAGCGCGGTGGCGAGTGCGATGGCGGAGAGTTTCATGGTTCCCGGCGTGGACGAAAAGAGGCGGTGCGCGACGATACCGCGTCGCGGCGCCCGGTTCCGGCCGCGTGCGGCCTCCAGGCGACGAACTGCAGAAGCAAGGGGCCGAGTCGCGGCAGTGGAAACCCTGGTCCGGGGCGTTGCCGCGGCGTCGTCGGGCATGGCCATTGCTGGTCGCCGCGGGTTGCCGCCCCGGCGCCCGCCCGCTCCCTCAAGGAAGAACCCGATGCCCTTCACCCGTGCGCTGGCGCCCGCGCTCGTCGCCGCGCTGCCCGCCCTCTCGATGGCGCAGGATCCCGCGGCCTGCGCTGGCCTGGACGACGCCCGGCGCCTCGCCTGCTACGACGCGATCTTCCGCCCCGCACCGGCGCCCGCGGCCTCGGCGCCCGTCGCGCCGCTGGCCGCGCGCAACGAGCCGAGCGCCCTGGCCGAGGTTGCGCCCGCGCCCAGCGGCAAGGGCCTGGAGGCTGGCGACTACATCGGCAAGTTCTGGGAGCTCGACCCGGCCACCAAGCGCGGCATCTTCGTCGTGCGCACCTACCAGCCCAACTTCCTGGTGCCGGCGCACTATTCGAGCCGCATCAACAAGTCGCCCAGCAGCTCGACGCATCCGGACGGGGGCAGCTTCCCGCAGTACCGGCAGACCGAGGCTGAGCTGCAGGTGTCGCTGCGCGCCAAGGTGCTGCAGGACGTGCTGCTGCCGCACGCGGACGTGTGGCTCGCGTACTCGCAGCAGTCGATCTGGCAGCTGTGGAACGGCCAGGGCTCGGCGCCGTTCCGCAGCAGCGACTACCAGCCCGAGGCGATGTTCGTCGCGCCCGTGTCCGATACGCTGGGCCAGTTGCCCGGTGGCTGGCGCTGGCGCATGGTGCTCGCGGGCGTGGCGCACGAATCGAACGGCGACGGACTGCCGCTGTCACGCAGCTGGAACTACGGCTACCTGGGCACCACGTTCACGCGCGACGACCTCGCGCTGCGGCTGCGCTACAACCAGCGGCTGGGCGAGCAGGGCACCGACGACAACCCGCGCATCGCCGAATGGATCGGCTCGACCGAGCTCGGCCTGTCGTGGTTCCCCGGCGAGACGACGATGCAGCTGACGGCGCGCACCTCGTTCGATCGGCTGGATCGCGGCTCGCTGAAGTTCGAGTG
>Ga0207427_100422_pt1 | contig 24068 bp, 17 predicted proteins | sample AraplaCL_Cvi_mMS_FD_184268 | JGI IMG/M metagenome (GOLD analysis project Ga0207427, IMG submission 184268) | Arabidopsis root microbial communities from the University of North Carolina, USA - plate scrape CL_Cvi_mMS (SPAdes) (version 2) | ecosystem: Host-associated > Plants > Roots > Endosphere ... | reverse complement strand
GGGCCTGGCGCTCAACGACTACGCGCCCTGCACCACCAGCGCCAGCACCGCGGCGGGCACCGCGCCGGCCAGCAGCATCGCGTAGTCGTTGAGCGCCAGGCCCGTGACGATGCGCTCGCCCAGGCCGCCCGCGCCGACGAAGGCCGCGATGGTGGCGGTGCCCACCGTGATGACGGCCGCGGTGCCGATGCCGGCCATGATGGTGGGCAGCGCCAGGCGCACGTCGACGGCCTGCCAGCGCTGCGCGGGCGTCAGTCCCAGCGCGGTGCCGGCCTCGCGCAGGCCGGCGGGCACGCCCAGCAGGCCGGTGGCGGTGTTGCGGGCGATCGGCAGCAGCGCGTAGAGCGTCAACGCGACCAACGCGGGTGCGGTGCCGATGCGCCCGAGCAGCGGGATCAGCATCGCCAGCAGCGCCAGCGACGGCACCGTCTGCAGGATGCCGGCCGTCGCCATGATCGGGCCCTCGCTGCGCGGATATGCCGCGGCGGTGGCGCCCAGCGGCACGCCCAGCAGCGTGGCGCAGCCCACCGCGACGGCCACGAGCAGCAGGTGCTGGCCCAGCAGGCGCCAGAGGTCGGGGGCCAGCAGGCGTTGCATGAAGCGGCCGCGCAGGGCGCCGTCGTGGTTTTCGCCCGTCACGGCGGCGGGCGTGGCGTCGACGCGGCCGGCGAGGAGGTCCTTGGCGATGGCGTCGAAGGTCTCGTGGCGCAGTTCGGCGCGGCCGTTCATCGCGATCATCGTCGCGGGCGGGATGCGCCCGGCGAGCGCCTGCAGCGCCTGCCACTGCGCCGGGTGGCGCGTGGCGGCATCCAGGCGGTACAGCAGCATCGCGTCGTAGTGCGGGAAGTAGTCCTTGTCGTCGACGAGCACGCGCAGGTGGCGCGGCGCGATCTGCGCGTCGGTGGTGTAGATGTCGGTGACCGCGATCCTGCCGCTGGCCATCGCCTCATACGACAGGCCGTGGTCGATGCCCACCGGATGCAGCGCCAGGCCGTATTTCTGCGCGAGGCCGGGCCAGCCGTCGGCGCGGCCGAGGAACTCGTGCGACAGGCCCAGCACGACGTCGGGGTGGTCGGCGAGGTCGCTGATCCGGACGATGTGCAGGCGCTCGGCCTGGTCGGCGGGCATGGCCAGCGCGTAGCCGTTGGCAAATCCCAGCGGCACCGCCAGGCCCAGGCCCTGCGCGGCGAGCTCCTTGTCGATCTGCGCGCGCGGCGCGGGGCTGCGGTGGCCGAGGATCTCCGCGTCGACCGTGCCCAGGTATTCCGGGTAGACGTCGATGGCGCCGGCCTTCAGCGCCGCGAGCACGACGGCCGTGTTGCCCAGGCCGGGACGATGCTCGGCCGGCCCCGCCGTGGCCGCCTGCTGGCGCAGGATCTCGCCGAGGATGTACGACTCGGTGAAGCGCTTGGAGCCGACGATCAACGTGCCCTCGGTGCTGGCGGACGCCGCGGACGCCGGCGCCAGCGCGAGCTTGCGCGGCACGGCGTTGATCTGCGGATCGGCGGCGCGGGCGGGCGACGCGGCGGCCAGCAGGCCGGCGGCAAGCGTCAGCGACGTGAAAAGGCGCCGGGCCAGGCTCATGGGGATGCGCGAGGATTGGACAGGGGGGCTATCGTCGCACGGGCGCTGCCGGAAATCGCGCACTGCGGGAAAATGCAGCATTCGCTTACCTGAATGTCGCGGCAACGCGGCGTGCCGCCCGTGTCATCCGATTCCGTCGCCTCCCCCGATTCCTCGCCGCTGCAAGCCGGCACCGCCGCGCTCAGCGACCTGGCGCAGCGCGAGCGCTTCCTGTCCGCGCTCGCCGAGGGCCTGGCCGACGGCAGCGTGCAGCGCGTGCTCCTGAGCAAGCCCGTGGACAAGGGCGACGACCTCGAGCGCGTCACCGCGCGCCCGCTGCTGCTGCGCGGCGAGCGCGTGCTGTCGTTCGTGTTCAAGCACCGCACCAGGGACGTCACGAAGAACGAGCCGGTGCAGGCGGCGCTGGCCATCATCGACGAGCTCGTGGGCACGCGCTTCGCGCACGCCCACCTGTTCGTGCGCGACGCCGAGCTGCAGCTGATGATGAGCCGCAAGGGCCGCTACACGCTGCATCGCGCCAAGGCGAACGCGGCCGACGCGACCCGCCCCGCCGTGGCGGCCGCCAGCGACGACGAACCCGCGACGCACGACCGCCAGAAGCAGCGCTACGTGAGCCTGGACGCGCCCTTCCTCGTCGAGCTGGGCGTGACCACCGCGCGCCACGAGCTGGTGCCGGCGATGGCGCGCAAGTGGAAGCAGATCAACAAGTTCGTGGAGGTGATGTCGCACGCGCTGGCGTCGGCCGGCGTCGGCCCGACGGCGCCGCTGAACATCGTGGACTTCGGCGCCGGCAAGGGCTATCTCACGTTCGCGCTGCACGACTGGCTGCGCCGCCAGGCCGCCGGCGCGCCGCGCGCGCTCGACGTCGTCGGCGTGGAGCTGCGCGCGGATCTCGTCGCGCTGTGCAACGACGCGATCGCGACGTGCGGACTCGAGGGCCTGCGCTTCGAGGCCGGCGACGTCAGCAGCTTCGTGCCCGAGCGCCTGGACGTGATGATCGCGCTGCACGCCTGCGACACCGCGACCGACCACGCGCTGCACACCGGCATCCGCGCCGGCGCGGCCATCATCATGTGCTCGCCGTGCTGCCACAAGCAGATCCGCCCGCAGATGCAGATGCCCACGCTGCTCAGGCCGATGCTCCAGCACGGCATCCACCTGGGCCAGCAGGCCGAGATGGTCACCGACGGCCTGCGCGCCCTGCTGCTCGAGGCGCACGGCTACGACGCGCAGGTCTTCGAGTTCGTCGCGCTGGAGCACACCAGCAAGAACAAGATGATCCTGGCGGTGCGCCGCTCGGGCCCGCAGGACACCCCGCAGGCGCTCAAGCGCCGCGCGGACGTGCTCGCGCAGATCGAGGAGCTCAAGCGGTTCTACGGGATTCGGGAGCATTGCCTGGAGACGCTGCTGGGCGAGGCGGCTTGAGCCTTCCGGGCTCGAACCTCCCCGGCGTGCCGGTCGCCGCCCCAAGCGCCGTCATCCTGCGCGCAGTCGCAGGATCCACCTCGGCGAGCTGATCCCATGGCGACCGCGGATCCTGCGACTGCGCGCAGGATGACGGCGCGGGATGGACGTGCGCTTGCGGGATCGAACGCGGCGCGGGAAGACGCTTCGGAGGATGCGATGACCTCCGGCCCGTGCGCCGGCTCAGTCCACCGGATGCCGCCGGAACATCGTCAGCAGCAACAGGTCGTAGACGATCTTGAGCGTGCCGCAGGCGATCAGCGGCGCCGCGAGCACGCCACTGGCGAGCAGCCAGCCGCCGATGGTGGGGCCGAGCGCGGACGCGAGGCTGCGCGGCACCGCGGTGAAGCTGGCGGCGGCGGCGCGCTCGGGCGGCGTCACCACGGCCATGACGAAGGCGTTGCGCGCGGGCACGTCCATCGACGAGAGCACGCTGCGCAGCAGCAGCAGGGCCAGTGCGACCGGCAGGCTGGTCGCCATCGACGCCGCGATCAGGAACAGGCTGGCCGGGATGTGCGTGAACACCATCGTGTTGACCAGTCCGATGCGGCGCGCGAGCACCGGCGCGAGCAGCTGCGAGGCCGTCATCGCCAGGCCCGACCAGAAGAAGAACTGGCCCGCGGCCGTCAGCGACAGGCCGAAGCGCTGGAACAGCCACAGCGCCAGCATCGCGTTGACGAGCAGGCCGCCGGCAAACGAGTCGATGCAGAACAGCCCGGCCAGGCGCATGACGATGCCGCGCGACGGGCCCAGCGGCTGCGGTGCGTCGGGATGGGCGCTGGCGGCCGCGTCGGCGGCGTGCTCGCGCCGCTCGTGCGCGATGAAGCCGCGGTAGAGCAGCGCGACGATGGCGCCGATCGCCGCGTACAGCACGAACATCGCGCGCATCGCCTCCAGCGTCGAACCGCCCGTGTGCGCGCTCCACCACACGGGCCACGCCGACGCGAGCGCACCCACCGCCGCACTGAGGCCGCCGCAGAGCGCGTAGCGCGAGAACAGCGCGGTGCGGGCGCCGCTGCTGTCGGCTGCGCGGGCGAGCCGCGCATGCTCCAGTGGCAGGAACACGCTGACGTCGCCCGAGCTCGGGTTGAGCGTACCGACGAAGGCCACCAGCGCCAGCGGCCAGAACGCATGCAGCCCGGCAAAGCCCAGGCCGGTGGCCACCATCGTCAGCGCGGCGGCGAGCATCAGGCGCGACGCCGCAAAGCGGTGGCCCAGCGCGCCGACCGCGATCGTCGCCACGGCCGAGCCCGCGAGCGTCAGCGTGCCCAGCAGGCCGATCTGCACGACCCCGAACCCCAGCGCGCCGAGGTAGGCCGGCAGCAGCACCGCGACATAGCCGTCCGCGAAGCCGCGCAGCATGCGGCTGGCCAGCAGCCAGGACGCCGAAGGCTCGACGCCCACCGGCAGCCACCACGAGGAAGTTCGCATGCCGCCGATTGTGCGGCGAGGGGCCGCCGTGCCGCGCCAAATGCCCGATTAACCGAGCGATTTACACCGACGACCGGTGCACTCCCATGAAGTGGGGGCGCATGGTCTTGGTGGATGGCCAAGGGCATGGAAGCATCGACTCGTCGTGCGCTCGATCGCCTTGTTCGCCAAGCGAAGCGCCGTTGCCATCTCATCGAATCAGGGAGTCCCGATGTCCACGTTCCCCGTGCCCGACGCGGCGCGCGGCGCCACCATGCGCGCCCGTACGCTCGCCACCGTGTCCTGCCTGGCCTGCGCCACGGCGCTGCTGGCGTCGCTGTCGGCCTGTGGTGGTGGCGGCGGAGGCGGCGCCGTGCCCGCTCCACCGCCCGCACCGGCACCCGCGCCCACGCCGGCCCCCACACCCTCGACGCCGATCGCAGCGCAGATGACGGTGCCGGCACCCGTCGGCTACGACGCCCAGCGGCTGGCGGCGTTCAATCGGCTCAACGAGATCCGGGTGTCTGCGGGGTTGGGAATGGTGGCGCAGAACGCGCTGCTGGACCAGGCGGCGCAGGCGCATGCGGAATGGATGATTGCCAATGATGCGTTCGTGCACGAGGAGACGCCGGGCACGACGGGGTTCACGGGGGTGCACTTCTGGGATCGGGATGAGGCGTTGGGGTATGTGCCGATCGGTGGTTGGGAAGACATGTCCTCCGGTGCAGGCGGCTCCAGCGAAATCGATTCGCTTGTGAACACGCTCTACCACCGCATCGGCATTCTCGCGTTCGACCCTGTCGATGTGGGCATCGGATGGTCCGCGTCCTCGGTGGCCAGTGTTGCGAAGCCGTTGGTGGTGGATATCACTCGTCCTGGAACCGACAATGTGAGAGGCCTTGGACAGGCCGCTCAGATGTCGATTCAAGGCGTGGCAATCTGGCCGCTAGACAAGTCAAGCAACGTTCCTACGCGACTCGGCTCAGAAAGTCCGAACCCGGTGCCCAATCTCGATGTCTTGACGTTGGGAACGCCGGCTTCAGTGACAGTCGATCGCTTTCAGACGATTCAAGTCTCGTCATTCACGATGGTGAACGCGACTACCGATGCTGCGATACCCTCGGTCACACTCACCGCTCAGAGCGATCCAAACGCACTGATTCCAGCATCCTTCGTTGCGATCGTTCCTCTCGAGCCGCTCGCCGCTGGCACCAACTATCGCGTCTCGTTCGATGGAACCGCCGTGGTCTTTCCATCTGGGCGCGTCGTCGACATTGGCCGCGCTTGGTCGTTCACAACGAGCAGCCAATAAGGTGCGAGGCTCGAACTAGCGTTGCACTGGGCAATTGTTGAACGCCCCAAGCCGTTGATAGAACTCGTTGGACTGCGTCCATCGGCCAAGCTGGCCGTTCGAGTAGCGCGTCCCGTCCGAGCAAGTGGCTTGCGTACCGTCTTGGCAATCGCACATTGCCAGCATGGCGGGTACGACCTGCGCCACGTTTGGGAATGGCGAGAGGCCTACTTGCTCCAGTGTCGCCGTGGAACCTCTCGGTACGGAAACCTTCAACCGCGGATTCGTGCCTTGCCAGAGCCCGATGACCCATCCATATCCTCTGCCGGAAGTGAAGACTTCAGTGGCTGAAGCGACGTTGCCGTTGATCACGAATGGCGGGTCCAGTTTGAACCAGCCTGCATCGACTTGGAATTGCACCCCCGGTAGGCACGCCCTGTCGCAGGGGTGGCCCGTCGGGAAGTCAAAACTCAACGTGATCGTGACTGGCACGTTGCTGCGATTGATGAACAGGTCCGGCCGGACTGGACTGGGACTGCCGGTCGCTTCTGCGACAAAGTCCCAACCCCAATACGCATATCCCGCGGCTGGTACGCCGCCGAGCGGGCCGTCATACAGCAAGGTCTCGGGGTGTTGAGGCGAGGGGTCTGACGGCGTCACCCCCGCCACCGCAGTCGCACACGTACTATCCGCATCCCTCGGCCGGCAATCGCTCGGCCTCACGCCCGCGACGTGCCCGTCCGCTGCGTTCGCGTTCGACACCCACAGCATCGCTGCACCCAGCCACGCCACTCCACAAACCGCCCTGCCCGCCACCGACATGTCCACACCCGCACCCGCCCGCCATCGTTCTTGAAACCGCCGCGGCGACGTCTGCATCGCCGCGGCACCCTGCGGTCGATTCTGTGGCGCGGTGCGCGTGACCGCCCTGCGCGGAATGGCCGGTTTCGGGCCCGGATTGCCCGCGCGAAGCGGCGCGCCGTGGCCTCTCGGCCAAGGCAAGGCCGCAGGACTCAGCCCTGCGGCTCGATGATCCGATACCCCACGCCCGGCTCGTTCATCAGTAGCTGCGGATCCGCCGGGTTCTCCTCCAGCTTGCCGCGCAGCTGCGCCATGTACAGGCGCAGGTAGTGCGTGTGCTCGGTGAATTCGGCGCCCCAGACGTCGGCCAGCAGCTGGCGATGGGTGACGACCTGGCCGGCGCTGCGCACGAGGCGGGCCAGCAGGTTGAATTCGGTCGGGGTCAGGTGCACCGGCTGGCCGGCGAGCGTCACCTCGCGCGTGCCCAGGTCGATGTTGAGCGCGCCCACGGCGTAGCGCGTGACGGCCGGCGACACGCTCGTGCCGCGGTGGCGCAGGCCCACGCGCATGCGCGCGAGCAGCTCGCGGATGCTGAAGGGCTTGACGAGGTAGTCGTCGGCGCCGGCGTCGAGCAGGCGCACCTTCTGGCCGTCGCTCTCGCGCGCCGAGATCACGATCACCGGCACCGTGTGCTTCTGGCGCAGTGCGCAAAGCAGCTGCTCGCCGTCGCCGTCGGGCAGGCCCAGGTCGAGCAGCACGAGATCGACCGGCGGTCCGCCGCTGCGCGCGCCCAGGCCCGTGAGCAGCGCGAAGCCCTCGCTGAGGCTGGCGGCCGTGAAGACGTCGTAGCCCTCGGCCGTCATCGCGTCCTTGAGGGTGCGGCACAGTTCGCGGTCGTCCTCGACCAGCAGCACGCGCAGGCTCATGCCGGGCCTCCCGCGGCCGGCGCGCCCCGTTCTTCCACGCGCGGCGCCTCTTCCTCGCGCAGCCAGCATTCGAAGCTGGAGCCGCCCTGGCTGCGCGGGCGCAGCTGCAGGTCCCCGCCGTGCGCGCGGGCGATCGCGCGGCAGACGGCCAGGCCGACGCCGGCGCCGCGCTGGGCCGCGGTGTTGTGGCTGCCGGTGCGCCAGTCGCCGCGCTGGAAGACCTCGAAGATGCGCTCGCGCCAGGCGGGCTCCACGCCGGGGCCGCTGTCGCGCACCGCGAAGACGATGTGCTCGCCGTGGCGGCGCACGTGCAGTTCCACCGGCGCCGGGGCGTCGCTGTACTTCAGGGCGTTGTCGATCAGGTTTTCGAGCATCTGCGAGAACAGGACGGCGTCGCAACGCACCAGCGGCAGGCCGGGTTCGGCCCACACCTTCAGGCGGCGCTCCGGGTCGTGCCGGCGCGCGCGCTCGATGGCCGCGCCGGCGAGTTCGTCCGGCGACTCCCAGTCGAGGTTGAGCTTGACGCCCGGCGCGTCCAGGCGCACGAGTTGCAACGTATTGTCGGTGAGACGGCTCAGTTGCCGCGTCTCGGCCATGATGCTCTGCGTCAGCCGTTCGCGCTGCTCGGGGGCGAGCTTGGCGCCCTGGTCCCTCAGCGACGACGCGGCGCCGAGGATGGCGGCCAGCGGCGTGCGGTAGTCGTGCGAGATCGCCGCCAGCAGCGCGTTGCGCACCGCCTGCGCCTGCGCCAGCGCGTTGGCCGATTCCGCGTCGCGCTGCGTGCGGGCGCGATGCAGCAACTGGCCCAGCTGGTCGCACAGGGCCTGCGCCTGCACGAGGACGTCCTCCGTGATGACCGCGCCGGGCCCGAGCGGCAGCACCGCCGCGCCGTAGGCGGCCGTCTCGGTGCCGCGCAGGGGCAGGTACAGCGCGGGCAGCTCGGGCTCGTGGCCGGTGCCCGGCCCGAAGGCGCGGCACAGGCGCACGCAGTGCCACAGGCCGACGAGTTCGTCGGCGCCCGGGTCGCCCAGCGTGCTGGCGGCGGCTTCGTCCGCGGGAGGCGTCGTCGCGTCGCGCAGCAGCAGCAGGCGCGCGGGCTGGCCCATCACCTCGACGAGCGCCTCGCGCAGGGCCTGGCCGCGCTGCAGCGGATCCTCGGCGTCGCGCAGCGCGTCGCCCAGGCGGCGCATCTGGTCGGCGTGGCGCGCGCTGCGGCGGGCGCGCGCCGCGAGCACGCGGCCACGCGCGAGCAGCGCGGTGACCACCCAGCTCAGGATCAGGATCTCGATGACCAGCAGCACGTCCTCCGACAGCTCCACGCTGAAGGAATGCTTGGGGGGCACGATGAACCAGTCGAACGCGAGCACGGCCGCGGTGGTGGTCAGCAGCGAGGACACCAGCGGCAGCCAGATCGCCGCCAGCGCCGACGCCAGCACCAGCGTGATGGCCGCCTGCGCGAGGCCGATGTGGCGATCCAGCCCCAGCATCAGCAGCCACGCGACGGCCCACACCACGCCGGCCCAGGCCCACGGCCAGCGGGCCGGGCGGCGGGGGGACAGCGGGTCGTCGTCGGTCATCGGCGCAACCGTACCAGAGGTCGCCGCCTCGTGGATGGCGCGCCAGGCGCGCTGCAGGTGCGCGGGCCAGAAGTCGGCGGAGGCGTCGATGCCGGGCAGCGGGATCACAGCGTCGCGAAGCGGGTTTTGAGCGCCGCCGCCAGGTCGAGGAATTCGGGTCGCGACTCGATGTCGGAGTCCCACGCGAGGCCCATGCTCGCGAGGTCGAACACCTGCTGGATCGACGCGCCGCCCACCGGCTGTCCGGCGGCGTCGCGACGGCGCCCGAGCAGCCACAGCGTATCGGCGATGCGGATCGCGCACTCGATGTCGTGCGTCACGACGATGATGGTGTTGAGCTCGTGCGAGGTCGACACGTCGATGAGCGTCTCGCACACCGCCGTCTTGACCAGGGGATCGAGCCCCGAGAACGGTTCGTCCATCAGCAGGAAATGCGAGCTGCACAGGAGCTGCTGCGCGATCGCGACGCGCTGGCGCTGGCCGCCGGACAGCATCATCGGATGCGCGCCCGCATGGTCGGCCAGGCGAAACTTCTCCAGCAAGGCAAGGCACGCCTCGCGCGCCGCCGCCACGCTGCGCCCGTGCCGCAGCGCGGCCAGCATCAGGTTGCCCCAGACGGTGCGGTGGTTGAACAGCGGGTAGTCCTTCGCGACGACGCCGACCTCGCCCGCCTGCACCTCGCGCTGCGAGCCGTTCAGGCGCACGCTGCCGGACGTGGGCCGCTGCAGCCCGGCGATGCAGCGGAACAGCTGCGACTTGCCGATGCCCGACGGCCCGAGCAGGCAGACGACCTGCCCCTGCTGCAGGCCTGCGCGCCGGATGTTGTCGATGTGGCCGGTGACGCCGTCGAGGATGGGGCGGTCGTAGTGCACGCAGACATTGTCCAGGGTCAGCAGGCGTTCGCCCAGCGTGTATTCATGGATCGTGGTCATGAGGTCGACCTTTCCTTTCCGAGCGTGCTCCAGGGGCACGCGGTCTCCTTGAGCAGGGACAGCAGCGCGTCCTGCGCCAGGCCGACCGCGAGGATCGTCGCCTGGATCGCGAACACGCCGGCCAGCAGGAAGTAGCGGTTCTCGTTCAGCAGCATCGCGCCGATGCCGCCGGCCGAACGCGTCAGGCCCTCGACGAGCGTCAGCAGCGTCCAGCCGACAGCCGCGTTCTGGCGCATGAGGTCGAGGATGACGTCGGCCTTGCCCAGCAGCACCACTTCGGCGGTGATGCGCCAGTGCCGCATGCCCAGCGTGCGGCAGTGGTCGATCGGGTCGCGCGAGGTGGCCGCGAGATCCGACAGCAGCCCCGTCACCATGAACACGCCCATGCCGAACGCGAGGATGGCCACGCGCAGCACGATCGCGTCGCTGGACACCAGCATGAACACGTAGGTCAGGCCGGCGAAGCCGAGGAAGCGCAGTGCCGCCGCGAGCCGCGCGAGCGGCATGAACAACGGCGCCGTCGCGAGGCAGGCGAGCGCCACCGCCGCCGCCGTCGACAGCGCCAAGGCGAGCAGGCTCACCTTCACGCTGGTCCACAGCTCGACGAGCAGGCCCTGGTGCGCGACCAGGTCCACCCACGCGCGCCCCACGTCCGGCGGCGACGGCAGCGTGCGCGAGCCGCTCGCGGCCCACAGCGCCAGGGCGGCCGCGGCCTGCACCGCGACGAGGACGTGCAGCCAGCGCATGCGCACGGGCGTGAACGGCAGCAGCAGGTTGACGGGTTTCACGTTCCAACTTTCCGTGGCGGGCCGCCCCGGCCTGGGCAGGGCGCGGCCTCCTTCAGGTCACTCGGTGCGCACCAGCGCGATGTCGACGCGGCGGTTGCGCGCGCGGCCGTCGGCCGTGCCGTTGCTGGCCACCGGCTGCCCGTCGCCGTAGGCGCGCGTGCGCACCCGCTCCTTCGGGAACGACGAGGACGCGTTGGCCTGCAGCCAGGCGCTCACGGCCTCGGCACGGCGGCGCGACAGCGCGAGGTTGGACGACGGGTCGCCGACGTTGTCCGTGTGGCCCGAGACCTGCACGGTCAGGCCCGACACGGCCACCTGGTCGAGCATCTGGTCCAGCACGGGAATCGCCTCGGGGCGGAACGTGGCCTTGCCGGTGTCGAACTCGATGGCCCACGAGCGCTTGGCGAAGGTCGAGGTCGCGGGCGCCTGGGCATCGAACACGGGCGTGGCCGGACGCGCCTGCGCCGCGCCGGTGGCCTCGGCCGCGAGCGCCTGCACGTAGGTCGCGTCCACCACCTGCTCGTACGGCAGCACCTGCGGCATCTCCTGCGGGTACAGGGACTTGGCGATGCCGCCGTAGACGGTGTAGACGCGCTTGTACAGGTTGTCGTTGCCGTTCAGGCCCAGCAGGTACAGGTTGTCGGCCAGGTTGTTCGTGGTGGAGCCGCCCAGGCGGATGTCCAGGCCCTTGGCGTCCTTCTCGACGACGCCGCGGTGGTACTTCGCCCACCACGCCGGCGTCTGCTCCTTCATGACCTTGGACATCACGGTGGAGGCCGCGAGCAGGTTGGCGTCGCTGGCCTTGATCGCGTCGCTCGCCTCGAACGACGCGGCCAGCAGGTTCTTGACGAACGCCGGGTTCTGCGCCATCCACTGCTTGTTGCCGATGATCACGGCGGGCATCTGCCACATGTACTCGCGCGTCGACGCGACGGCCGCCAGGCCGCCGACCTCGCGCGCCACCTTCACGTCGCCGGGCGTCCACGTGGCCGTGCCGTTCTGGCAGACGCGGCGGCTCTCGCCGGTCAGCTTGCCGGCGGCGACGACCGGACGCGTCTCGCACGCGCCCTTGCTCGCGGCGATCAGCTTCTCGTCGGCCTCGGTGAACGCGCCGACCGAGACGAAGTTCATCGCGTCCGGGTCGTAGGTCTTCGGATCCGCGTTGACGGGGATGCGGTTGTCCGCGGCGTACTTGATGCAGATGTTCCAGTCGCCGTCGCGCAGCACGGCGCCGATCAGCGAGCCGCGCGCCTTCTGCGGGTCGCTCGCGACCTCGGCGGGCAGCATGCACTTGTCCTCGCCGCGCGAGTAGCCGAGCGCGCCGACGACCTCGACCTGCTGGCCGAGCTTGTCGAGCGCGGCCTTGGCGGACGCAGCGTAGCCGGGCAGCGCATCGCCCATGATGACGACGAACGCGGCGCCCTTCGTGGGGCGGGCGATGCCGCTGGCGACTTGGCCGGCGAACAGCGCCTGCTCGGCGACCATCTGCGCGTAGTCGTCCTGGCGCTCGAGCGCGAGGTGCACGCCGTGGCGCGCCATCAGGCTGTCGCCCGCGGTGTCGACGTCGCCGTTCGCGTAGGCAAGGCCGGCCACGGCGTTCCAAGGCAGCACCAGCGTGCGCGCGGTGTAGTCGCCGGTGGCGGGCGCGAGCGTCGAGGTCACGAGCGTGGGCTGCACGGTGGCGGCGGCCGCGGTGGCGACCGGCACGTCGGCCTGGCCGGGGACGACGCTGGCGGCGACGTCGTGCGGGCGATGCGCGAGGCGGTCGATCCCGACCCACGCGCCGCCCACGGCGGCGGCGATCAGGAGAAGACGGGGAAGCGGCTTGATGGCCATGATGGTTCCTTTCGTGGTTCGTTCGTTCGAATTACTTGCCGGCCTGGTCGAACCAGTCCAGGTGCGGCACGTCATTGCCGTTGCCGCGGGTGCGCGGCGCGCCCGCGCGCGTCTCGCGCGCGACGGCATCGGGGTGGTTCTCGATCAGCAGGCGCTTGGCGTCGCCCAGCACGATCGAGTCGGCGTTCTTCTCCCAGTCGGCGAGCATCTGGACGGCCTGTTGTTCGTATACGCCGTTGCGCAGGTCGATCGACTGCATGAAGGTGTCGGACATGCGCACGAAGTCCTCGATCTCGCCGATGCGCATGGCGTAGTCGGCCGCGACGTACTCGCTGGCCATGTCGTAGAGCTCGCGCGCGTTGCGGTCGCCGTGCAGGATGGCCATCGCCGACTTCATCGCGGAGTACGCTTCCTTGGCCATCGCGCGCTTGCGCTCCTTGATGGCCACTTCCTGCGTCATGTCCTCGATGAGGAAGGTCGACACCTCCTGGTACTTGACCAGCACGCGATGGAGCAGCTCCATCTTGGCGAGCAGGTCCTGGTAGGTCAGGTTCGCTTCCGCGATGCGGCCGGCCTTGCGCGACTGCGCGGCGGCCACCATCGTCAGGCCCTTCTTCCTGGCCTCGCTCACGAGGCCCAGCGCACCCGTCTTGGCCTGGTCGTTCTGGCGGATCTCTTCCTTGCAGGCGCGGATCATCCCGGACAGGCGCGAGATGCGGCCGTTCATGTCGGCGAGCTTGCGCTTGAGGTCCTCGATGTAGTTCTTCATGATCCCGATGGGATCGATCTCGACGAACACCTGCGTGATGCGGCGCATCGCGCTCATGTAGGCCCAGGCGCCCAGGCGCCAGAAGCGGCGGTCGGTCACGACGAAGGCGAGTGCGACGGCGACGACGCCAAGGACGGCGGCGTAGATCGTGTTCTCCAGCAGCGTGATGATGTAAGGCAGCGCGCGATACAGCAGCGCGCCGGCGCCGCACAGGAGCGCGACGCCGACCACCTGGCCGGTGACGCCTTCCTTGCGCTCCCAGAAGCTGAGCGGCTTGTAGTCCGTGGGGATGATGTCGGTCATGGTCGTTCCTCGTGGGCCGCGGCGGGCCCGTCGTCCTGCGTGAAAGGGGTCGGCGCTCAGCCCAGATGGCGCAGCAGCGTCGCCTTGGCGGTGGTCAGCGCCTGCGCCACCGTGCTGGCGGCCGCGTCGAACTGGCGCTGCACCGCGGCGAGTTCCTGGCGCCTGGCCTCGACCTCGCGTGCGAGCAGCGCCTGGCGTTCGCGGTCGCGGGCCACGCTGGCCTCGATCTGCGCGATGCGCGACTCGGTCTCCTCGCGCAGCGTCGCGACCTGGCGCGCGGCGGCGTCCATGCGCGCGTCGAGCACCTGCAGTTCCTGCGAGCGCGCGCCGATCTCGCTGCGTTCCTTGTCCTGCAGCTGCGCGGCAAAGCGCGTGGTCTCGTCCTCGAGCGCCTGCACGTGCTGCATGTCGATCGCCTGCACGAGCTGTTCCACGCTGCGCGAGCTGCGGATCAGCGCGTAGGCGGCCTGGTAGCGCGTGCGCTCGTCCAGCACGATGCCGGCGAGCGGTTCGAGCTTCTCGGTCAGCGCGGTGTAGGCCGTGGGGCGTGCGAGCACCTGCGCGAGCAGCGCCGTGGCCATTGCCGACATCGGTGCCGGCGCGGCCGCCTTGGCGGGCGCGGCGTCGGAGTGCGCCTCCGGCGCGCGGCCGCCCTGCAGCTTGGCGCGGCGCGTGGCCGCGACGGGGTCTTCCTCGACGAGCGCGCCCTTGACCGCGCCCCACAGCTGGGCGCCCAGGCCGGGCTTGTCGTCGGTTCGCGTGTTTTCGGTCATGGTGTGTCCTCGCCAGCGCGCCGTGTCTTTCAGCGCGTGGCGTGACTTGACCAGTGCGGTCGTATGGACCGCATATGACGGTGTTAGTAACGCGTTAGGGGGCGGCGGCGTCGCGTCGGCCTCGATGGTCGACCCGCATGGAGCCGTCATCCCGCGCGCAGTCGAAGGATCCACGCTGGCGTGCTGCGGCGCTTCTTGCCGGGGTGGATCCTGCGACTTCGCGCAGGATGACGCTTCGGTGGTGGATGCGCCGCGCTGGGGACGCGCTCGCTGGTGAACGCCGTTTGTCGACGCGCGCCGTCACGCGCGCCGCGTCAGGCGATGTGCCGCACGATCAGGTCCGCCAGCAGCCGGAAGTCCAGCGGCTTGGCGATGTGGTCCACCATGCCCGCGGCCAGGCACTCGCGGCGTTCGTCCAGCATCGCGTGCGCGGTCTGGCCGATGACGGGCAGGTCGGGCGCGAGCTCGAGGATGCGGCGCGTGGCCTCGTAGCCGTCCATCTCGGGCATCTGGATGTCCATCAGCACGACGTCGTAGGACTCGCGGCCGTCGGCCAGCACGCGGTTGACCGCCTGGCGGCCGTCGCCGACGATGGTGGCCTGGGCGCCCTCGAGCTCGAGCGCGCGCTCGAGCACCAGCTGGTTGACCTCGTTGTCCTCGGCCACCAGCACGCGCACGCCCTGCAGGCGGCGCGGCTGGTCGCCCCACGCGCTGTCGGCCCGGGCCGCGCTCGGGGCCTCGCTCGCGGGCAGCCAGGGCAGGCGCAGCTCGAACACGCTGCCGGCGCCCAGGTCGCTCGTCACGCGGATCTCGCCGCCCATCAGCTCGGCCAGCCGCTTGCTGATCGCCAGGCCCAGGCCGGTGCCGCCGAAGCGGCGCGTGGTGGAGGTGTCGGCCTGGTGGAAGGCGTCGAACAGGTGCTTCAGGTGCTCGGGCGCGATGCCGATGCCGGTGTCGGTGACGCGCCAGACCATGCGGGCGTCGGGCGCATCGACGCCGGGCTCGACGCCGGCCCACACGGCGACGTGGCCCGTCTCGGTGAACTTGACCGCGTTGGACAGCAGGTTGACCAGCACCTGCTGCGTGCGCAGCGCGTCGCCCATGCAGCGGTCCGGCAGCGCTGCATCGAACTGGAGCTTGAGCGTGATCGCCTTCTCGTCGGCGCGATCGCGCAACAGCGCCACCGCTTCCTCGGCGAGCGCGCGCGGCGAGATCGGGCGCTCTTCCACGCGCAGCTTGCCGACCTCGATCTTGGAGAAGTCCAGCACGTCGTTGACGATGCCCAGCAGCAGCCGGCCCGAGCTCAGGATCGCGGCGAAGGTCGACGAGGTGCGCGGGTCGGTCGTCTCGCGCTGGCCGATCTGCGCCAGGCCCAGCAGGCCGTTGAGCGGCGTGCGGATCTCGTGGCTCATGTTGGCGAGGAACTCGCTCTTGGCGTTGGCCAGCGCCACCGCGTTCAGCCGCGCGCGCTCGCGGTCGGCCTCCAGCGAGTGGCGATCGGTGATGTTGCGCACGAACATGATCACCTGGTCCGAACCGAGCGCCTGCGTGCGCGCCTCGAAGTGGCGCTCGCCGTCCGGATACGCCAGGGCGTATTCGACCATCACCAGGCCCTTGGTGGCCAGGGCCTCGTCGATCGCGCCACGCAGCACCTTGCAGGCGGGGGCGGGCAGCACGTCGTCCACGCGTCGTCCAAGCAGCTTGGACGTGTCGGCGTAGCTGTCCTCGTGGCGGCCGATGCGGAAGTCGACGACGGTGCCGTCCTGGCGCAGCCGGAAGTAGCGGTCGGGCATCGCATCGAGCACGCGGCTCAGTTCGGCGGTGCGCTGCGAGACGATGCGCTCGAGCTCGAGCTTGCGCTCCTCCAGCGTGCGCGCGGCCAGGCGTTGCGCGGTGAGGTCGAAATACGAGGCCACGACCAGGTCCTCGCGACCGATGGACAGCCGCATCGCCGAGAACGACGCGTAGAAGATGTCGCCGGTGCGCGTGCGGAACGGCGCCTCGACGTTGCGCACCTCGCCTTCGCGCTCCAGCGTGGCCATCGCCTCGCCGCGCAGCTTGACGTCGACCCAGGTGTTGAGCTCGAGCCCGTTGCGGTTGTGCGCCTCCTCCCACGAGTAGCCGAACATCTGGATGAAGGCCTCGTTGACGTCGATGTAGCGCTTGTCCTCGAAGCGCGCCAGGCCCACGCCCGACGGGCTCATGCGGAACATCGTCGCGAAGCGGGCCTCGCTGTCGCGCAGGTCGGTCACGGCGCGCTCGCGCTCCTGGGCCAGTTCGTAGCTCTCGAGCGCGTGCCCGATGTCCTCCGACAGTCGCTCCAGCAGCGCGAGCTCGCCGGCGTCGAAGAACTGGATCGCCGACGAGTACATCGTGAACACGCCCACGACGCGGCCGCGCGACTTGAGCGGATAGGCCGACGACGAGCGGTAGCCGAGCGCGAGCGCGCCCTCGCGCCACGTGGCCATGCCGGGGTCCGAGCCGATGTCGGTCGAGTGCATCGCGCGGCCCTCGCGGAACGCCTGGGCGCTGGGCGCGTGGCCGCGCGGGCCGGCGGCGAGCGAGGCGTGCGGCGGCGCGAGGTAGTCGCCCGTCTTGCCGGCCCAGGCCACGGGCACCAGCTCGCCGGCCTCGGTGTCGGGCCGGCCGATCCACGCCATGCGCAGGCCGCCGTCGCGCACCATGATCTGGCACACCGCGGCCAGCAGCGGCTCGGGCGCGCGCTCGCTCGCGATGGCGGCGTGCACGTTCGTGAGTACCTGGTAGAGGCGGTTCAGGCGCCGCAGGTGGCGCTCGTCGTCGCGCCGCTGCGTGACGTCGCGGCCGATGCTCAGCACGCCCGCGAGCTCGCCGTGTGAGCCGAACACGGGCGTGTGCAGCGATTCGACCTGCTCCTGGTGGCCGTCGTGCGCGTAGGTCAGCGTGAACTGGTGCGGCACCGGCGCGCGCACGTCGATCGCGCGCCTGTCGGCGGCGGCGAACTCGGCGGCCACGGCGGCGGGCAGGAAGGCGCTGGCCGCGTGGCCGATCAGCTCGTTCTCGGGCGCGCCGATGAAGCGCTCGAAGCGCACGTTGCACGCCAGGAACTTGCCGTCCACGCCCTTGAACCAGACGAGGTCGGGCAGCGTGTCGATCAGCGTGCGCAGGCGCCGCGCCTGGCTGTCGATCTCGGCCGTCTTGTCGCGCACCGCGCGGCGCAGGAACAGGCCCCACAGCAGCGCGAGCAGGGCGGCGAGCGCGAGCACGCCGGCGGCCACCAGCGCCACGTGCAGCCAGCGTGCGCCGGCCAGCGGCGCGCCGAACCACTTGTCCTCGACGCCCTTCTTCTCGGCCGGCGTCACCTGGTCGAAGCCCTTCTCGATCAGCGCCAGCGTGGTCGCGTCGCCGCGCCGCACCGCGCGGTGCATGTGGCCGTAGTACATGACGAAGGCCTCGCGGAAGCGCTGCGAGGCGTTGGCCTTGTACAGGTAGTACTCGGCCGACGGGCCGTCCATGCAGAAGATCCTGGGGCCGCCGGCCACCGCCGAGGCGATCAGGCCCTGGTAGCTCGGATAGGTATCGATCTGTCCGACGCCGCCGGCGCGCAGGCGGTCGACGCAGACGTCGCCCGCGAGCGCCGCCACGCGGAAGCCGCGCAGCGAGTGCAGGTCCACCAGGCCCTTGACGCTGGAGTCCGCATAGATGGGCTCGCGCACGTCGGCGTACGGCGCGGTGAAGTCCAGCGTGCGGGCGCGGTCGGACGACCAGAAGATGGTGTCGATGACGTCGGCCCGACCGTCGGCGACGCGTTCGAGCGCGTCGGCCCAGTCCACCGGCTGCAGGTCGACGCGCACGCCGGTCTTCTTCTCCCACAGTGCCCACTCGTCGGCCACCAGGCCGGCGGGGTGGCCGTCCTCGTCGCGGAACAGGTAGGGCGGGTAGTTGTCGGCGCCGACCACGCGCAGCACGCGCGGCGCGGGGCCCGAGGCGGGCGCCGCGGCGGCCGGTGCGGAGACGGCGTCGCGGATCGTCGTCGGCAGCTCGGGCGTGGCCGCGGCGAGCGGCGCGAACGCGGCCAGGCACAGCGCCGCGAGCGCGCCGCGAACGCGCCGGACCGATCGAGCGTCCATGACCGCAGCGGCTGCCAGGGCGCTAGTCCGACAGGCGCGTCACGCCGTCCAGGGCGCAGGCGTAGACGGCGTTGCGCAGCGCCGCGATGGCTTCGTAGCGCGGGAAGCTGCGCCGCCACGCCAGCACCACCCGCCGCGTGGGCACGGGCGCCTCGAACGGGATGTAGGTGACCAGCGCATGGGCCTGCGGATCTTCCAGGCCCTGCGGCACCGACAGCTGCGGCACGACCGTCACGCCCATGCCCGAGGCCACCATGTGCTTGATCGTCTCCAGCGACGAGCCCTCGAAGCTCTTGCGGATCCCCTCGGCGTCGTTGGAGAAGCGCGCGAACTCGGGGCACACCTCGAGCACGTGGTCGCGGAAGCAGTGGCCGGTGCCCAGCAGCAGCATCGTCTCCTGCTTCAGGCGCTCCGACGAGATCGACTTCTCCTTGGCCAGCGCATGCGAGCGAGGCACGGCGACGACGAAGGGCTCGTCGTACAGCGGTGCGATGGCCAGGCCGCTGTCCGGGAAGGGCTCGGCCATGATGGCGCAATCGAGCTCGCCGGTGCGCAGCATGTCCAGCAGCTTGACGGTGAAGTTCTCCTGCAGCATCAGCGGCATCTGCGGCGTCAGCTCGATGGCGTGGCGCACCAGCTGCGGCAGCAGGTACGGGCCGATCGTGTAGATGATGCCCAGCTTGAGCGGGCCGGACAGCGGATCCTGCCCGCTCTTGGCGATCTCCTTGATCGCCGCGGCCTGCTCGATGACGCTCTGCGCCTGCCGCACGATGGCCGTGCCCAGCGCGGTCAGGCTCACCTCGTTGCTGCCGCGCTCGAAGATCTTGACGTCGAGTTCTTCCTCGAGCTTCTTGATCGCCACGGACAGCGTGGGCTGCGACACGAAGCACGCCTCGGCCGCGCGGCCGAAGTGCCGTTCGCGGGCGACCGCGACGATGTAGCGCAGCTCGGTGAGAGTCATGGCCCGTATTGTGATGATTCCGCGCGAAATGGGGGGCTCGGGATTGACCCGCGCCACAGTCGTGGGGCCGATACCGCAAGCAAGGGATCGTCCGGGGACCGTTTTCCAGTGTTTCGTTCAGTTCCTTGCCCCAACAGGTCCGGCGCTGCCGCGGTCACGTTGCGGGCGAGAGCCCCGGGCGCGGCGGAACGGGCTCTGCCGGGCCGGTCGCGGCCGCGCGCCCTGCGGGGGCGGTCATTTCTACGCTTTCATCCACTCCAGGCGTCCGCCCAGCCAGCGTTCGACATGCGCCGACGCCGCCCCCGGCGCCCGCGCCAGCAGCTGCGGCGCGACCGCGCGGACATGCGCGAGCAGCGGCGCATCCTCTTCCAGGTCGGCGAAGCGCAGGAGCTGGTCGCCGGACTGGCGCGCGCCCATGAACTCGCCCGGGCCGCGGATCTGCAGGTCGCGGCGTGCGATCTCGAAGCCGTCGGTCGTCTCGGCCATCGCCTTGAGCCGTTCCTTGCCCACCAGCGACAGCGGCCCCGCGTACAGCAGCACGCATACGCTGGCCGCGCTGCCCCGCCCCACGCGCCCGCGCAGCTGGTGCAACTGCGCCAGGCCGAAGCGCTCGGCGTGCTCGATCACCATCAGGCTGGCGTTGGGGACGTCCACGCCCACCTCGATGACCGTGGTGGCCACCAGCACGGGCAGCTCGCCCGACTTGAAGCGCGCCATGACGGCGGCCTTGTCGGCCGGCTTCATGCGGCCATGCAGCAGGCCCACGCCGACGCCCGGGAGCGCCTCCTGCAAGGCGGCGTGCGTATCGGTGACGTTCTGCAGCGTGAGCGCCTCGGACTTGCCGGCGAACTCCGCGGCCGCGTTCTCGGCGTCCTCCGATTCCTCGATCAGCGGGCAGACCCAGTACACCTGCCGGCCGGCCGCGATGTCGTCGCGGATGCGCTCGACGACGTCGGGCCGCCGCGTGTCGGCGAACACTCGCGTGACGATGGGCGTGCGCCCGGGCGGCAGCTGGTCGATGGTGCTCACGTCGAGGTCGGCGAAGTAGGTCATCGCCAGCGTGCGCGGGATCGGCGTGGCCGTCATCATCAGCAGGTGCGGCTCCAGCCCCTCGATGCCCAGCTTGCGGCGCAGCGCGAGGCGCTGCTGGACGCCGAAGCGGTGCTGCTCGTCGACGATGGCCAGGCCCAGCCTGGCGAACTCGACGCCCTCCTGGATGACGGCGTGGGTGCCCACGATCAGCCTGGCTGCACCGCTGGCGGCCTTCTCCAGCGCCTGCGCCCTGGCCTTGCCCTTGCGGCTGCCGCTGAGCCAGGCCACCTCGATGCCCAGGGGTTCGAGCCACTGCAGCAGCTTGGCGAAGTGCTGCTCGGCCAGGATCTCGGTGGGAGCCATCAGCGCGCATTGCCAGCCGGCGTCGATCGCCACGGCGGCCGCGAGCGCCGCCACCACCGTCTTGCCGGCGCCCACGTCGCCTTGCAGCAGGCGATGCATCGGGCGCGGGCCGGCGAGGTCGGCGGTGATCTCGTCGACCACGCGGCGCTGGGCGTCCGTCAGGCCGAAGGGCAGCACGCCCAGCAGCTTCTCGTGCAGGCCGCCGGGGCGCGGGACGATGGCCGGCCCGCGCAGCAGCGCGCGCTCGGCGCGGGCGGCGAGCTGCGAGATCTGCTGTGCCAACAGCTCCTCGAACTTCAGGCGCTGCGCGGCCGGATGGCTGCCGTCCTCCAGCGCCGCAAGCGAGACGTCCGGCGGCGGATGGTGCAGCGTCTCGAGCGCCACGCGCAGCGACGGCAGCCCGGCCGGCACCACCTGCGGCGGGAGCACCTCCTGCAGCGGCGCGCGGCCCAGGCTGGCGGAGATCGCCTTGCGCAGGTAGGGCTGGGGCAGCTGGGCCGTGGTCGGGTAGACCGGCGTGAGCGACGACGCGAGCGGCGCGCCCTCGGTCACCGCCTTGAAGGTCGGATGGACCATCTCGCGGCCCAGGAAGCCGCCGCGGATCTCGCCACGCACGCGCACCCGCTGGCCGGCGGCGAAGGTCTTCTGGTGCGAGGGGTAGAAGTTCAGGAAGCGCAGCACCAGCTCGGCGTCGGACTCGTCGGTCATCTTGGCGACGAACTGCCGCCGGCCGCGCATCTCCACGCGCGACTCTAGCACCACGCCCTCGACCTGCACCTTGTCGCCGGGGTGGGCGCGCGCGATGGGCGTGACCTGCGTCTCGTCCTCGTAGCGCAGCGGCAGGTGCAGCGCGAGGTCGATCGGACGCACGAGGCCCATGCGCTGCAGCGCGCGCTGCGGCCCGGTCAGCTCGACCTTCGCGGCGCCCGATGGCGCGTCGTCGACGAGGGGTCCGGCGGCTGGCTTGGTGGGCATGGCGGCGATTCTCGCGCCTGCCGTGTTGTTTCCTTGCGGTCCAAACGGCCGGATTCGAACGATTCAGCACAGCGACGTACATGCCGATACCCACCTGGCCTGCCAGTTGCCTGACAATCTCGCCTGCCGCTCCCGCGGTCCTTCTCCATTACGTCCTGCGCCTGGAAGCCCGCAGGGCCTGCAGTCCAACATGCGCCTCATTGCCCGTTTTGTCGTCCTGATGGTTGCCGTCTTCGGCGTGAGCCTGGCCTTCGCCTGGGCCTGGGACAAGTCCGACAAGCCGCACGACGCGACGACCACGGCGCACGCCGCCACCTGAGCGGCGCCGCCTCCTGCAAAACGTCGCGATGACCCGCGATGCCGTCCACCTGCCGCCGCCTTCGGGCGGCTTTCGCCTTGGCGACTTCGATTTCGAGCTGCCCGACGACCTGATCGCCCAGCACCCGGCGGCCGAGCGCAGCGGCTCGCGGCTGCTCGATGGCACCGCCACCCCGTTCGCCGATCGCGTGTTCCGCGAGTTCCCCGGGCTGCTGAAGGCGGGCGACCTGCTCGTCTTCAACGACACCCGGGTCATCAAGGCGCGGCTGTTCGGCGCCAAGGCCACGGGCGGCGGCGTCGAGGCGCTGGTCGAGCGCGTGCTGCCGCCCACCGAGGCCTGGGCGCACATCCGCGCCAGCAAGTCGCCGCGGGCCGGCAGCACGCTGACCTTCGGCGACGCGGCCGCGGGCACGGCCTTCGAGGTCCAGGTGCTGGGCCGCTGCGGTCCGGACGACTCGATGTTCCACCTTCGCTTCCCGGGCGACGTCTTCGCGCTGCTGGAGCAGCACGGCCACGTGCCGCTGCCGCCCTACATCGCGCACGCCGACGAGGCCGACGACGTGCGGCGCTACCAGACGGTGTTCGCCGACCGCCCCGGCGCCGTCGCCGCCCCCACCGCCGCGCTGCACTTCGACGAGGCGCTGCTGGCCGAGATCGCCGCGCGCGGCGTGCAGTCGGCGCGCGTCACGCTGCACGTGGGCGCCGGCACCTTCCAGCCGGTGCGCACCGAGGACCTGGGCGAGCACAAGATGCACACCGAGTGGTTCGACGTGCCGCAGGCCACGGTCGACGCCGTGCTGCGCACGCGCGCGGCGGGCGGCCGCGTGGTCGCGATCGGCACGACCACCGTGCGGGCGCTCGAGTCGGCGGCCGTCGCGGCCGAGCAGGCCGGCCGGCCCGGCACCCTGCAGGCCGGCGCCGACGAGACGCGCATCTTCATCACGCCGGGCTACCGCTTCCGCGTCGTCGACCGCCTCGTCACCAACTTCCACCTGCCCAAGAGCACGCTGATGATGCTGGTGAGCGCGTTCTCGGGCATGGAGCGCATCCGCGCGCTCTACGCCCACGCGATCGCGCAGCGCTACCGTTTCTTCAGCTACGGCGACGCGATGCTGCTGGATCGCGCCGAGTCGGCCGAGTAGGCCTCAGCAGCTCTCGCACCCAGCCGACGCCAGCCACGGGTCGCGCTGGTTCTGGCCGAAGGTGGCCACCAGGAAATCGACGAACGCGCGCGTGCGCATCGGCACGTGCTTGCGCGTGGGCATCGCGGCGAACAGCGTCACCGTCTGCATGTGCCATTGCGGCAGCACGCGCTCGAGCGCCTGTTCGAGCAGCGCGTCCTCGGCCATGAACGACGGCAGGCCGGCGATGCCGAGCCCGGCGAGCGCCGCGGCGTAGAGCGTGTCGCTGTGCGTCGTCATCAGCGGCGGCAGGCGCCTGAGCTCGACGACCGACGGGTCGCCGCCGCCCCAGGCCGGGCGGAAGGTCAGCTCGCGCTGCTCGCTGGCGGGGATGGGCATCAGCGTGTCGTGCTCGGCCAGGTCGCGCGGGTGGCGCGGGCGGCCGTGCTGGTCCAGGTACTCGGGCGTCGCGCACAGCACCACCTCCGCGGTGGCGATTCGGCGTGCGATGAAGGCGCCCTCGATGGGGCGGGCGCGCTGCACGATGATCGTGACGTCGTGGTTCTCGCTGGGCGTCTCCACCGAGGGGCTGACGGTCAGCTCCAGCGTGACCTTCGGGTGCAGCGCGCGAAAGCGCGGCAGGTGCTTGGCGAGCTGGTGCACCGCGAAGCCGGGCGGGATCACCACGCTCAGGCGGCCGCGCGCCTCGGCGGTGGCCAGGCCTGCGACGGCACG
>Ga0207427_100416_pt1 | contig 24514 bp, 24 predicted proteins | sample AraplaCL_Cvi_mMS_FD_184268 | JGI IMG/M metagenome (GOLD analysis project Ga0207427, IMG submission 184268) | Arabidopsis root microbial communities from the University of North Carolina, USA - plate scrape CL_Cvi_mMS (SPAdes) (version 2) | ecosystem: Host-associated > Plants > Roots > Endosphere ... | reverse complement strand
GGCCAGCGCGGTCACGAGCAACGTGGCCACGAGCGCCGCCGCGAGTGGCCCCGCGACGCCGGGCGCCCAGGCCACGCGATCCTGGAAGCCCTGCAGGTCGCGCGCGCCGATCCACCCGGCGATCGGCAGCGCCACCAGTGCGGCGCCCAGCAGCGGCAGCGCGAATTCCGCGGCGACCTGGCGCGCGATCGCCGCGTCGCCCGCGCCGTGCAGGCGGTGCAGGACGAGTTCGGTGCGGCGGCGGCGCAGCGTGTCCGCGACCATCGCGTAGGCGCCGATCATCGCCACGCCGACGGCCAGCAGCGCGACGACGGTGACCATCGCGGTCATCTGGGCCTCCTGGCGATAGACGTTGGCGCGCTGGTCGTCGGCCCACTCGAAGTCGTGCGGCACCTTCAGCCCGTGCGCGTCCCAGGCCGACGCCATCGCATGGCGCAGCGCCACGGGGTCGGGGCCCATGGTGGTCACGTTCCACATCGGGCGGTCGGTGATCAGGAATTCCTGCGGGCGTGCCGCGTCGCGCCCGTCACGTGCCTGCGCCGTCCCGCCGAACTCGCGGCGGCCGTCGCATCGGCCTGGCCATCGCGTGGCCCCTGGCGCGCCGCCCGCCGCCGCCGCGGCCGCTCGCCGAGCCGCCGCCGGCGCCCGACGCGCGCCATCTGGCGGTGCTGCAGGCGCAGCTCGAGGCCTTGCCCGTCGCGGCGTGGCGGGTGGACGGCGCGTCGCTGCGCGCGTTGACGAGCCGCGCGCGCCGCCTCGTCGCGCCCGGCGGCGTGCGCGATCCCGCGGCGCTGCAGCAGCTGCTGCGCGACGCCGCGACCGGCGGCGCCGTGGTGCTGGAGACGAGCGCGGCAGCGAGCGCTGGCAGTTGCGCCGCCAGTCGCTGGCGGTCGACGGCCAGGCGCAGTCGCTGCTCGCCCTGGTGCCGCTGGAAAGCGAGCTCGAGGCCGAATCGCTGCTCGCATGGCAGCAACTCGTGCAGGTGCTCACGCACGAGATCATGAACTCGCTCACGCCGATCCGCAGCCTCAGCCAGACGGCGCTGGCGCTGTCGGAGGAGCCCGGCGCCGAGGCGCAGCTGCGCAGCGCGCTCGATGCCATCGCGCGTCGCGCGGAGAGCCTGGCCGGCTTCGTCGGCACCTGCCGCCGCGTCAGCCAGTGGCCCGCGCCCGTGCTCGCGCCCGTCGACGTGCGCGCCCTGTTCGCGCGGGTGCAGGCACGCCAGAGCCGCGGCGGCCGCCTGCAGATCGGCGTGCGCGACGACGGCCCCGGCGTGCCGCCCGGCCTCGAGCGCCAGATCTTCCTGCCGTTCTTCAGCGCCCGCGAGGGCGGCCAGGGCATCGGCCTGACGGTGGTGCGCCAGCTGGTCAACGGCATGGGCGGTCGCGTGCGCCACGTGCGGCCGCTGGAGGGCGGCGCGGCGTTCGTGCTGAGCTTCTGAAGGACTGCCGCAGGGCGCGAGGCGCCGCCGGCCGTCGCGCGCGGCGCGTTCCTTATGCGTTCCTGATGCCCCTTCGGTCACGATGAGGCCTCAACTGCTGGGGGGCCTGCGATGGCCGGTTCCGAACTTCTCGATCAACTGCGATGGCGCACCAGGCCGCAGCCCGCTTCCGGGCGCTGGCCGCCAGCGATGAATTCGCGTCCGCCGAGGGCGGTCCGGGCCCCCCTTCAGGGGATGGTTTCGGGGCTGCGGCTCCCCGATGATGCCGGGGCCCATGCCTCCCGGGGGTGGCGGGGCGCCTCCTGTCAATCCAACAAGGAATCACCATGAACGTGGTCGAACGCGCCAAGTCCATCCTGCTGCAACCCGCGCAGACATGGCCCGTGATCGATGCCGAGCCCGCCACCGTGCAGTCGATCTACAAGGACTGGCTGATCATCATGGCCGCGATCCCGGCGGTCTGCACCTTCATCGGCATGACGCTCGTGGGCGCGAGCTTCTTCGGCGTCAGCGTCCGCACGCCGATCGTCGCCGGCGTCGTCCAGCTGATCCTGGGCTACGGCCTGAGCCTCGTGATGGCCTACGTGATGTCGCTGATCGTCGACGCGCTGGCCCCCAGCTTCGGCGCCACCAAGAACCCCATCGGCGCCCTCAAGGTGGTGGCCTTCGGTTCGACCGCGGCCTACGTCTCCGGCGTCTTCAGCCTGCTGCCGATGCTGAGCATGCTGGGCATCCTCGTCGCGCTGTATTCGTTCTACCTGTTCTACCTGGGCCTGCCGGCGGTGATGAAGTGCCCGCAGGACAAGGCGGTCGGCTACACCGCGGTCGTCGCCATCATCGCGATCGTGCTGTGGATCGTGATCGGCTCGATCGTCGCGGCCTTCACCGGCTTCGGCGCGATGTCGGCGATGCGTCACAGCAGCGCGTTCAGCGTCAAGGGCCCGGACGGCGCGGAAGTGACGGTCGACACCACCGCCATCGACGCCGCCGCCAAGCGCATGGAGGCGGCACGGGCGCGCATGGAGGCCGCGCAGAAGTCGGGCGATCCGGCCTCGGCCGGCGCGGCTGCCGGCGAGATGCTGGGCGCGCTGACGGGCACCGGCGGCACGCCGATCCCGCCCGCCGACCTCAAGGCGCAGCTGCCCGAGACGCTGGGTGCCCTCAAGCGCGAATCCTTCGAGACCAACGGCGCCACCGCGATGGGCATGGCCACGTCCACCGCCAAGGCCACCTACACCGGCGGCGACAACCAGCGCGCCGATGTCACCATCACCGACGCGGGCGGCCTCGGCGGCCTCGCCTCGCTGGCCACCTGGGCCAACGTGACGGTCGACAAGGAGACGCCGGACGGCATCGAGAAGACGTACAAGGACGGCGGCCGCACGATCCACGAGGAATATCGCAAGGACGGCAGCCGTTCCGAGTACACCGTGATCCTGAAGAACGGCGTGATCTTCGAGACGCGCGGCGACCACATCGACGGCGCGACGCTGAAGTCCATGGCCGCTGGCATCAACCTCGACGCGATCGAGGCGATGAAGCGCCCCGCCAAGACCTGATGACCCCTGGTGAACCGGCCCCACTTCTGCTGTCGGGCAGGCGTGGAGTCCGGCTCACCGCAACCGCCACAAGGATTCCATGTCGCTCGCTTCCGGCTTCTCCAGGGAAGGCAACCCCAACCTCCTGCGCAACGCCATCGTCGGCGTCGTCGTGCTGCTCGTACTGGTGGCCTTCTGGCCGATCCGCACCGTGCCCACCGGCTCGCGCGGCGTCATCACGGTGGGCGGCGCCATCCGCGGGTTGCAGAACGAGGGCTTCACGGTGATCCTGCCGTGGCAGAAGCTGGACGTGTTCAGCATCCGCGCCGAGCAGGCCGACATCGAGAACGCCGAGGGCTCCACCTCCGACACCCAGCCGGTCAAGGTCAGCCTGACGGTGCGCTACTCGATCGCGCCCGACCGCGTCACCGAGGTCTACGAGAAGTACAGCCACGACGGCAACCTCCAGAGCTACGTGCAGACGGCCACGCAGGAGGTGTTCAAGGCCGTGACGGCGCGCTATTCCGCGCCCGACCTGATCGCCCAGCGCGCGGCGGTGTCCGCCGACATCACCGGCGCGCTGCGCACCAAGCTCGCCACGTACGGCGCGCAGGTGATCTCCATCGACATGCGCAACTTCTCGTTCAGCGAGAGCTACATGCGCGCGATCAACGACAAGGTCACGCAGGAGCAGCTGCGCCTGGCCGCCGAGAACAAGTTGAAGACGGTGGAGGCCGAGCAGAAGCAGAAGGTCGCCGTGGCCGAGGCCGAGGCCAACGCCGTCAAGGCCACCGCCGACGGCGACGCCTATGCCAAGCTCAAGGTCGCCCAGGCCGAGGCGCAGGCCATGCAGGTGCAGAACGAGGCGCTGGCCAAGAACAAGGACGTGCTGGAGCTGCGCCGCATCGAGGTCGAGCTGACCAAGGCGCAGAAGTGGAACGGCCAGCTGCCGCAGGCGATCTACGCCGGCGCGCCGGTGCCGTTCATGAACGTGGGCAATCCGGCCAAGTGATGCCGCGGCGCCGCGGCGACGCACGTCGCCCGGCACCGGATCTTCGCGGGTCGCCTCGCTCGTCGCCGGAGACCGCCGTGCGTTCCACCGCGGCGCGGACGTGCCCGACCCCGAGCAGCTCCTGCAAGGGCAAGGCAAGCAGGACCGCTTCCTGTGCCTGCCCGATGCCGACGTCCTGCGCCGGCCCGCCGTGCAGGCGTTGATATGCAGCGCGACGACACTCGGCCCGCCGCTCGTGCCGGGGCCTGGAGGGACGGTCGTCGGGTCGATCTCGGCACGCCAGCGGCCGAGGCGATCCGGTGGGGTCGAGTGGAAGACATCGAGGTCGACAGTCGGCCAGGAGCAGGCCGCCCCGGATGACGCTTTGCGGTACGCTGGCTGCTGGCGTGAGAAGGAGTGAATCCATGGGTCGCGAGTACAAGATCAAGGTCGCGGTTCCAACCGATTACGACGAACGCAACCCGATTCGAAAGCTGCCGGAGCTCGCCATGTCGGATTGCTACAGCTACGCGGTCGAGGCAGACGGGTTCCATTTCGCGGATCACCTGGTCAATCGCGAAGTCGCCGCGATCGCTCCGCGAGTCCTTCTGGACGAAGCGCTCGGGATTGGCGATCCGGTCGAGGTCACCGAGCCGTGAAAATGGCGGCTCTCCTGTAGGCTGCTTCGACGCGGTTGTCGTTGGTCGGCTTTGCGGTACGCTGCGTCGATGGACGAATCACCAGTGACCTACGGTGTGCACCTACGGCGTCGCGGAGATCCAATTCCTGTCTCTGGGCGATCTTGTGCTCGCGAACTGCGAAGAGACGGGTGAAGTTGCACCACGCAGGATCGCCAGATGCGCCGTGCGCGAGTCCGACAGCGTCCTGCATGTCGTCACGCAGTCCGACGTCGCAGGTATCGACACCATCGGGACAGCAGCCCGACATCCTATCCGGGTTCAGGGGCGCGGGTGGGTCGAGGCACGTTCGCTGGCCGCCGGCGATCTGCTGACGGCGAGCGTTGGCGTGCGAACGATCGTCCTGGGCGTGCGCGATGCAGGGTATCGCACCGCGCTCTTCGACATCGAGGTCGAGGACCTGCAGGCCTGCTTCGCAGGGAACCATGGCGTGTGCGTGCAGGCCTTCTGCCCAAGCAGACCCTCATCGGTTCGAAGACGCTGGCCGGCTTTGCCTTGACTCCTCTAAGGCGCGCAGCCATTTGCAGCAGCCTGCGCCTTCGCGGTCGCGACCTGCTGATTCAGCCGCGCAATGTGCGCACGGATCGGGGCGTCGTGGCGCGGATTGCCGTCCAGCGCGTCGCTCAGGTCGGCGATCTGCTGCGTCAGGTCGGAGATCTGCTGGCGAAGCGTCTTGCACACCGCGGGTTCCGGAGCCGTGAATCGCAGGCGCGCGCTTCGTGCCGCGATGTCGAGCACGGCGATCGAGAACGGTGTGGCGCCGCCCCTCGTGAAGGTGTCGCCCGCCTGCCAATCGAGGTCGGGGCGCCCCGGGCGGCCCGAGCCCAGCAGGATCGAACGGTGCGCCGGGGTCGACTGCCGGATCAGCACGGCCGCGTGCGGAAGGCCGCCGTCCCATCCCTCGGCGATCCTGAGCTCCACGAAGAACGTGGTGGCCGGATCCGGCCCGTTGGCCGGCACGTCGATGCGCACGGCCTGCGCGCCAGGGTCCGCCGGCGAATACAGGGGCGCGAGCGTGATGTCCATCGGGTGCGCAGCCGAGGGTGTCCACCTCGTCACCCGCGTGGTGTCGAGCCAGCCGAGCTGGTCCAGCATCGGGGCGCCGGGCAGGGGGCCGGCGCCCGTGTCTGCCGCCGTCTGCTCCTGCCGGATGCGGAACACGCACATCGCGCTCATGATGTCCCACGGGTCGCAGTATTCGCCGGGCGTGCCGCTGCTGCAGCACCCCGCGGTGCCATCGGAGAACGAATGCGCCAGCCCGAGTGTGTGGCCGGTCTCGTGGGCGACGAAGGTCGGCTCGATCGCGCGCCCGGGCGCGTAGGAGAAGACCGTGGTGCCGTTCCCGCAGTCGCCGTGGTCGCCGTTCGCGTTGAAGAAGAAGATGCGGCGCGAGAAGCGCGACAGGTCGACTTTGTTGCTGGCAGCGGCATCGACGCCCCACTGCTGGTAGGTGCCGCGTGGGGTGCCCGCGAGCTCGGCGGAGGTGTGCGGGATGGTGAACCATCCGAACACCTGGCTTTCGTCGCGCAGGCGTCCGCCGGAGGCGCGCTGCCAATAGGCGAACGAGCCGCCCATGCCGGCGCCGGCCGCGGTGAAGTAGTTGCGCATGTAGGCCGCGGACGCCGTCTCGGCGGCGACATCCGAGCATTTGCACAGGACGATTGCCCAAGTCATGGTCGTTCCTCGTCGATGTCGAAGTGGAGGAAATGATCGGGTCGTCGCCCCGCCTGCGAATCCACCAGCCGGTGGATGGCGCCGCGAACACATGCCTCGACGCGAGGCCACCACTTCGATCGAGGCTGGTCGGCTATCGACCCAGGCTGTGTGAGAACACGCTTCGACGTGAAGGCTTGAGAAGCGCTGCAAAATGGTCGCGACAATTCCGGGCAAGCGCGCGATCGATTTGTAGGTCAGCGAGGCGCTCATGTAGTACCTCATCCGATTCCTCTGTGCAGGGGCCGATTTGAGTGTCATCTCGTTGGGCTGCAAAGTCGGGCGGACGCGGTCGCATGCGAGTATCAGCTCCTGGCCGATGGCAGCGAGCTCGCCGCGGTCGTGTCACGAATTCGGCTTGTAGGGTTTCCAGCCATGAAACTCGTGCTTCTTTGACTGAGCCTCATTCCAATCGGTTGCGTCGACCGTCCACACAAGAACTGCGCCGGGCGCAAGCAACGCGCGCGCGGCGGCGTTGTCTTCAGGGAAAAAGCCGTATCCGTCCCACTTCCACCATAGTTCGTAGTTCGTGGTCTCTGAGTTCCGATGCACGTGCCCAAAGGCAGCCCAGGTTGATCGTCGACTCCTGGCCGACAACTGAGGGCTGCCACGGTCAGGCGTTGCGGCCCGGCCTGTACAAGGCATTTGGTGACCACCACTCGTCGATTGCGCGACATGCGCTCTCTTGATGCCCCGAACAGTCGGTGAAGGCCAAGAACTCCAGGAGGTGAGTCACAGCCTCTTCCTGAGGGTACGTCAGGGTGGCAAGCCTGGGCGGGTCACGATCCGGAGCACACAAGCTTGCGACCAAAGCCTCGCCGACAAGCGTTCCTTTGTCGAAGTGCCGAACGACGTAGTCCGTCAGTGCCGGCAGATAGTGTCGCCAAGACGCCGCGTCGAGATATCCAACACCCCAGTGAAACGATTCCAAGTACGCGTCGGAAGCGGCATCAAGGTCAGGATCGAAAGGCGGCGGGTCGCGGTGGTCATCGAGGCAGTCGCCTCCGCGCAGGGTGATCACGGGTTTGTCCTCGACGTCGGCTGCGAAGGCGTCGCGAACTAGCTGAACAACTACTGGAGGAGTCATGACTTGGTGCATTTTCCATCCAGCTTACCCGCTAGCAGACGGTCGCGACCATCACGTACGATCGTCAATAGTTTCGAAGAACTCCCGCTGACTCGATCTTCCCGTCGTTCACTCTTACGAGACAGATGCTCTCGCGAGGTAATCTCACGACGACGCTGTCTTTCAGCGTGGCAACGGTCGCACCTTCTGTCCGGGCACGACTTGCCGCGTCCTGAGAGGGCGATCCAGCCTTGAGGGAACCACAGTAGGCCATTGCTCGGGGGTTGCGCTTTGCGAAAGCCTGCTGGTCTATGTATTGGATCGCGACCCAATAACACGCAGACAAGACGGCGATGACGGCAGTGATTCGAAGTGCCGATTTCAGCATCAATTAGTTCTCATGGGCGCCGCAGAGTTGACTCCACAGAGGGGAAACCTTGCACGAAGTCGTTGCGAGTGGGGCATGCACGAGAGTCCCGAGCGACCTCAAGCAGTCGTTCGTCAACGTCCGCAACCAGCCGGCTGGCGCCCGAAAGCGGCCAGGTCGATCGTAACGCTGCGGACCCGAAGTGGCAGTCGAGGCGAAGATCTTGTCTGAGGTGAGCGTCATGACCGCCCGTCGCGAGCACGAAACCACTGCTCCATGAGCTTCGCTGCTTCGGCGATCCCAGCTTCATCATCGCCAAAGCGTTCCTTGATGTGCTCAGCCCATCCTACGACTGCCGACACGTGCCACTTCGCGATCAGCCATTCGCTGAATTGCGCACTGAAGATAGGCTCACCCTTCATGACGCCGGCGTCATGCAGTGCAGCCTCATATCCAGCGATGGCCGCGGCGAACTTGCTGACCGACGCTGGCAAGCCAACCCACATGCCAGGGCGGCCTGCCAATTTGCCGACGAAGGTGCGGAGGCTTTCGAGTGAGATGGTCATGGCTGCAAGGGAAGGTGGAGAGAGCAACAGCGGTCGCCCGTGAAAGGCCGCTTGTGGCGGATGCGGGCAAAGCGGCCTCTCACCCCATGGAACGCTGAGCAGGTGACCTCGCTGCAAAGAGCCCTGTGACCTTCGTGACAATGCCAGTAGCAACTCGTTTGGAACCTTCGTGGCAATAAAACTCGGTTCCGACCAAGAGGCGCTTGCGGTGCAACTCTGATCGCATCTCATCAACCGCGATGGTCATGCGGGCCTGGAGTGGCAGGCCGATCGGCAGCGCCTGATCGGTCGGTAGCGAGTTGCCATTGCCGTCGACGAAGTCGGGCCAGATCATAAGCAGCCCGGCTTTGGTGATGTCGTCCCCGGCGTAGGCAAAGTCCCAACGGATTCCGTTGAAAGGTGGAGTCAGTCGACCGCCTTCCTCCATCCTCAAGATCCGGATGGTGGCCTCGAAGTCGTCGGGCTGCTTGTAGAGCCGGGTCACAGGCTTTCCTGAGTGCGCGAGCAGGGTTAGCTTACCCGAGACCGGACAGGTTTGACCCGCTGGTTGTGGCCGGCTACTGCCGATCGCTGAGGATCTCTTCCCGCACGTTGGCGGCAATCACCCACCCGCTGAGACCATACGAGCTGGCGAGTTGAACGCACTTCGCGCTTCGCTCCGAGAGCAGACGATACGCGTCATCAAGTTCGACCTCGACCGACCGTTGCGGATATGGAGCAGGACGCCAGAATGCAGGCCAGCCGTACTTTGCGCTCGACTCGAACCGTTGCGTCCACTCTTCGAGGAAGCCTCTCAGAGGCCTTTCTGAAAAATCGTAGACGATATTGGAACCGAGATCGTATTCGAGGAAGTATGCCTCGACACGTTCAAAGAGGATGCGCGCCCTGCGTGCATCGGTTGGGGTGTCGTACGGCCAGGCCAGGTCGAAAGAGATCTCGCGCCTGGTACCGTCGACGTGATAGCCGTCGACGTGAAAGTCATGCCAAGGCCTCATCGCCGCGGACTCCTCAAGTTGTTCGAACTCTAGCTGCGGAGTCGAGGCGTGCTTCTCCTTAGCAGTGGCCGCCGAACGCCTGCTTCTGGCCGGCTGCCGCGCGAAGGCGGCTTGGCCAATCGTAACGCTGCCGACCCAATTCAGACCTCAATCTAGACCATTCTGTCGCCTGATTATCGCCAATCACAGAGCGGCAGAAATCTCCAAACGGTTGGATGTCAATCAGAGTCATCGCTCGGCTCAAATCGCAACGAGTCGAGCAAACGCTGTACATCGGCGCCTTCGGACTTCGCAACGGAAGGTGAGCCGTTGTATGTCGCAAACAGGATTGTCCGGTCGCGCCGCAGGAACCAGCGACGCCAGACGAACCCTTCATGCCCGTACTCGAACTTGATCCCATCGAACTCGCCGCAGGAAGTGCGGATACAGGCTCCCCACTCTTTCCGTTCCGAAGAGGCCTCGGCGAATTCGAACAAGTCCGCATCGTTGACGGAGCCGCCGTCCTTGCGTGCCGAACTCAGCTGCAGAGCTCCCCCATCTGACAGTTCAAGCGTGAGGCACTCGGGATGGTCGGTGACCGTCCATTCGTCAGCGACTTCGATGGACCAGCTCGATTGCAGCACGCGCATGTGGTTCCTCTTGCATTCAATCAGTGGTGATGGCGACGGGCTGAATGCCGAATGCCGACCAATACCTGCGAGCGCTCCTGGCCGAGAGGCGCTTACCGCTGCGTCACTCCTGCAATTCGATAGCACCCATACGCTGAGCAAGCGACGGCCGCTAGCCACAAAACGTACGCTGGGTATGGTTGGTAAGAAAGCACGATCGGGAATGACACCACGTAGGCAGCGCAAAATCCGGCGATAACCGCGACAGGTCTAGGCCATACGCTCCAAGCGAGGCTGATCGGGAGCACAAGAAAGAGCGCGACATTCACGAGACTTGCCAGTGCAATGTAGCCGTCCTGCCATTGTCGGAATGGGCCTGCCGACGATGCGAACGAAAGTAGGAGCAGTTCATACCCGCGAAGAGGAGCACCCAGGAATGTGACCGCTGGTAGGACGAGTGAAACCATCCCCATTGCCAGGCCACCGAGCACCATGTGCGTTTCAATTCGGCCTTTTGCAGTGATCATTGCTGCTACGTGTTGCGTCTGTTCGCGCATGGAATTCAACACACGGATAGCCCAGGCTTCTCACCGACCGTTTCTGGCCGACTTCAGTCAGAGCTGCCCTTGCTCGCTGATGCGTCAACATCCCAAAGCAGCCCGGCCCCGAATCCCAGAATTACGGTCACGATGCCACACCGCGCACCGAATGGACTGACCGTTGCAGCGAGCAGAATGGCCGCGAGCAGTGCCAAAGCGGTTGCGGCACCCACGCGCCAGCGCAGAAACAGAATGGCAAGAAGTTCGAAGATCGCCGAGAGGCCGTCCATGGGTCTAGCCTACCTCAAAGCTGTCGCTGGCTAGCGTCGGAACATGGCCGCCAACAGCCCGTCAACAAGCGGGCCTAGGTTCGGCGCATCTACCAGAGTCTCGAAACTCGACTAACTCCGAAACCGACGTCCGACGATGAGGAGCGCCACGGACGCAACCATCCCAGCGACCGCAAGCATCTCAGCCAAAGGCGGCTGACGGCATCGTGAATTGGGCGCCAGGAGTTCGTAGCGACCTCCGCACTCGCTAAACGCCAAGCTGGTCGATGACACCGCCCAAGCTACGCAACACAAAGACGCCAGAAGCAGTAGTCCCGCCAGTACACGACATGTCCACAGAGCGGTAGATCTTCGGTTCATAGCGTCAGTGCGAAGACGAACGATTCCGGCATCGAACCCCTCGCGTTCGGCAGGGTACGGTGCGATTAGCTTACTCTAAAGCTGCCAGTCGCGACCGACCGTTGCTGGCCGACATGCGTCTTCCGGGTCGCCAGCTTGGTTGAGTGTCAGCGTCCCGGGAAGTCATGTCGATGTTGAGCCGTTGACTGCTGCCTAGGATGCACGTGTCCACCAAGGACTTGGTGGACACGTGTACACCATGGATAGTGAAACGCCGAGGCGCCGCCGGCGAATTCACAGCGAAGAGTTCAAGGCTCAGGCAGTCGAGTCATGCAAGCAGCCGGGCGCGTCCGGTTGCGGCGGTCGCGATGGCCGACGGCGTCGTCGCCAATCTGCTGCGGCGCTGGGTGCAGGCCGCAGCGTCGCCGGCCCAGCTGACGGCGGTGCCGGACGCCGAGCCGGTTGGCGTCATCGCGTTGCCAATGCCGGCTGCGCCGACGACGCCGACCGAGCCCATCCGAATCGAGCTCCAGCGCGGGCCGACGACCGTCGCGTGACTTGGCCCACCGACGCCGCCGCCGCGTGCGCAGCTTGGCTGCGAGAGATCCTGCGTTGATCCGCACTCTGCGGTGTGGCTCGGTGGAGTGACGTTGCGTCGGCCTTCGGCTGACTGCAGGTGCGAAACGTAGCCGCCCGCCGTCAGCCGGCGTCGCCTCTGGATCGCGTTGGCGCACTCTGTACTCTTGAGGACGTCAAGGATCGCGCCGCGCCTGAGGATTCTCCCTGCCATGGCAGAAGGCATCCATGCCGAGGAAACTCACGCAGACGCTTTCGCGATGGCGAGCCTGGCGAGTCGAGCGTGCCTGGCTAGATCAATGACGCCGACGTGTGACGGCAAGCACTGACAGTCCGAGCAGGAACATGGCGGCAACTTCAGGCTCCGGGATCGTCGTTGCATATATGTTCGAGGAACTGTACGAACTCACGTAGGCGAACAGGTGCCCAAACTCGAACGACGCGCTAGTGTTGATGAACGACACGCTCAAGAGTCCGTTGGCTGACATCTCGAAAGTGTCGCCCGGACGCGTCCCCGCCGAGCCGAGAAGTTCCGCGACGCTTCGCTGCTCGTCCAAACCCTCGTGCCAGAGTTCCAGATGGACGTTGGCGGTGCCGTATTCGTCGGTGCCAGGTCGATTCGACAGCAGGTCGACGGCGCCAAGCCCACTGATCACCATCATGGTGTTCGGCGCGACGGTGAATCGGCCACTCGTTGCCTGGTCGCCCAAGTTGGCGAAGCTGGAGCTTGAACCGTAGCCTTCACCGCTTGCGAATGCCACTGTATGAGCGCCCCCCGTTCCCGCGAAGTAGTCGCCCGCGATGGCAGCGCTCGAGCCCGCGTTCGAGGCAACGGATGCCTCGACCGACAAGGACGCAAAGGGATTGCCGCTGCCATAGAGCGTGTCGACAGACAGGGCGTTGGGCGGATCCGCATAGGCCAAGGCGTTGACTGAGGCGCCGTACACGCCGCTGAAGCTCACTGAGGGCTCTAGCGCGCTCGCAGGATCGAGCTTGAACACCTGGATGTCGACATTCGTCAGCGATGCGGTCGATACAATCCTGGCACTCGCCCCCGTGAACGCGGCGATGAGAAGCGCGCCCACCAGCAAGGTCATCGTCGCCTTGATCTTCATTGATCCTCCCGTGGATTCATTCGTTTTGGAATGAGCGCCGCTCCTTCGAGGCCGGGCTTGCTCCGCTTGATGTTAGCAGGCAGATGAATGCGCTGGCAGCAGCAAAGCGGGCATCGCAAATTGGCCTCAGCCGCTCGCGAATGTCACTGACGGGTCGACAGCTGACCCGCCGCGATCGACATGGTGGCCGCGCGTCGAGGGCACCATGCCCGCTATGGCATCATCCCGCGGGCGCCGAGCCCCGGTATCCGCCCGACGCGCTCGCTGGGCCCCCGCCTGTCGACGCGACGGTTCGCGACGTCGCGAACCCGGCCGCCTCCACCCCGCAACCGCCCGAACGCCCGCACGCCGCAACGCCATGAGCGCGCCCCCCTTGCTCGAGATCGATGGCCTCGTCACGTCGTTCCAGACGCCGCGCGGCCCGGTGCGCGTCGTCGACGGGGTGAGCCTGCGCGTCGAGCGCGGGCAGACGGTGTGCGTGGCCGGCGAATCGGGCTGCGGCAAGAGCGTGACGGCGCTGTCGGTGATGGGGCTGCTGCCCGAGGCCGCGCGCGTCGAGGCCGGGGCGATCCGGCTGCGCGGGGTCGACCTGCTGGGCCTGCCGCCGCGCGAACGTCGTGGCCTGCGCGGCCGCGAGATGGCGATGGTGTTCCAGGAGCCGATGACCGCGCTGAACCCGGTGCTGACCCTCGGCGCGCAGGTCGCCGAGGTCTTCGCCATCCACGGCACGGCCACGCGGCGCGAGGCGCGCGAGAGAACGATCGCGCTGCTGCGCCAGGTCAGGATCCCCGACCCGGAACGCCGCGTCGACGAGTACCCGCACCAGCTCAGCGGCGGCATGAAGCAGCGCGTGATGATCGCGCTCGCGCTGGCGAATCGGCCCGGCCTGCTGATCGCCGACGAGCCGACGACGGCGCTGGACGTCACGATCCAGGCGCAGGTGCTGCACCTGCTGCGCGAGCTGCAGCGCGAGCTGGGCACCGGCATCGTGTTCGTCACGCACGACCTGGCCGTCGTGGCGGAGATCGCCGACCGCGTTGTCGTCATGTATGGCGGCCGCGTGGTGGAGGACGGCAGCGTGTTCGACGTGCTCGAGCGGCCCGCGCATCCGTACACGATCGGCCTGCTCGGCGCCCGGCCGCGCGCCGGGCAGACGCGTCGCGGCGGCGCGCGGCTGGAGGTCATCCCGGGCTCGGTGCCCGTCGCGGGCACGCACGTCGACGGCTGCCGCTACCAGTCGCGCTGCCCGCGCGTGCAGTCGCGCTGCCGCACGGACGTGCCCGCGCTCGCGCGCGTGACGCCCGCCGGCGCGGACGCCGGCGAGCACGCGGCGGCCTGCCACTATCCCGAGGGTGGCTTCGCATGACCGCGGCCGCGCCCTTGCTGCAGGCCGCGGGCCTGAGCGTCGGGTTCCCGGTGCGCGGCGGCGTCCTGCGGCGCGAGGTGGGGCGCGTGCGCGCCGTCCAGCAGGTCGACCTCCAGCTGGCGGCCGGCGAGGTGCTGGGCATCGTCGGCGAATCGGGCTGCGGCAAGACGACGCTGGGCCGCGCGCTGGTGGGGCTCGTCGAGCCGGAGGCCGGCACCTTGCACGTCGAAGGGCGCGACGTCGCGGCGCTGTCGCGCGAGCAGCGACTGGCGCTCACGCGCGACGTGCAGATGGTGTTCCAGGATCCGTTCGCGTCGCTGAATCCGCGCAAGCGCGTGCGCCAGGTGCTCGCGCTGCCCTTCGAGGCGCACGGCCTGCCCGTCGACGAGGCGCGCCTGTGCGAGCTCTGCGCGCTGGTGGGCCTCGCGCCCGAGCACCTGGCCCGCTGGCCGCACGAGCTGTCCGGCGGCCAGCGCCAGCGCGTGGGCGTCGCGCGGGCGCTTGCGCTGCAGCCCAAGGTGGTCGTGCTGGACGAGCCGCTGTCGGCGCTCGACATGTCGATCCAGTCGCAGGTGCTCAACCTGCTGGCCGACCTGCAGTCGCGCCTGGGGCTCAGCTACGTGTTCATCTCGCACGACCTGTCCGTCGTCCAGTGGCTCTGCGACCGCGTGGCCGTGATGTACCTGGGCCGCATCGTCGAGACCGCGCCCGCCGCGCAGCTGTTCGCGGCGCCGCGGCATCCGTACACGCAGGCGCTGCTGGCCGCCGTGCCCGACCCGGTGCCGCGGCGGGTCCGCACGACGCGTCTGCTGGAAGGCGACGTGCCCAGCCCGTTGCACCTGCCCGTCGGCTGCGCCTTCCACACGCGCTGCCCGCTGGCGCAGCCGCGCTGCCGCGACAGCGTGCCCGCGCTGCGCCGCATCGGCGACACCGACACGCACCTGGCCGCGTGCCATCTCCTGCGAGACGAATCCCCATGAAGATCCCGCGTCCCTCCCTCGCCGCGCTCGCGCTCGCGAGCCTGGCCTGCACCGCACCGGCCCGGGCGGCCGAGCCCGCGGTGCTGGCCGTCGCGCGCGTCGCGCAGTTCGACACCCTCGACCCGCAGCGCCAGTTCGACTTCTACAGCGACCAGGTGCTGCGCCAGGTCTACAGCACCCTGCTGACCTACGCGTACCTGGAGCGCCCCTACAAGCTCGAGCCCGACCTGCTCGAGGCCATGCCCGTGCTCGGCGCCGACAAGGTGACCTACACGTTCAAGCTGCGCCCGGGTGTGCGCTTCGTCGACAACGCGTGCTTTCCCGGCGGCAAGGGCCGCGAGCTCACCAGTGACGACGTGCTGTACTCGCTCAAGCGCTACGCCGACGCGAACGTCAACAACAAGAGCTTCTTCGCGATGCAGGGCGCGGTGGTCGGCCTGGACGAGTTCCGCGCCGCGACCGCCAAGGCGGGGCCGGACGTCGACGTCTCGACGATGGAGGTCGCCGGCCTGCACAAGGTCGACAGGACCACCTTCACGATCCGGCTCACGCACGAGAACCCGCTGTTCCTCTATGCGCTGACGCTGTCGCCCACCGACATCGTCCCCGTCGAGGCGGTGCGCATGTACAAGGATCGCCTGGCGGTCACGCCGGTGGGCACCGGCCCGTTCATGGCGACGCAGGCGCTCGATAGAAAGGGCACGATCCGCCTGGTGCGCAATCCCGGCTACTACCGCACGTATCCGGCCGCGGGCGCGCCGGGCGATGCGGACAAGGGGCTGCTCAAGGACGCGGGCCGCAAGCTGCCGTTCGTCGACGTGCTGGAGCTCCCGCTGATCGAGGAGCCGCAACCGTCCGCGCTGAAGTTCCTGCGCGGCGAGCTCGACCGGCGCGAGCTCGATCGCGCCAACTTCACCAAGCTGGTGGCGCGCGCCCCCGACGGCACGCTGCGCCCGGCCGACGGCTACGCCGGCAAGTTCGCGCTCGCCAGCGCGCCGGGCGGCAACGTCATCTACATCAACCTGAACATGCGCGACCCGGTGGTCGGCCGGAACAAGGCGCTGCGCCAGGCCATCGCCGCGGCGATCGACTCGCAGGCCGACATCGACGTGCTGTGGAACGGCCGCGGCATCGCGCTGGCCACGCTGGTGCCGGTGGAACTGGCCGGCAGCGCGCACGACACCGGCGCGCCGCCGCGCAAGCGCGACCTGGCGCTGGCCAGGAAGCTGCTCGCCCAGGCCGGCTACCCCGAGGGCAAGGGCCTGCCGCCGCTGGCGATGCGTTTCCCGAGCAGCGACATCGCCACCCGCAACGAGTTCGACTTCTTCAAGTCGCAGCTCGCGGCCATTGGCGTGCAGCTGACTGGGGTGTTCGACGACACGCCCACGTTCACCAAGGCCATCGATGCCGGCAACTTCCAGCTGGCCAGCTACAGCTACTACGCCGACTACCCGGACGCCGAGGACTTCTACCAGATGCTCTACAGCCGCAACCTGTCGCCCGGCCCGAACTACGGCGCGTTCTCCGACGCCGCCTTCGACAAGGCCTACGAGGCCTCGCGCTACATGGCCAACGGGCCCCGGCGCTACGAGCTGTTCAAGGCGATGGACGCGATCGTGCGCGACGAGGTGCCGCTGATCCCGGTGCGCGAGTCGCTGCGCGTGGACACGGTGCAACCCTGGGTCGCCAACTACAAGCGCAACATCTTCACCACCGAGATGCAGTTCCTGCGCGTCGACATGGCGAGCAAGAAGAAGGGGACGTGACCATGCGACGCTTCACTCATGCCCTCGCGCGCACGCTCGCGCTCGTGACGCTCGCGGGCGCGCTCGCGCCCGCCGCGCAGGCGCAGGACAAGTCGGTCCTGACGGTGCCGCGGATCTCGCAGTTCGAGACGCTCGATCCGGCGCGCGGCTTCGGGCAGACGGAGTCCCAGGTCGTCGACCAGGTCTACAGCCACCTGGTCACCTATGCCTACCTCGAGCGGCCCTACAAGCTCGAGGCCGACCTGCTCGAGGCGATGCCCACGCTGTCGCCCGACAAGCTCACGCTCACCTTCCACCTGCGCCGGGGCGTGCGCTTCGTCGACAACGCGTGCTTTTCCGGCGGCAAGGGCCGCGAGCTCGTCGCCGACGACGTGCTGTACTCGCTCAAGCGCTTCGCCGACGGCAACGTCAATTCCAAGAGCTGGTTCGCGATGCAGGGCGCCGTCGTCGGCCTGGACGACTACCGCGCCGCCACGATCAAGGCCGGCCCGGCGGCCGACCTCACGGCGCGCGACGTGCCGGGCCTGCACAAGGTCGACGACCACACCTTCACGATCCGGCTGACGCACGAGAACGCGCTGTTCCTGTACGCGCTCACGATGACGCCCACGGCCATCGTGCCGCACGAGGCGGTGCAGTTCTACAAGGAGCGCTTCGCGCTGAACCCGGTGGGCACCGGCCCGTTCATGGCCACGCAGCAGATCGATCGCAAGGGCGTCATCCGGCTGGTGCGCAACCCGAACTACTACCGCAGCTATCCGACGGCGGGCGAGCCGGGCGACGCGGGCCGGGGCCTGCTCAAGGACGCCGGCAAGCGCCTGCCGCTGGTCGACGAGCTGGAGCTGCCGCTGATCGAGGAACTGCAGCCCGCGGCGCTGAAGTTCCTGCATGGCGAGCTCGATTGGCGCCCGATGGATCGCGCCAACTTCGCCAAGATGGTGCAACGCAATCCCGACGGCAGCTTCCGCCTGGCCCCGGAATTCGCGGGCAAGTTCGCGATCCACGACGTGCCCAGCCTCGAGACGGACTACCTGCTCTTGAACCTGCGCGACCCGCTGCTCGGCAAGAACAAGCTGCTGCGCCAGGCGCTGGCGGCCACGTTCGATGCGCAGGCCATCGTCGACGTGCTGTGGAACGGCCGCGGCCGCCGGTTGAACAGCCTCGTGCCCTGGGACATCCCCGGCAACGAGCGCGAGACCGGTGCCGTCGGCCGCCCGCACGATCTCGTGCAGGCCAGGAAGCTGCTGGCGCAGGCCGGCTACCCCGACGGCAAGGGCCTGCCGCCGCTGACGATCAGCTTCTTCCAGACGCACGTCGCCGCGCACAACGAGTTCGACCTGCTCAAGGCGCAGCTCGCCGCGGTCGGCATCCAGGCCAAGGGCGTGTTCATGGACCAGCCCACGTTCACGAAGGCCGCCGAGAACGGCAACTTCCAGCTGGCGTCCTTCGGCTGGGAGGCCGACTATCCCGATGCCGAGGATTTCTACCAGCTGCTGTACGGCCCCAACGCGCCGCCCGCCAGCAACTGGACGGGCTACGCGAACCCGGCCTACGACAAGGCCTACCAGGCGTCGCGCTTCATGGCCAACGGCCCCGAGCGCCTCGCGCAGCTGCGCATCATGAACGCGCTGATCGCCGACGATGTGCCGCTGATCGTGCTGTTCGACCCGCTGAAGTTCGGCATCACGCAGAACTGGGTCGGCAACTTCAAGCGCAACCTGCTGATCCAGGAGCACCTGTACCTGAGCGTGGACATGGCGCGCAAGAGAAAGGGCGTGCAGTGACGACCCGGGAGCCCGGCTGATGGGCGCGTACGTCGTCCGCCGCGTGCTGCAGGCCATCCCGACCGTGTTCGGGGTGGCGCTGCTGACGTTCCTGCTGTTCAACGCGTTCGGCCCCGATCCCGTGCGCACCGCGCTGGGCAACCACGCGACGGTCGAGGCGATGGCCAACCTGCGCCACCAGTGGGGCCTGGACAAGCCGCTGCCGCTGCAGTTCGTGGACTTCCTGCGCCAGATCGTCACCTTCGACTACGGCACGTCCTTCGTCACCGGCGACGACCTGGGCACGCAGCTCAAGGCCGGCGCGCTGGTGAGCCTGTCGGTGACCCTGCCGCCGTTCCTGTTCGGCGGCATCGTCAACGTGGCCATCGCGCTGTTCATCGCGCGCCACCGCGACGGCCTCGTCGACAAGGCGGCGCGCGGGCTGTTCATCGCGGCGATGAGCATCTCGGCGCTGGTCTACGTGCTGGCGCTGCAGTACCTGCTGGCGTTCAAGCTCGACTGGTTCCCGATCAATGGCTACGAGGGCGGCTGGTCGGCGGTCAGGTACCTCGCGCTGCCGTGGCTGATCCAACTGCTGCTGCTGATGGGGCCGGACATCCGCCTGTACCGCGCGCTGTTCCTGGCCGACATGAACGCCGACTGGGTGCGCACGGCGCGGGCCAAGGGCGCGAGCGAGGGCCGCGTGCTGCTGCGCCACGTGCTGCCCAACGCGTGGATCCCCATCATCACGCAGAACGTCACGACGATCCCGTTCCTGATCCTGGGATCGTTCCTGATGGAGCGCTTCTTCTCGATCCCGGGCATCGGCAACCTCACGATCGACGCGCTGTCGCGTGGCGACCTGCCGATCCTCAAGGCCGTGACGGTGCTGGGCGCGCTGGCGCTGGTGGCGTTCAACCTGCTCAACGACCTGCTGTACGCGGTCGCCGATCCGCGGGTGCGGTTGTCATGAGCGCGCTCCCCGCCACGATGGGCGCCCCGCGCCCGGCTGCGCTCGAGGCGCTGGCCGCGCTGTGGCGCCGGCCGCACACCTGCGCCTGCCTGCTCGTCGTCGCCGCGTATGCCCTGGTGGCGGTCCTCGGCTGGCTGCACCTGCTGCCCGATGCCGAGGCCGCCGTCGGCGGCGCGCAGGATCCGCCTGCCTGGCACCTGGCCACGCTGCTGGGCACCGACCTGCTCGGCCGCTCGGTGCTGTGGCGCGTGCTGGCCGGCGCGCAGACGGCCGTCACCATCGGCCTGGCCACCACCGCGCTGGCCGTGCCCTTGGGCACCGCGCTGGGCCTGGCCGCCGGCTATTTCGGCGGCTGGGTGGACGCGGTCGTCGACTGGGTCTACTCGGTGGTGGTGTCGGTGCCCGACATCCTGCTGATCACCGCCATCTCGTACGCGATGGGCAAGGGCCTCGCGTCGATGTGCGTGGCGATCGCGGCCACGAGCTGGGTCGGCATCATGCGGCTGGTACGCGGCGAGGTGCTCAAGCACAAGGGCAGCGACTACGTGCTGGCCGCGCGCAGCGTGGGCGCGAGCGCAGGGCGCCTGATGTTCTCGGAGATCCTGCCCAACGTCGTGCACGTGACCATCGTCACCGCCACGCTGGTGCTGCTGGCGGCCGTCAAGGGCGAGGTGATCCTGACCTACCTGGGCCTGGGCATCCAGGACGGCGCGAGCTGGGGCCTGCTGATCGCGGGCGCGGCGCAGGATCTCACGAACGACATCTGGGGCCCGCTCGCGGGCACCGTGACGGCGATGTTCCTGCTGATCTATGCGTTGAGCGCGATCGGCGACGCGTTGCGCGACGTGCTCGATCCGCGGGTGGGCTGAGAACCCGGGCTCCGGTTCAGGCGGCGCGGCGCAGCGGCGCCTTGCGCTCGTCGCCGAAGAAGACGGCGAAGATCTCGGGCTCGTCGATGTCGCGCACCGACAGGCCTTCCAGCGGCTCGCGGAACACCACGGGCGCGTTCATCGCCTCCAGGCTCACGGGCATCGTCTCGGCCCAGGTGGGCGCGTCGGCGACGCCGTCGTGGCGCACGACCAGGTGCTGCAGCGACGGCTGGGCTTCCCAGGCGATCGACATGTCGGGCGTGCGTTGACCCTGCAGCGGCGTGGTGGTGGTGGCGGTGTTCATGCTTCAGTCCCTCTCAGGGTTCCCAAGGTACGCCGTTGCGTGGCGGGCCAAGGGTCGAGAAGAGAGGGTTTTCCCGGTCAGTTGGGCGCGTGGCGGGACCTGTCCACGGCAACTGTGGACAACTCTGGGGAGCGCCCTTGGGAAGCCCGCGCCAGGCCGCATGGATACTGGGTGTCAAGCGAACTGCCGCGGAATGGAGCAGCGCGGTGCAAACATTTTTTCGTTGACATCCGGCCCGGAAACTCCGGCCAATACCCCGGTCCACACGGTCCACCGCTGCTGTGGACAACTCTGGGGAGCGCCTTGGGGAATCGCTCGCCAGGCCGCATGGATACTGGGTGTCAAGCGGACTGCTGCGGAATCGGGCAGTGGGATAGAACATTTTTTTCGACGGCCTGGAGGCGTCGGGAAGGCGCGATTTCGTGCTTGGCGCGCGGGCCTTGCGACACCCCGATCAGGCGCTCACGGGGTGCTGGAGCGGGCGCGCGATCCGCACGTGTCCGTGGAATCCAGCACGATCGAGCGGTCGAGCCGGCCGGCGCTGAAGGCGATCTCGGCGAAGCGTTCCACGAGGTCCGGATCGACCACCAGGCGCATGCCCGGGCCATCGACGAACGGCGGCATGGCGCCGATCGCGCAGCCCGTCGCTTGGTCGGGGCTGGCGAGCGTCGCCTTCTTCATGCCCAGGGCTTGAAGTCGAGCTTGCGATCCCGGGGCAGCACGATTCAGAACGCCGTCACGTCGGGCGTCGTGCGCTGCCGCTGCACGGTCACGATGCGGCCGGCGGGCTTGGTGATGACGACCGTGGACATGGTGCCGCTGGTGGCGATGCCGCCGAAGAATTCGGGCGCCTCGCCGTTCAGGCCCAGCTGGGCGATGTTGAGCGCGGGCCCCACCGGATTGAACGCGGCCACGGGCACGACGGCCCCGCTGTCGACGGCCGCGCGCCATGCGGCCTTCACGGCGACGGTGTTGTCCGACGTGGAGGAATCCTCGGTGCCGATGTGGCCGACGTAGCGGATGCCGTCGATGCTGAAGATGGTCAGCCAGCAGCCGGACATCCGGCCGGTGAGGATGTCGGCGCCGGCCAGGGTCACGAAGGTGACCTGGCCCGGCACCCAGGGCAGCCAGCGGAACGTGCGATGTTGCTTGGCCTGGTTCGCGTGCGCGCCGGCACTGACCTGGCTGGTCTTCGTGCGGTTGTAGAACGGGCCGGAGGACGTCGATTCCTGGATGCTGTAGAGGCGATCCGGAATGCGCATGAATCGCTCCGGCAGGCCATCGGCGGGGACGGCAGGCGGCGTCGAGTCGAAGTTGGGCAAGGTCAGGAAACGGTTGGCAACGAGCTTTTCGATCAAGAGTCGACTCCGGGCATGGGATGGAAGGTGAAGGCCTGGAACGGGGCACTTGCCCCGCGGCCACGTGCCCATGGTGCGACAAGGCGTCGATCGACACCATGACGCGAGATAACGCCGACCCGGCGCCGGGGCCTGCCGGTGAGCCCGCCGTCACTCGAGCGTGCACAGGAGCGGATGTTCCTCCGCCCGCGCCGCGGCGCTCACGCGCTCGACCTTCTCCGCGGGGACACTGGCGGCGAAACGGCCGCACACGGCGCGGCCTTCGCCATGGATCGTCAGCATGGTCCGGACGGCGGCGTCCAGGCTCAAGTCGAAAGCCTCCCTCAGCGCCGTCACGACGAATTCCATGGACGTGAAGTCGTCATTGATCAGGACGACATCCGCGCCGCCGGTGGATCGTTCCCGAAGCGGCGTCATGAAGCGTCGCTTGGAGCGGAAGAAATCATGTCGCGTCGATCGCATCTCATGCCCGCAAGCATATCCAGCAGATCGAAGGCGGCTTTGGCGACGCGCCGCCATGCAAAAGGCCGGCATCCGCCTCGCGGCGCATGCCGGCCCGTGCGAAGGGCGGGCGGCTCAGCGCACGCGGCGCCGCGCCATCACGCCCAGCGCGCCCAGGCCCGCCAGCAGCAGCAGGCCGGACGTGGGCTCGGGCACGGTGGGCAGCAGGGCGCCCGTGGCCTGCAATTCGGACACGGCGTACGAGCCGTCGCCGCTGGCCGTGATCTGGAAGGCCTGGGCCGTGATCGACGCGAAGCTGGCGGTCGAGACGCCCATGCCCCAGCCGATGGTGGGCGTGTCGGGCGCGCCGACGGTGCCGTGCGGCGAGAACGTGGCCAGCGCATGCCACGTGCCGCCCAGGTCCTCGTAGCGCACGCTGTAGAGGTCGTTGTTGTCGCCCTGCAGCAGCAGGTTGGTGACGGTGGCGGCGCCGGCCAGGCGGATCGTGATGGTGTCGGCGCTGTCGGCGGCGTCGCCCTGCCAGTAGACGGTGCCCAGGTTCCACTGCGCGCCATCGGCGACGAAGGCGCCGTCGACGAGGCTGGACGGCGCGGCGAGCGTGCCGGTGCCCCAACCGTTGCTCACGCCGAAGCCGGTGCCGCTGGTGGTGACGTTGGCGCCCGTGGCGACGTTGGCGGCGCCCGCCAGCGGAGCGACGGCGACCAGCAGGGTGGCCATCGCGGCCGAGAACTTCGAATGCATCGCGAATCCTCTCGTGGATGCACGCGGGCTGCGCGCAGGTGCGCGATCCTAGCCGGCAGTGGCCGCGCACGCATCCCGCAGACATGGGGGTGCGGGCGCGGCCCTCCCCGATTGTGGGGAGGTGCGTCAGCGCGGCGCCAGCGCCGCTTCAGGGAGCGGTGGCGGTCGGCCCGCGCGGGGCCGACACGGCGCGTCCGCGCCTGGCCGGCGGGTCGGCGCGCTGGCGCAAGGGCACCGGTACGGCGGCCGGGCCGTACGCGTTCGCCAATCGGGACGATACTGGGGCATGCCCGCCAAGCCGGATCCGACCGTCCACCAGCTCGCGCCCGGCGTGCTGGCCACGCGGCTCGACAGCGCCCAGGCCTTCCCGCGCCACGCGCACGACACCTACGGCATCGGCCGCATCCGCCGCGGCGCGCAGCGCTCCTGGAGCGCCGCGGGCTGGGTCGAGGCCGGCGCCGGCGACCTGCTGATGGTCAACCCCGGCGAGGTGCACGACGGCATGCCACTGGACGCCGCCGGCCGCCGCTGGCACATGCTCTATCTCGCGCCGGCGCTCGTGCAGGCCGCCGCCGCGGACGTGCTGCCCGCCGGCCGTCCCGTGCCGATGTGGCGCCCGGTCGCGCGCGACGCCGTCGTCGCGCAGGCGTTCGAGCGCTGGCACGCGCGCCTGGCCGCGCGCGCCGGCGCGCTCGCGTGCGACGAGGCGCAGGCCGCGCTGCTCGCGGCCCTGCTGCTGCGCCAGGCGCAGGTCGCGCCGGCGCGGCTGGCCTCGCCGTCGATCGCGCGCGCCCGGCAGCGGCTGGACGACGACCCCGCCACCGATCCCGGCCTGGCCGCGCTCGCCGACGACGCCGGCCTGAGCCGCTTCCAGCTGCTGCGCGCCTTCGCCCGCGAACTGGGCATGACCCCGCACGCCTACCTCGTGCAGCGCCGCCTCGCACTCGCGCGCAGCCTGCTCGATGCGGGCCAGCCGATCGCCGACGCCGCGGCCGCCGCAGGCTTCGCCGACCAGGCCCACCTGACCCGCGCGTTCCGGCGCTGCCTGGGCTACACGCCGGCGGTGTACGCGACGGCCCGACGCTAGCGC
>Ga0207427_100411_pt1 | contig 24814 bp, 22 predicted proteins | sample AraplaCL_Cvi_mMS_FD_184268 | JGI IMG/M metagenome (GOLD analysis project Ga0207427, IMG submission 184268) | Arabidopsis root microbial communities from the University of North Carolina, USA - plate scrape CL_Cvi_mMS (SPAdes) (version 2) | ecosystem: Host-associated > Plants > Roots > Endosphere ... | reverse complement strand
GGGCGCGAGCCTGGCCTCGTTGGCCAGCGCCTCGCGCACCGCGTCGGCCGGGCCGAAGGCGGCGAACAGGCGGCCCGAGGCGGTGTCGGGGATGCTCATCACGGTGCCGTGGCGCATCGACACGTGCACCGGCGACGGCGCCTCGGCGATGCGCACCAGCGTCGGGCCGCGGTGGCCCCACACGGCGATGGCCACGGTGTGGCCGGTGGCGCGCGCGAGCTCGTCGATGCGATCGGTGGCCAGCCGCACCGGGTCGTACTGCTGCAGTCCGATCAGGCCCATCTGCAGCGCGAGCGGGCCCAGGCCGTAGCGGCCGCCCTCGGTCTCGCGCTCGACCAGGCCCAGCTTGATGAAGCTGACCAGGTAGGGGTGCGCCTTGCCGGCCGTCATGTCGGCCGCGGCGGCCAGGTCCTTCAGCGCCAGCGGCTGGCCGTGGTGCGCCAGCGCCAGCAGCAGGCGGCCGCCGACCTCGATGCTCTGGATGCCGCGCGAATCGGAGTCGCGCGAGGAACGGGGCGGGGCGGGTGCTTTCACGGCAGCAGGGCGATTGGACGGGGCAGGCGACGCGGTCTATGATACCGCCATGATTCAGCATTGGTGAATCGATTCAGCAAAGGTGAAACAGATGACGGGCACCGCCTCTCCGAACGACGGCCGGCACAGCGGCTTCGGCAACCACTTCAGCAGCGAGGCCGTGCCCGGCGCGCTGCCGCAGGGCCGCAACAGTCCGCAGAAGGCGCCGTTCGGGCTGTATGCCGAGCTGCTGTCGGGCACCGCGTTCACCGCGCCGCGCCACGGCAACCAGCGCACGTGGCTCTACCGTCGCCAGCCCTCGGTGCGCAGCGGCCCGTACGCGCCGCACGCCCACGCGCTGCTCAAGACGGGTGCCCGGGACGGCGTCGACATCCCGCCCGACCCGCTGCGCTGGCACCCGATCCCGCTGGCGGCCGAGGCGCTGGACTTCGTCGACGGCCTGCGCACGATGGTGCTCAACGGCGACCCCGACGCCCAGCAGGGCGTGGCGGTCCACCTCTACGGCGCGGGCAAGCCGATGGGCCACCGCGCGTTCGTCGACGTCGACGGCGAGCTGCTGCTGATCCCGCAGGAGGGCGCGATCCGCGTCACCACCGAGCTGGGCGTGCTGCAGGCCGCGCCGGGCGAGATCCTGCTGCTGCCGCGCGGCATGCTGTTCAAGGTCGATCCGGCGGTGCACGGGCAGTCCGTGCGCGGCTACGTCTGCGAGAACTACGGCGCGGCGTTCCGCCTGCCCGAGCTCGGGCCGATCGGGTCCAACGGCCTGGCCAACACGCGCGACTTCGTCGCCCCGGTGGCCGCGTTCGACGACGGCCCCGCGCAGCCGTGGGAACTGATCCGCAAGTTCGGCGGCGCGCTGTGGCGCGCGCCGGCGCAGGCCTCGCCGTTCAACGTCGTCGCCTGGCACGGCAACCTCGTGCCCTACGTCTACGACACGCGCCGCTTCAACACCATCGGCTCGATCAGCTTCGACCATCCCGACCCGTCGATCTTCACGGTGCTGACCTCGCCCTCGGACACGCCGGGCTGGGCCAACTGCGACTTCGTGATCTTCCCGCCGCGCTGGATGGTGGCCGAGGACACCTTCCGCCCGCCCTGGTATCACCGCAACGTGATGAGCGAGTGCATGGGGCTTGTCCACGGCCAGTACGACGCCAAGGAAGAAGGCTTCCGCCCGGGCGGCCTGTCGCTGCACAACAGCATGGTTCCCCACGGGCCCGATGCCGATGCGTTCACCAAGGCCAGCGCCGCGGACCTGGCGCCGCGCAAGCTCGACAACACGCTGGCCTTCATGGTGGAGAGCCGCTGGCGCCTGCGTCCGACGGCGTTCGCGCTGAACGGCGGGCACCTGGACCGCTCGTACGCCGATTGCTGGGCGCCGTTGCAGGACAACTTCAAGGTGGACCGCCCGTGAGCACGATCGACTTCACCCACGACGCGCAGGCGCACAGCTGGATCGCCACCGCCAACGCCGCGGACAACGACTTCCCGATCCAGAACCTGCCGTTCGGGCGCTTCCGCCGCGCCCGCACGAAGGATGCGTTGCGCGTCGGCATCGCGATCGGGCAGGAAGTGCTCGACCTGCACGCCCTGGGCCAGCTCGATCCGCAGATCGCCGTGCTGCTGGGGCCGCTCGCGCAGGGCGACCTGAACGCCTTCATGGGGCAGGGCCGCGCCGCGTGCATCGCGCTGCGCCAGGCGCTGTTCAACGGCCTGTCGGCCCAGCCGTCGGGCACCGCGTCGCTGTGGCGCGCGCGGGCCGACACGCTGCTCGTGCCGCAGGACGAAGCCGAGATGGCGCTGCCGTGCCGCATCGGCGACTACACCGATTTCTACACCGGCATCCACCATGCGACCACGGTCGGCAAGCTGTTCCGGCCCGACAACCCGCTGCTGCCGAACTACAAGTGGGTGCCCATCGGCTATCACGGCCGCAGCTCGTCGATCGGCGTGAGCGGCCAGTCCTTCCCGCGGCCGTGGGGCCAGGTCAAGGGCGAAGGCGACGTGCCCGTGTTCGCGCCGTCGCGGCGCCTGGACTACGAGCTCGAGCTGGGCCTGTTCGTCGGCCCGCCCAACGCGCCCGGCATGCCGCTGGACATGGCGCAGGCCGAGGCCTCGCTGTTCGGCGCCACGCTGCTCAACGACTGGTCGGCGCGCGACGTGCAGGCCTGGGAGTACCAGCCGCTGGGCCCGTTCCTGGCCAAGAACTTCGCGACGACGATCTCGCCTTGGATCGTGACGATGGAGGCGCTGGCGCCGTTCCGCACGCCGTTCACGCGCGACGCCGCCGATCCGCAGCCCTTGCCCTACCTGGATTCGGCCGGCAATCGCGAACGCGGCGGCATTGCCATCGCGCTCGAGGTCTGGCTCCAGACGCCCGCGATGCGTGCGCGCGGCGAATCGGCGCTGCGCGTGTCGGCCAGCTCGTTCGCGGACGCCTACTGGACGCCCGCGCAGCTGCTGGCCCACCACGCGAGCAACGGCTGCAACCTGCAACCCGGCGACCTGATGGGCAGCGGCACGCAGAGCGGCCCCGCGGCGAACCAGGGCGGCTCGCTTCTGGAGCTGAGCCAGGGCGGCAAGCAGCCGTTCGACCTGGGCAACGGCGAGACGCGCACCTTCCTGGAGGACGGCGACTGCGTCATCCTGCGCGGGTTCTGCGAGAGCGCCGGCGCGCGCCGCATCGGCTTCGGCGACTGTGCCGGGATCGTGTTGCCGGCGGTCGGGCGCTGAGAACACTGGGCCGAGGGAACCCACAGCGGATCTCGCCCGGGTCCGCCGGGCGATGTGCGCTGCGACCGAAGGAGTCTCGCGCTGCGCGTCTGCCGACGGCCCGTCGCGGACATCGGTCCGAGTTCTTGGCCTGCCGGAGGTCTCGCGACCCAAATTGTTGTGGCGCGTCACTAGATGGCCGGAGCCGGGCAAGGCCCGCCGCGATCGGCTCCATGGCCGTCAGCCCGCTAAGGGCCGGACTGTTGCGCGAGGCCGATGAGAATTCCTTCCGGCCCTCTGATGTAGCAGAGCTTGTAGATGCCTTGGTAGTCGACGACTTCGTCGATGACCGTTGCGCCAAGCCTGCGCAGGCGTGCGAGCGAATCGTCCAGGTCCTCGACAGCGAACATGACGCGCAGGTACCCCAGGGAATTGACCGGCGCCGTGCGGTGGTCCGATTCGATGGCCGGCAGGTCGAACCGGGACAGTTCGAGACGACCGTGGCCGTCGGGCGTCCGCATCATCGCGATCTCGACCCGTTGTCCCCGCAGGCCGGTGACGCGTCCCGCCCATTCCTCGTCGATGCGCGTGCGCCCTTCCAGGGTGAGGCCCAGCTCGGCAAAGAACTCGACAGCGGCGTCGAGATCCTCCACCACGATACCGACGTTGTCCATCCGCTTGATGGTCATGATTCCTTCCCCCGTATCGCTTGCCGCATCATGGCGGCATGAAACCAGCTTGATCTTCGGCTCTGGCTGATGCCACTTCACGTGGGCGTGCAGTCGAACTGCGGCTCCGAAAGCGCCGATAAGGGGCTCGCGGCTCCGAACACCAGCCTTCCAGGACGGTCGACAAAGATCGTCACTTCGATCGAAGGGACGGCGTAGTCGCTGACTTCATCTTGGAACTGCATTTTGGAGACCACCAAATCAGCCTTGTCTCCCTGTCGCTTGTACGTTCCGATGAGTGTGGTGTTGCCCACGGTGCGTCGAAAATCCCCCGACGGGGCAAACGTGAATGCACTCCTGCGAGCGGAGCCTCTGACCGGCAAGACCGTGCAGTCCCAGCCTCCCTCCAGGGTGGTCTTGACCGAAGCTGCTGCCAGGCTTGGGGCTGCAGTCCAGATGACCTTCGGGTCCACGTCCAGACTCCCATTGGAGAACTTGTATGCACGGCCGCTGACGCCCTTGGCGTCGATCTTCAGCGTCTTGATGTCCAGACTGTCGGCGTGCTGCGCGACCTCGAGACGGTCGGCGTCGTCAGTGGCCATCTCCTGACCGACCGGAAGTCGGGAGACCCTCGCGTCGCCCGCCGCCGTCACCGTCAGGATGAACAGCGTGGACGATGATGAACTCGAACCGGCGATGGACTTGTCGACGACAAGAACATCGCTGTCCGTGAAGTGAAACTGCTGCTTCAGTTTCAATGTCGCACCATGGGTGCCGGCGATGGGCTTGCCATTCAGCCAGAGATCGTGCTCGCCGCTGCCTCGCTCCACCCTGACCAAGCCGCCTCGCGTGGAGACCGCGTCGACGTCCGATGGAATGACGTCGGCGATAGCCGCGGAAACCAGCGTGGAAAGCCACGCAGCGCAGGCAAGTTGGCCGGCTGCTGCACCGTATCGAAGTCTCATCGTCGTCCGCTCCTGGGCGTTCGCGGACATTGTGCCTCCGGTGGCCGCGGTCGCTTTCGCCAGCCACAGGCGATCGGGCGCGCGTTGGCGGGCGCTCGCGTCCAGGCTTGCGCCACGGTCGGTCTCACGCGGCCTGCGGCGCGGTCGCCGTCCGTCGCTTCGTGGCTCCCGCGACCGCCGAGAACACCACGATGCCCGCGGCGCCGGCCACGGCCTCCGTCCACAGCATCCCGTTGGTGCCCCATCTTGCCTGCGCGGCGCCGTCGACGAAGGTCATCAGCATGATCGGCGAGTTCGAGACCGCCGACAGCAGGCTGAACTTGGTGGCGGCGGCGGTCTTGCCGATCGCCTCGAGCACGACGGCGCAGTACGCGGCGTAGCACAGGCCCACGACGAAGGCGTAGGCCGAAGTCCAGCCGATGTACTGGGCCTGCGTGCGCGGGCACAGCGCCATGCCCACGGCCGCGAGGCACAGCAGGAAGCCGAACAGGCAGTACGCGGAGCGGCGGTCCATGCGGTCGCACAGCCAGCCGCCGACCAGGCAGCCGAGCGCGGAGATCAGGCCGCTCATCGCGCCGGTGACGAAGGCGACGACGTCGGCCGAGGCGTGCCACTCGTCGGCGATCGGCGACCACAGGTTCTGGGCGGCGCCGCTGCCGATCGGCAGCAGGCAGATCAGCAGCGCGAGGACGCCCACGCGCGACGTGAGGAGGTCCCACAGGTCGGCACCGATGGCGCGGGTGTTGGCCGCCATGCCCTTGCGGCCGGCCGCCTCGACGTGGTCGCCCACCTTGAGCAGCGGCCGCGAGTCGTCGACCCACAGCAGCGCCGCGCAGCACAGCGCGCACAGCAGGCCCAGCAGGCCGCCCGAGGACGCGATGCTCAAGCCGCCGCTCTCGACCAGCCACAGGGCCAGCCCGCCGCCCAGGCCCTGGCCACCGAGGTTGCCGGCCTGCGACCAGCCGCCGGCGCGGCCGCGCTGGTCGTCGGGCACGGTGGCCGCCATCAGGCTCTCGACGGCCATCGCGAGCAGCGTGGAGGTGAAGTTGCTGATCGTCAGCCACGCGCTGATCGCCACCAGCGACGGATGCTCGCCCATCGCGGCCCGGCCCGTGAGCCACAGGCCGAGGCCGCACACCAGCGTCGACCCGACGTACCAGACCTTGCGCGTGAGCAGCGCGTCGACCAGCGGCGCCCACAGCCACTTGAGCAGCAGGCAGACGTAGCTCAGGCCGACGACGATGGCGATGTCGGCGGTGTCGATGCCCTTCTTCTTGAGCTCGTAGGCGAGCGCCACCGTGAGAAAGCCCGGCACGGCGCCGAAGGGGATGAACAGCACGAGGAACAGGAACGGGTGCGCCGCGTGATGGCGCGCGCCGTCCGGCGCGGACGGGGCTTCGTGAGCCTGGGCCATGGAAGCTTTCGATCGATCGATGGACGATTGTCCCTGCCCGCCCCGAGGCCGCACCCCCGGGATAGCGAGCGTGCGCGCGGCGCCCGCGGCATCCCTTGTTCGCGGGACGGCCGCGCAACGCGACGATGCCAGGGACAACAGCTTGGCCCGCGCGGCCACTGCGTGCGCGGCGCGGCAGGAACAGCATCGTGCCGTGGCCTCACGAGGGCCGCCTGCCAATGCGCCGACGTCCGCGGAAGTGCAAGCAGCGCCCGCGATGTCGACGGCCCATGGGAGCGCCGGCGAGCGACGCCAGGTGTCTCCCCTCGATCAAAAGAAACCCGGAGACATCGATGAAGACGACTCGTGCCCTCAGGCATGCGGCTGCCGCATGCGCGTTCCTGTCCCTGGCCCCGGCGGCGCTGCCCGTGCTGGCCGCCAACAACAACCCCGTGATCTTCGTGCACGGCTTTGCCGGCTTCGGCCGCAGCGAGCTGCTGGGCTACAGGTACTGGGGCGGCCTGACCGACCTGCAGGAGCAGCTCAAGGCCCGTTACGCCAACCAGCTGGTGGCCACGGCGGTGGTCGGCCCGTTCAGCTCGAACTGGGACCGCGCCGTCGAGCTGTTCTACCAGATCAAGGGCGGCTGCGCGGACTACGGCGCGCTGCATTCGGCGGCCAACGGCCACTACGAGCGACCCGAGAGCTACTACCACGACGGCCGGACCTGCTACCCCGGGCTGTATCCGCAATGGGACGCCAGCCATCCCGTGCACATGATCACGCACAGCATGGGCGGCCAGACCTCGCGCATGCTGGTGCAGATGCTCGCGGCCAACGGCGCGCCGAGCAACCCGTCGCTGTTCCCGTACGCCGTCAACGCGAACTGGGTCAAGAGCGTCACGACGATCGCCACGCCCAACGACGGCACCACGCTCGCCTACCGCATCGTCGACTGGGTGCCGGTGGTGCAGCAGCTGGTCACGGGCATCGCCAACTTCACGGGCGCGACCGGCGGCAACCTGGTCTACGACTTCAAGCTCGACCAGTGGGGCGTGGGTGCACAGGCGCCGGGCGAGAGCTTCACGGCGTACGTCAACCGCGTCACCAGCAGCACGCTGTGGAACTCGGGCGTGAAGGACCTGTCGCCCTACGACCTCTCGCCCGCGGGCGCGATGGCCGAGAACGACTGGGTCAAGGACCAGCCCAACGTCACGTACTTCTCCTGGGTGACCAACTCGAGCTACTCGGGCCTGCTCACCGGCTGGTCGTACCCGACGCTGGACACCAACCCGCTGATCGCCGCATTCGCCGGCCCCGGCTTCATGGGCAACTACTACCGCGACTCGCGCCCGATGCCGCCGGTGGACGACAGCACCTGGTTCCCCAGCGACGCCGTCGTCAACTCCGTCGCGCAGAAGGCACCGACCTGGGCGATGAACGCGGCGGGCACCGTCTACAGGCGGCCGGTGGTGGTGCGCGACATCAGCGGTGGCGGCACGCCGCAGGCCGGCGCGTGGAACTACAAGGGCACGCTCGGCGGCTTCGACCATCTCGACGCGGTCGGCTGGACGCTGTTCTGGGACAGCCTGTCCTGGTACAAGGCGCGCGTGGACGAGCTGCGGGCGCTCTGAGCGCTCCCAGCCCGTCATCCTGCGACTCCGCTTCGCTCCGCGCAGGATGACGACGGGGTCGGCAGCCGCGGCGACAATGCCGCGATGAGCACCGGCCCCCAACGCATCGTCTGCCTCACCGAAGAGACCACCGAGTGGCTGTACCTGCTCGGCGAAGAACGCCGCATCGTGGGCATCTCCGGCTACACGGTGCGGCCGCGCCGCGCGCGCGACGAGAAGCCGCGCGTGTCGGCGTTCCTGGACGGCAAGATCGACAAGATCGTCGCGCTCGAGCCCGACCTCGTGATCGGCTTTTCCGACATGCAGGCGGCGCTGGCCGACAAGCTGATCCGCGCGGGCCTGAACGTGTTCATCACGAACCAGCGCAGCGTCGCGGAGATCTTCGCCACGCTGCACCTGGTCGCGGGCCTGGTGCAGGCGAGCGAGCGCGCGCAGGCGTGGATCGCCGCGTGCCAGGCGCGCCATGCCGAGATCGCGGCGGCGTCGGCGTCGTGGCCGCGCCGCCCGCGCGTCTACTTCGAGGAATGGGACGATCCGATGATCAGCGCGATCCGTTGGGTGTCCGAGCTCGTGGCGGTGGCCGGCGGCATCGACGTCTTCGCGGAACTCGGGCTGCACGCGGGCGGCAAGGATCGCATCGTGCACGACCTCGCCGAGCCCCCGCGCCGCGCGCCCGACCTGATCGTGGGCAGCTGGTGCGGCAAGAAGTTCCGCGGCGCCAACGTGGCGGCGCGCCCGGGCTGGCAGGACGTGCCCGCGGTCGCGAACGGCGAGCTGCACGAGATCAAGTCCTGCGACATCCTGCAGCCGGGGCCGGCGGCGCTGACCGACGGGCTCGAGCAGCTGCATCGGCTGTGCGCGGCCTGGGCGGCGCGCCAGCGCGACGCCTGACGCCCGCGCGCCCGCCGGCACGGATCGTCCCGGCAACGAAGGGGCCTCGCGTCGAGCGAACGCGAAGCCCCGGGCGCTCAATGCTTGCCCACCGCCTGCGCGCCGCGCATCAGCGTCGCGTGCAGGTCGCCGATCAGCTCGGTGTGCTTGATCATCGACTCCACCAGGCCGGCGACCAGCGCGAGCTCGGCCACCGTGGTCCAGCCGGGCCGATGGATGATGGGGATCAGCTCGCCGACCTGCTGCGAGTGGCCGACGAGGCTGGCGAGCTTGTCGCCCAGCACGTCGAGGCGGCCTTCGAGGGCCTTGATCTGCGTGTCGTGCGGATTGGTGTGGGCCATGGTGTCTCCTGAGGTGATGCGAGCGGTGGGCGCGACGCCTGTCGACGTTGCCCGAACCAGTCTAGGCAGGCGCGTTCCGGCGGCACTCCCGCGGGCTAGGGAAGGCGACGGACCTAGGGGCGCCAGGCTTGCGCGGCCCTGTCGCGGCGAACGCGATGTCCGCAAGTGTCCGCACATCGTCCGCCCCGGGCTCGCGTCCGCTGGCGTGCCGGTTCAAACTGGGGCGCTCCCACCAAGGAATCGCCATGCTCCTGCTCAAGCCCGGCTGCGAATGCTGCGACGTCGACCTGCCGCCCGAATCGACCGACGCGCGCATCTGCTCGTTCGAGTGCACCTTCTGCGCGCCTTGCGCCGACAAGCTCGGACGCTGCCCCAACTGCGGTGGCGAGCTCGTGCGGCGCCCGATCCGTCCGCCCGGCAAGCTGGCCGCGAACCCGGCGTCGACGACGCGCGTCCACAAGCCGGCGGGCTGCGCGACGACGTGATGCCGGCGTCCCGCGGTCCGCCGGACGCCGTCGCCCGGTCGCGCGCCGGGGTCAGTGCGACGGCCGGCTCGCGCCTTCCTCGTTGGGCCGTGCGTGCTCGCCGCGCTCCTGCGGCGGATGTTGTTCGCCACGCTGGGCCTGCGCCCGCTGCTGGGCTTGCTCCTGCTGTGACCGCTGCTGCTCGGCGCGCTGCGCCTGTTCCTGCTGCTGAGCGCGCTGCTGGGCCTGTTGCTGCGCTTCCTGCTGGACGCGTTGTTGCTGCGCCTGCTGCGATCGCTGCTGCTCGGCACGCTGCGCCTGTTCCTGCTGCGCGCGCTGCTGGGCCTGCACCTGCGAGCGCTGCTGCGCGTCCTGCTGGGCCTTCTGCTGCTCCTCGCGCTGCTGCTCTGCGCGCTGCTGCTCGCCCCGCTGCGCCTGCTCCTGTTGCGCCCGCTGCTGTTGCTGCCGGGCCTGCTGCGCGTGTTGCTCCGCCTGTTCCTGCTGGGCCTTCTGCTGCGATTGCTGCTGGGCTTGCTGCTGGGCTTGCTGCGTCCGCAGCTGTTCGGCGCGCTGCGCCTGCTCCTGCACCGCGCGCTGCTGCATCTGCGGCTGTTGCTGCTGCGCTTGCACGGGTTGCGCGGGTTGCGCGGGGTGCGCACCCTGCGGGCCGGCGGCGGTCGGCGGGAGGTGCTGCAGGTCGACGTCCTTGCCGTTGGCGCGCGCCTGGCGGGCCTCGGCGGGCGTCACCGGGGCGTGGGCCATCTGCACGCGCTGCGCCTGGGGCACGTTGGCCGCGCCGTGCGACGGCACGGTGGGCAGGCCCTGCACCTTCTGCGGCGCGGGCAGGGCCGCGACGGTGCGGCCCGGCACGTAGGCGGGCACCGCGGTGCGCGACTGCGGCACCGGGGCGCGCGCCGCCACCTGCGGATGCATCGCCGCGGCCAGCGCGGCCCGGTGCGGCACCTGCTGCTGGAACGCGCGGCCGCTCGCCGTGGCGCCGGCCGGCGCCATCACGGTCACGTTGGCCACGTTGCGCACGGCGGCCGGGCGGTAGCTCACGACGCGGTTGTCGCTGATGCTGCGGCCCGCGTCGATCGCGATGGTGCCCGAGATGCGCATGCCCACCGACATCACCGGCGGCGCGCTCACCACCACGGCCGGCGGCGTGCCGATCGGGGCGGGCACGATCAGGCCGGGTCGCGAGCCGGGCGGCGGCGGGATGAAGATGCCCGCCGGGCCCTCGGGCGGCGGCCCGATCACGACGCCCTCGTTGACGTAGCCCCATGCGATGGGGCGATCGACCGGCGGCGCGATGAACTCCACGTCGGGCGCCGACCAGTAGCCGGGGATGAAGATGACCCGCTCGGCGCGGTGCTCGTAGTACGGCTCGACCCACACGTACTGGCTGCGCGGCGGATCCATCCAGCGGCCCGCGCACCAGACCCAGTCGCCCTGCCAAGTCCAGTAGCCGCCCGTCCAGACGGCATACGGGTCGGGCTGCGGCGGCACCTCCTCCACCAGCATCGGCGGCGGCGCCCAGGCGATCGCCACGGGTTCGGGCTGCACGACGGGCGGCTCGACGAACAGGCTCACGACCGCGCCGAGGTCGTAGAGCCAGCCGGGTTCCTGCGCGCTCACGCCGACGTCGACGGACACCTGCGCCTGCGCGGCGCCGGCCGCGGCCAGCCCGAAGGCAGCCGCGATGGACAGTGCGACGACAGGTCGACGCAAGCTGCGGGGAGGGTGTTGGAAGCTGCGGAACATGGTGGTCTCCTGCGTTGTTCGAGGTGGGAGCGCCAGGGGCGCCGGGGTGCCTGCCTGTCGGCATTCGTTGTGCCGCTTGCCTGTACAACGCGGGGCGCGCGGGTGGCGCTGTCGGACAACGCCGCATCGCACGGCCGCGCTGCAAAACCGCCGGCCGGAACAAGCTGCCGTCGTCCCTTCTCGGCAGTGACGCGAAAGCGCCGGCGTGCGCAGTGGCCGCTCACGAACCTGCCGCGCGCTCCGCGAGAATGGCGGCCTGCCACGCGATCCCGATGACCAATCCCTGCCTGTCCTGCGGTGCCTGCTGCGCCGCCTTCCGCGTCTCGTTCCACTGGGTCGAGGCGCCCGCCACGCTCCAGATGCGGCTGATCGAGCGCGTCGACGCGCGGCACCTGTGCATGGCGGGCACCAACGCGGCGTCGCCGCGTTGCGCCGCGCTCGAGGGCGCGGTCGGCGGGCCGACGCGCTGCAGCGCCTACGACGCCCGCCCGCCTGCCTGCCGAGAGGTGCAGCCGGGCGACGAGAAGTGCCGGCGCGCCCGCGCGCGGCACGGCCTCGCGCCGCTGGACGCCGCCTCCTGAGGGTCGTCCCGCGGGCGCTCGCCGGACGCCGGACTCGCGCAGGCGCATGGCGATAATCGCGGGGCGGCGACGGTACGGACGCGCGCGGCCCGGAGCTCGCCGCGGGCCGCGCACGCGCATCGAGCGAACGGGAGGCTCATGGAAATCGACGACCTCAACCGACCGGCCACGCGGCTGGCGCACGAGTGCGCGCCCACTCAAGGCGCTCGACGGGGCGCGGCTGCATGACGGATCACGTCGCCGCCGGTCCGGCCCGCGCGGGCCTGCTGAACCAGCTGGCCGAGATGCCGGCGTTCCTCGAGCGCACGCTCGCCTTGCTGCCGGAGGCGCTCCTGCAGCGCCAGCCGGCCAACGACCCCAATCCGCTGATCGAGCACGTCTGGCACGTCCGCGACTGCGACCCCGACCTGTACGCGCTGCGCATCCGCCAGGTGCTGCGCGAAGACCGGCCGCGCCTGGAGCCGGTCGATGTCGGCGCGTGGTACGGCGACCGCCGCTACCGCCAGAAGCCGGCGGCCCGGGCGATCGCCGAGTTCGCGGCGCTGCGCGCCGGGCTGGTCGACGAACTGAGGATGCTGGACGACCGGCAGCTTGCGCGCGCGGGCCTGCGCGCGGACGGCCGCGAGATCGACGTCCACGGCATCCTGGAGCAGTTGCTCGAGCACGACCGCGACCACCGCTGGCGCATCGCGGCCATCCTGGCGAGCTTCGCGGCGGACTGGGCGGGGCCGTCGCGGGGCTGCGACAAGTCCCGATGCCGGCCCGCCGCAGTTGAGGGATGATGCGCGGCTTGATCCCTGCGGGAGTTCCCTTGAATCTCAAAGAAGTCGCCCCCACCAGCGAGCTGACCCTGCGCGGCGTCGTGCTCGGTTTCCTGATCACGCTGCTGTTCACGGCCGCCAACGTCTACTTCGGCCTCAAGGCGGGCCTGACGTTCGCCACCTCGATCCCCGCCGCGGTGATCTCCATGGCCCTGCTGCGCTACGCGCGCGGCGTGACGATCCAGGAGAACAACATCGTGCAGACGGTGGCCTCGGCCGCCGGCGCGATCTCCTCGATCATCTTCGTGCTGCCCGGCCTGGTGATGGTGGGATGGTGGACGGGCTTCCCGTACGTGACCTGCGTGATCATCTGCGCGCTCGGCGGCGTGCTGGGCGTGACGTACTCGATCCCGCTGCGCCGCGCGCTGGTGACCACGTCCGACCTGCCGTACCCCGAGGGCGTCGCCTGCGCCGAGGTGCTCAAGGTGGGCGCGGGCGGCGAGGGCGCGGCCGCGGAGAACCGCGCCGGCCTGCTGGCCATCGTCTGGGGCGGCATCGCCTCGGCGGCGTTCCAGGTGGTGATCGCGATGCAGTTGTTCGCCGCCGACGTGGTGGGCTACTTCCGCCTGAGCCGCAGCAGCAACGCGGCCACGGGCGCGGACTTCGGCCTGTCGCTGGCGCTGCTGGCCGTGGGCCACCTGGTCGGCCTGTGGGTGGGCGTGGCCATGCTGGTGGGCGTGCTGATCTCCTGGGCGGGCGCGGTGCCCTATCTGACGAGCCTGCTGCCGTTCGACGCGGCCGCCGACGTGGCCAAGGTGGCCGACGTCGTCTGGCGCAAGCAGGTGCGCTTCGTCGGCGCCGGTGCCATCGCGGTGGCCGCCGTCTGGACGCTGATCAAGCTGGTCCAGCCGGTGGCGGGCGGCCTGGCGTCGGCCATGGCGGCCGCGCGCGTGCGCAAGTCCGGCCAGGGCGCGTCGCTGCCGCGTACCGAGCAGGACCTGCCCATCGGCTGGGTGGCTGGCGTGACGCTGGCGTGCCTGGTGCCCGTGGGCTGGCTGCTGGCCGACATGACCGCCGGCGCGGGCCTGGGATCGGCTACCGTCATCCTGGTGGCGGGCGGCGTCGCCTTCATCGCGCTGATGAGCTTCTTCGTGGCGGCCGTGTGCGGCTACATGGCCGGCCTGATCGGCTCGAGCAACAGCCCGCTGTCGGGCGTGGGCATCATCGTCGTCATCTCGGCCGCGCTGCTGGTGGCGATCGGCGTCAAGCCCATGCTGCCGGCCGGCGCCGGCCCCGCGCTGGTGGCCTTCACGCTGTTCGTCACGGCCGTCATCATCGCGGCCGCCACCGTGGCCAACGACAACCTGCAGGATCTGAAGACGGGCCAGCTGGTCGACGCCACGCCGTGGAAGCAGCAGGTGGCGCTGGCCATCGGCACGGTGGCCGGCGCGCTGGTCATCCCGCCGGTGCTCGACCTGCTGCAGAAGGCCTACGGCTTCGCCGGCGCGCCCGGCGCCACCGCCAAGGCGCTCGCCGCACCGCAGGCCGCGCTGATCTCGGCGCTGGCCAAGGGCGTGCTGGGCGGCGACCTCGACTGGAACCTGCTGGGCAAGGGTGCCCTGCTGGGCGTGGCGCTGGTCGTGATCGACGAGGTGATCAAGCGCACCCGCAAGCCCGGCAGCCATGCCCAGCTCCCGCCGCTGGCCGTGGGCCTGGGGATCTACCTGCCGATGGCAACGACGCTGATGGTGGTCGTCGGCGCGTTCGTCGGCCATGCCTGGGAGCGCCACGCGGACACCACGAAGCGGCCCGCCTCGGCCAAGCAGCTGGGCGTGCTGCTGGCCAGCGGCATGATCGTCGGCGAGGGCCTGTTCGGCGTCGCGATCGCCGCGCTCACCGTCTTCAGCGGCAAGGACGCGCCGCTGGCGGTCGTCGGCGACAGCTTCGGCGGCACGGCCCTGTGGCTGGGCGGCATCGGCTTCGTGCTGGCCACGTTCGCGCTGTACCGCTGGCTGTCGCGCCTGAGCGCCAAGGTGGTCGCGGCCTGATCCCATGCTGCAGGCCGCGCCCGACAGTGTCCGCCTCTTCGCCGAGCACCTGCTCGAGGTGATGGCGGTGCGCTGCGGTGGTGCTCGGCTCTACGTCATCGCCACGGTGCCCGGCGCCGACGGCGGCCTGAACCACTACGCCGCGAACACGCGCGGGGACGTGCTCGTGCGCGGCGACGCGGCCCTGCTGGAGAGCCGCGTCGTCGACGAGGCGCCCGAGCTGCGCGCGACCCGGCTCGACTGCCTGCCGTTCGCCCAGCTGGGCGCCATCTGGATCGCCGTGTGCGACGGCGCCCCCGACCAGGGCCTGTTCACGCTGCCCGAGCTGCCCCCGCGCTGGTCGCCGTATACCGAGACCGTCCGCCACGTGCTGGGCGGGCCCGACGCGATGCCGCGGGCCGGCTGAAGCGCTCTTGCTTGACCAACGTCGCACCTGCCGGCCATGGCCACTGAACTGTTCGTGCTCGCCCTCCTGGCTGCGCTGTTCGCCCTGAACGTGGCGCTCACCGTGGGCGTCGTCCGCAGCGACGTCTACACGCCACGCCAGAAGACGATGCAGCTCGCGCTGGTGTGGTTGCTGCTGGTGCTCGGGCCCCTGCTGGTGGGCATCGTCCTGTGGTCGGATCGCGCGCCGCGCGGGCGCCGCGGCCATGGCGTCGATGCGGCCGTCGGCGACCCGGCCTGGATCGACAGTCCCGGCCCGATGGACGTCATCGAAGGCGCGGCGGACGTCGCCGCCAGCTTCCCGGACTGAGGGCGCGCCCAGGCGGCGCGCCGGTTCACGCGCAGGCCGCCGTCGAAGTCCGGCGGCCCAGCCAGTCGCCGAAGCTGCGGGCGTCCATCGGCCGCGAGATCCGGTAGCCCTGGGCGACCTGGTAACCCTGGCCAGCGAGCAGGGCCATCTGCGCGTCGGTCTCGACGCCCTCCGCGACGACCGTCAGCCCCAGGCTGTGGCCGATCTGGACCACGGCGCGGCTGAGCGCCTGGGCCGTGACGTCGGTCTCGAGGTCGCTGACGAACGAGCGATCGAGCTTGAGCTCGTGGATCGGCAGTCGGCGCAGGTAGCTGAGGCTGGAATAGCCCGTCCCGAAGTCGTCGACCGACAGCCGCACGCCCATCTGGTGGATCTCCGCGATGGTGCGGCGCGTGGCCGGATGGTCGTCGATCAGCGTGCCCTCGGTGATCTCGACGATGAGGTCGGACGGGGCCAGGCCGCGCTCGGCCAGCAGCTGCGCCAGGCGGCGCGGAAGGCCCAGGTCATGGAAGCTGGTGGACGAGAGGTTGACCGAGACCGATGGCACGCGGCAGCCTTGGGCGCGCCATTGCGCGAGCTGGTCGCAGGCCGTGCGCAGGGCCCAGTGGCCCAGCGCGGCGATCAGGCCGCAATCCTCCGCGAGCGGGATGAAACGCGCCGGCGGCACGTTGCCGAGCTCGGGATGCGTCCAGCGCGCGAGCGCCTCGGCGCCGCACAGCTGCCCCGTGCGCAGGTCGATCTGGGGCTGGTAGTGCAGCGCGAGGCCCTCGCCCTGCAACGCGGCGCGCAGCGCGCCCTCGAGCGCCATGCGCTCCTGCGCCCGTGCGTTCATCTCCGCGCTGAAGAAGCAGTAGCTGCCGCGGTTGGCCGACTTGGCCTGGTACATGGCCATGTCGGCGCGCGCCAGCAGCGCCTCGATCTCCACGCCGTCCGCGGGGAACAGCGCGATGCCGAAGGTCGCGGAGGCGTTGAGCAACTGCCCGGCGATCTCGTGCGGCTCGGCGATCCGGGCCTGCAGGCGTTCCACCACGCCGGCCGAGTCCTCGGCACCGCAGTCGGGCAGCACCAGCACGAACTCGTCGCCGGACAGCCGCCCCGCGATGTCGACGCCGCGCTTGTCGCGGGTGATCTGGCGTGCCACGTGGCACAGCAGCTCGTCGCCGGCGGCATGGCCCAGCGAGTCGTTGACCTGCTTGAAGCGGTCCAGGTCGATGAAGACGACCGCCGCCGTCGCGCCCGTGCGCGCGGCCGCGGCGAGGGCCTGGTCGGCCTTGGCCAGCAGCAGGCTGCGATTGGGCAACGAGGTCAGGGCATCGTAGAACGCCAGCTGGCGGATGCGCGCCTTGGAGCGCTCGCGTTCGAAGGCCAGTGCGCACAGGTGCACGCAGGCCGCCATGAGCCGGCGGTGGAACTGCGACGGCGCGTGGGCTTGCGTGTAGTGGAACGAGACGCTGCCCAGCCGGCTGCCGTCGGCGGCGTTGACCGGCATCGTCCAGCAGGCGGCGTAGCCGAGGTCCAGCAGGGCGCCGCGGAACTCGGGCCACGGGAAGGCCGGATCGCCGGCGATGTCGGCGCACACCACGCCGTCGGCCGCCCACCGGGCCTCCTGCGCGGCGCCGGCCAGGGGCCAGCGCGCCAGGTCCGCCACGCGCCGGCGGTATGCCTCGGGCATGCTCGGTGCCGCCAGCGGGATCAGGCCGCCCTGCGCATCGGCTTCGGTGATGAAGGTCGCGATGTCGGGCAGGATGCCTTCGACCTCGGCGCAGACCGTCTGCATGATCTCCACCAGCGGCCGTTCGCGCGCGATGGCCTCGAGGACGCGATGGTGCAGCACCTCCTGCATCTTCGACTCGGTGATGTCCGTGAGCACGGCCACCGTGTTGACCATGCCGCCGTCGGCGTCGAACATCGGATCGCTCGCGATGGAGCACCAGTAGCGCTCGCCGTCGCGACCGTGCAGGATCAGCTCGTGCCTTTGCGAGCGACCGGCGCGCAGCGCGCCCAGGAAGTCGGCTTCGCGTGCCTGCAGGTGCGGCGCGAGCAGGCCGACCGGCCGGCGCCCGGCGATCTCCGCCAGGCGCCAGCCGAACATGCGCGTGAAGCCCTCGTTGGCATACGTGATCCGGTGTTGCGCGTCGGTGACCAGCACGGCGTTGTCGGTGGCGCCCGCGACCATCGACAGGCGACGGATCTCCTCGGTGGCCCGGCGTTCTCGATCGACCCGCTCGGTGACGTCGCTGGCCATCTTGACGATGCGCAGCACCTGGCCCTGCGCGCCGAGCACCGGCGCGTAGGTGGCCTCCAGCCAGAGGACGTCGCCGCAGCGGCGCCGGCGCTCGCACAGGTCGGTGTAGGCCTCGCCCGCGCGCAGCCGCTGCCAGAGCGTCTCGTACTCGGGCGACGCGACGTAGGCCGGGTCGCAGAACATGCGATGGTGCATCCCTTGCACCTCGGCCAGCTCGTAGCGGAAGATCTCGAGGTAGTGCCGGTTGGCGTGCAGCAGCTCGCCCTGCGGGGAGAACTCGGCGAACGCCTTCACCGCGTCCAGCGTGGCCAGGTTGCGATCCAGCAGATGGTCGGACGGGATGGCGGGCTGCATTCAGGGGGTTCCGGCGCGTTCGTCGAGGACGAGGAAAGCTGGGGCATGGCGTGCGCGACGGACAGGCGCGCGCCACGGGTCTCGTCTCATGTCGACGCTCAGCCAAGGCTACTTGAGATGTCCGCGCCGGATAAGGGCAGTCGTCACGAACTCCCTTCACGTTCCACGACGATTTGATGGAATAAGCACGCCTTGCGCGTGCGGCATGGACCTGGACGCCCGCTCCGGTGCCGCGCGGAATCCGACGGGCGCCCGTCGCACGCGCCAGGGCGCGGCATCGTGGACCCGAAATGGAAGAAGGCCCTCGCGGGCCTCCTGGACGCCGGGCGCCTCGCGGCCCCGGCCCGGCCATCCCAACGACGGCCTTTCAGTCTTGGACTTGCGTGATCAGGGCTTGTTGACGAAATCGTCGCGGCGGTTCTGCGACCAGCAGGACTCGTCGTTGCAGCTGGCGCGCGGCTTTTCCTTGCCGAAGCTGGTGGCCTCGACGCGGTCGGCGGACACGCCCAGCACGCCCAGCTGCTTGCGCACGGCTTCGGCGCGCTTCTGGCCGAGGGCCAGGTTGTATTCCGAGCCGCCGCGCTCGTCGGTGTTGCCCTGCACGGTCAGGCGGGACTTCGGGTTGGCCTTGAGGAAGTCGGCCTGGGCGTGCAGCGTGGCGTCGTACTCGGACTTGACGACGAAGGAGTCGAAGTCGAAGAACACGCTCTTGGCGTCCAGGTCGGCGATCTGCTGGCGCAGCTTGGCGGCCAGCGCCGTGGCGTCGTCCACGGGCGCCGGGGCCGGCATCGGCGCGGGCGCCGGTGCGGCGGCCTGGGGCGCGGGCGCTGGCGCGGGCGTGGGCGCCTCGGCCTTGGGCGTCGTGCTGCAGGCGGCCAGGAACGACAGGGTCAGGGTGATGCTGATGAGGGGTGAGATGCGCACGGGAATCCTCGTTGTGGTGCTGGAGGTCGCCCGGGCCGTTTCAGGGGGACGGCCCGGATTGCGGGGAATTCTGGGAGCGCCGGCTTAGGCGGCGCTTAAGCCGCTGAACGCAAGCCGAACGCCACGCGCACGCGCAGGCCGCCCAGGCGCTGCGAGTCGTCCAGGGCGATGGTGGCGCCGTGCATGTCCGCGATCGACTTGACGATGGCCAGGCCCAGCCCGCTGCCGGTGGCGCCCGCGCCGTCGACGACGCGGAAGAAGCGATCGAGCGCGCGGGCGCGATCCTTTTCGGGGATGCCCGGGCCGCTGTCCTCCACCGTCACCAGCGCGCCCTCGGGCGTGGCGTGCACGCTCAGGTCCACGGTGCCGCCCGGAGGCGTGTACTTCACGCCGTTGTCCAGGAGGTTGCGCACGAGGATGCGCAGCGATTCGGCGTTGCCGGCCACGGTGACGCTCTCGGCGCGGTGCACGCCCAGGTCGATCTGGCGCGCCTGCGCGCTGGCCAGCGTGTCGCTGAGCGCGAGGAAGCCGGGTTGCGCCAGGTCGAGCGACGCGAGCGACACGCCCTGGGCGACGCTGGCTTCCTGGCGCGCGAGCACCAGCATCTGGTCGACGAGGTGGCCGGCGCGGTCGATGCCCGCGGCCAGGCGCTTGACGGCCAGCTCGCGCGTCGGATCGTCGCCGGCGCGCTGCAGGCCCTGCAGCTGGATCTTGAGCGCGGCCAGCGGCGAACGCAGTTCGTGCGCGGCGTCGGCCACGAACACGCGCCGCGAGTCGAAGGCCTGGCGCAGGCGCTCGAACAGCAGGTTCAGCTCCTGGATCAGCGGCCGCACTTCCGCGGGCAGGCCACGCTCGCTCAGCGGCGTGAACTCGTCGACCTTGCGCGCGGCCATCTGCGCGCGCAGCCGCGCCACGGGCGCGAGCGAGCGGCTGACCACCCACCACACGAGCAGCGCCAGCAGCGGCGCGGTCGGCAGCTCGGGCAGGGCGGTGCGCAGTGCGAGCGTGCGCGCCATGTCGCGGCGGGCGTCCATGTCCTGCGCCACCAGGACCGTCAGTCCGGGCGCGGTCGTCGAATAGACGCGGTAGTCGCGGCCGTCGAGCGCCCGCACGGTGGACAGGCCCGGCAGCGCGGGCTGGCGCAGCTTCTGGTGCGCCGCGCTGCGGAAGATCGGCTCGCCCTTGGCGTTCCACAGCTGCACGACGAAGTCCTCGCCCGCGCGGTCGGCGTTGACCTCGCCGCTGGGCGGCAGCGAGCCCAGCGCCGTGCCGGAGGTCAGCGCCGTGGCCATCGTGCGCAGGTGGCGGTCGAAGATGACGTCGGCCTGCGACAGCGCCGTGAAGTACGCGAACGCGGCCTGCGCCAGCGCGGCCAGCACGATGGCCGCCATCAGCCACCCGAGCAGCCGCGTGCGCAGCGAGTGCGGCGCGTCCCGCGTCATCGGGCAGCCTCCGTGCCGCGCACGGCGGCGCGAGCGCCCTTCGGGCTCATGCGCGCGGCACCAGGTAGCCCAGCCCGCGCACGTTCTGGATCAGGTTGGCGCCCAGCTTCTTGCGCAGGCCGTGCACGTAGACCTCGACGGCGTTGCTGGCGATGGAATCGTCGAAGCCGAAGATCTTCTCCTCGAGCTGTGCGCGCGAGAGCACCGCGCCGGGTCGCGCGATCAGCGGCTCGAGCACGGCCCATTCGCGCGAGGACAGCAGCACCGGCCGGCCATGGACGGTGGCCTCGCGCGTGGCCGGGTTCAGCGTCACGCCCAGGTGCTCGTAGACCGGCTCGGCGCGGCCCGCGGCGCGGCGCAGCAGGGCGCGCACGCGCGCCAGCAGCTCGCCCAGGTCGTAGGGCTTGAGGATGTAGTCGTCGGCGCCGGCGTCCAGCCCCGCGATGCGCTGTTCGACCGAATCGCGCGCGGTGGCGATCAGCACCGGGATGCGCAGCCTGGCGGCACGCAGCGCGCGCAGCACCTCGATGCCGTCCTTGCCGGGCAGCGCCAGGTCGAGCAGCAGCAGGTCGTAGGCCTGCGTGCGCAGCACGGCCTGCGCGGTCAGGCCGTCCTTGATCCAGTCGACCGCGTAGTTCTCGGCGCGCAGCACGTCGACGACCGTCTCGCCGATCATGTGGTCGTCCTCGACGAAGAGCAGTCTCATGCGTGCGATTGTGGGCCCGGGGAAGACGGCGAAATCTGCGGGCGCTGGCTTAGGGCACGCTTAAGCCCCGCGGTCGGCCTACGGCTTCCAGCCCTGGGCCCTGGCGGCCGTCTCGGCGGGGCCGTCCAGCGTGTCGCCGTCGCGCATCGCGTCGATCGCCTGCAGCAGCGTCGGGCTCAGCGCGCTGGCGGCGGTGCGGTAGCCGCCCTGCTCGCCGGCGCGGGCGTTGCGACCATGTTCCAGGTGCGCCACCACCCAGCCCTCGGGCTGCTTGCAGGCGATGCCCGAGGACTCGCTGTCCAGCGTGAACGTGCGGCAGTACTGCCTGGCGTGGTCGCGGAAGGTCAGGCCGACGCCGACCTTGGCGTTCGGGTCCAGCACGGTGCCGGCCACGTCCTGTTCGAGCGCGGTGCGCAGCGCGCCCTGCGCGGTGATGGCGCCGTCCGGGGCGACGTTGAGCGCCAGCGCGTCGCCGCCCGGCGCGGGGTGCGTGGCGAACAGGCGCGCGCCGAACAAAAGGCCCAGCACGAGCGAGGCGGCCATCGCGCCGTACTGCGGCCAGGCCCAGCGGCGGGCGGGGGGCAGCGTGGCGCGGGCGCCGTCGTTGACGCCGGCGGGCAGCGCCTCGTTGGCGGCCGCGACGGGCGCGGCGACCAGGTGCACCGGCGCGGCCTTGGCGGCGGCGTCGGGGATCGCGAGCAGGTCCAGCAGGCCCGCGGGCATCGGTTCGTCCAGCACCGGGGCGTAGTGCGACTGCAGGCTCGCGCGCAGCGTGCGCTCGCGCGCGACTGCGTCCGCGAGCGCGGGCTCGAGCGCGAGGCGCGGTTCGAACCGGGCGACGTCCTCGGCCGGCATCTCGCCGTCCACGTAGGCCATCACGGCGATGCGATCGTGTTCGTTCAGTGCGGTCATTGGTCAGCCTCCATCCGGCGGACTTCGGCGCGAGCGCCTGCGGACAGCCGTGCGTCGCTCATGGCGTGAGGTCTCCATCGCCCAGCATGGCCTGCAGCGCGTCGCGGCCGCGCGCCAGCCGGCTGGTGAGCGTCCCGATGGGGATGTCCAGCACCTCGGACGCTTCCTTGTAGGGCAGGCCCTCGACCAGCACCAGGCTCACGGCCATGCGCTGGTCCTCGGGCAGCCGGGCCATCGCCTTCTCGATGGACAGCCGGATGTCGCGGCTGCCCGTCTCCGAAAAGCCCACGTGCTCGCCGGCCTCCTCGGGCGCGAGCACCTCGTCGCGGCGGCCGCGCGCGCGCACTTCGTCGATCCACGCGTTCTTCATGATTCGAAACAGCCAGCTGTCCAGTCGGGTTCCATCCTGCCAATGGTCCAGGTGCTTGAGCGCACGCTCGACCGCGATCTGCACGAGGTCGTCCGCGTCCTCCCGGTGCCGGGTGACGGAGCGGGCGAAACGGCGCAGCCGCGGCAGCAGGGCCGCGATCTCCGCGCGCAACGCAAGGGGCGACTGGCTCATGACATGATGGGAGAACGTCGTGGCGATGGATTTTCTTCCACCGTTCCGACGTTATTCGAACATGAACCCCGGATCTTGCCGATTCCTTGCACTGGCGGCCGTGCTGCTGTCGGGTGCCGCCCACGCGCAGCTGCGCCTGCCCTCGCTGGGCTCGACCCTGTCGCCCGTCACGCGCGGGCCGCTGCTGCAGCGCGTGGAGCCGCTGGTGGACAACGTGCTGGCGCCGGTCGACCTCGCCACGGCGCGCCTGGACGAGACGGTCGCGCGCGCCCGCGCGCACCGGCGCGAGCTCGACCGCGATCCGCGCGGCGAGCTGATCGTGCGCGCCGAACTGCTGGCCCAGCCCTCGAGCGCGGCCGCGCGCGCCGCGCTGCTGGCCGCCGGCTTCCAGCCGCTGCGCGAGGACGCGCTCGACGGCCTGGACGACGACGCGCTCGTCGTGCTGCGCGCGCCGGCGGGCGTCACGCTCGCGGACGCGCTCGCGCGGGCCCGCGCCCTCGATCCCGCGGGCGCGTACGACTTCCACCACGTCTACCTGGGCAGCGGCGGCCTGGGCACGGCGTCGGCCGCTGCGCCCGCGTCGGCGGTCGCGCTGCCTGCCGCGCCGCGCGCCGACGGCCCGCTGCGCGTCGGCCTGATCGACAGCGGCGTCGACGCCTCGCATCCGGCCTTCCGCCACGCGACGATCGAGCGCCACGGCTGCGGCGACGGCGACCATCCGGCGCCGCACGGCACGGCCGTCGCATCGCTGATGGTGGGCGAGGACACGCGCTTCGCCTCCGCGCTGCCGCGCGCCGTGCTGATGGCCGCCGACGTCTACTGCGACGCGCCCACCGGCGGCTCGGTGGAGGCGATCGCGCGCGAGCTGGCGTGGATGACCCGCCAGCGGGTGGCCGTCGTCAACATCAGCCTGGTCGGGCCGCCGAACCAGGTCCTGCAGCGCCTGGTGGAGCGCGCGATCGGGCAGGGCCTGCTGGTCGTCGCCGCCGTGGGCAACGACGGTCCCGCGGCACCGCCGCTGTACCCGGCGTCGTGGCCCGGCGTGGTCGGCGTGGGCGCGGTGGACGGCAAGCTGCGCCTGTTGCCCGAAGGCGCGCGCGGCCCGCAGGTGATGTTCGTGGCGCCCGGCGCCGACATGGCCGCCGCCGCGAGCGGCACGCACGGCTTCGCGCCGGTGCGCGGCACGTCCTTCGCGGCGCCGTTCGTGGCGGGGCTGCTGGCCGCGTCCTACCAGTCGGCCTCGCCGGCGGGCGCGCGCGACGCGCTCGCGCAGCTCGCGGCCACCGCGCACGACGTGCCCAAGGCGCCGCGCGACGGCATCGGCCGCGGCCTGGTCGCCGAGACGTTGCGGACGTCGCCGGGCGACGTGGAACTGGCGCGGGCTCGCTAGGCGCGGAGCCCGCGTCCAGAGCGGTGCGTGACCCCGCCCCTTCACCCACCGACCCGGTTACATCTTTTTTCAGGCTCACCGGAAGAAACCCGCCGCCGCCTTCGTTCTCCCTTTGCAGGCCGCGAATCGTCGCGAGCCATTCTTCAGAGGTGAACGACATGATCCGCAAGCACTCCACTCTCCACATCGTCGCCGTGATGGCCCTGTCGGCCGCCAGCCTGGCGCTCGCGCCGTCGGCGCACGCCGGCCTCCTGGGCGGCGGCGGCATGCACGCCGGCGGTCTCGGCGGCGGCCTGGGCGGCACGGGCGGCCTGAGCCATGCCGGCGGCCTGGGCAACGCCACGAGCAACATCACGGGCAGCCTGGCGGGCAACGTCGCCGGCAACGTGGCCACGCCCGACAGCACGCCGCTCAAGGATGCCGCCGGCAACGTCGTCGACGCCGGCAAGACCAGCGCCCGCGACGCCGCCGCCAACGCCAAGGGCGTGGCCGCGGCGACCAAGGCGACCGCCGCCAGCGGCGCCGCCGACGGCAAGGCCGCGGCCGGCGTGGGCGTGCAGGGCGCGCGCGACGGCGTGGGTGCCGTGCGCTCCGCCGCGGGCAACGTCAGCGGCGGCGTGCAGGGCTCGGCCAACGGTGCCGCGAACGGCGCGACCGGCGCGGCCGCCGGCGGCACGGACGCGTCGCAGGGCACGCTGTCCGGCGCGGGCGATGCGACGGGCGCGCTGTCGCATGGCGCCAGCAGCACCGGCACGTCGCCGGCCACCGC
>Ga0207427_100408_pt1 | contig 25011 bp, 25 predicted proteins | sample AraplaCL_Cvi_mMS_FD_184268 | JGI IMG/M metagenome (GOLD analysis project Ga0207427, IMG submission 184268) | Arabidopsis root microbial communities from the University of North Carolina, USA - plate scrape CL_Cvi_mMS (SPAdes) (version 2) | ecosystem: Host-associated > Plants > Roots > Endosphere ... | reverse complement strand
CCCTGCCGCTGTGGTGGGCGCTGCCGCTGGCGGTGCGCGACCGCCAGCCGCAGCGCGTCATCCTGCCGCTGGCGGCCACGCGCGAAGGCCTGGCGGCGCTGATCCGTCGCCACATGCCCGGCGCCTGGTGGAACCACACGGTGCACGTCACGCTCGACGTCGAGACGCGCGTGTACTGGGGCGCGCGCGGGGCCGTGCACCCGCACGCGGCCGCGCGCCACGCGTGCGCGCAGCGCGGCGACGGCGGCCATCCGTCGCTGCGCTTGATGACGCTGGACGGCGGCCGCGCGGTCGAGGCCGCGATGCCCGACCGCCCGGCCGACCCTGACGTCGTGCTCAAGGTGCACCCCGGCGTGGGCTGGCTGGTGGCCGTGCCGCAACTGCGCTTCGAGCGCGAGCTCACCGCCGCCGAACGCTGGCAGGAGAAGGCCGCGGCGTGGTGGCGCCTGCTCCAGGGCAAGGTCGGGCGGGCGTCGCAGCGCGATCGCGACCCGACCTGGGAAGCGCGCCTGAAGGCCGACGAGGCGTGGTGGGCCGGCCAGATCGGCGCTGCGGCGCACACCGCGCAGGCGCTGGCGCGCGAAGCCCGGCTGGGCGCATCGTTGCGCCCGGCCAGCCGCGTCGCCACGCTGCCCGCGGACCAGCGGCGGCAGGCGCAGGTGATCGTCATCCACGGCGGCCTGAGCTCGGCGCGCAGCGCGTACGAGGCCGCGCTCAACACCAAGGCGCGTGCGGTCGCCAAGGCGATCGAGGCCGGACAGCCGGCGGCGCCGGGTGCCTTCGAGATCCGACTCGACGTCGGCCCAAGCGGCGCAAACGGCGCGACGGCCGCCGGCATCGAACGCGATCTCGCGCTGGCCGGCACCGCCGCGGCGTTCGACGCGTCCGCGCTGTCGACGGCGGCGCCGCCGCCGGCCGACGCCGCGCACGTCTGGCCCGGCCTGCCCACGCTCGACGAGCGCGCCACCTGGCGCTTCGAGCACGACACCTTCCTGCGCATCGCGCAGAACGTGTCGCACCTGGTCGCCGCCGTGCGCCGCCAGTGCATCGCCGGCGCGCCCGCCGACGCGCAGCGCCACATCGTGCTGGTGGCCCACTCGCGCGGCGGCAACGTGGCGCGCTTCGCGCTGCCCGCGCTGCGCAAGGCCTTCGGCAAGCAGGGCTGGACGTTCGCCGCCGTCACCCTGGGCAGCCCGCACCTGGGCACGCACGTGTTCGAGCGCGTGGGCAAGCGCTGGCACGGCCTGGCCGCGGCCGTGGGCGGCCTGCGCCACCTGGGCGCGCCGTGGATGAGCCGCGAGACGCTGGCCGAGCTCGTCAACCTGGAGCGCGGCCTCGCGTACGACGTGCCGCCCGGCTTCCACGACGTCGAGCCCGCGGGCGTCGACCGGATGATGCGCGGCCGCCCGGCCACCGAGCTGCCGCCGGGCATGTGGCTGGTCGGCTCGCACTGGGGCCCGAGCGCGGGGATCGACGTCGACGAGAAGCGCTGGGACTGGCTGTTCGAGGACATGATGGGCGCCGAGGAGGAGAGCGACGGCCTGGTGCGCCGGCTCTCCGCGCTGGGCGGACGCGCGCCGGAGAACGAGCTGCTGCGCGCGTCGCCCGACCGCTGCCCGCTGCAGTTCGACGCCTCGCCCGTCTTCCACACGCACTACCTGGTGCACGAGGAGACGCGGCGCCAGATCGCGCGCATGCTCGCCAGCGCGCTGGGCCTGGACGCCGTCTCCGGCAACAATGGCGCCTCTTGCGTGGCTCACAAGGAAACGGCATGAGTTCCAATACCGCCCGCGCGGCGCGGCTGGTCGTCCTCGCAGGCCTGGTCGGGGCCACCTGCGACATCACGTACGCGATCCTGTACTACGGCTGGCGCGGCATCCCGGCCGAGCGCATCCTGCAGACCGTCGCGAGCGGCCTGCTGGGCAAGGCCTCCTACGACGGCGGCTGGCCGACGGCGGCGCTCGGGCTCGCGTGCCACTACGCGATCGTGATCGCGGCGGCCGCCGTGTTCTACGCGGTCGCCCGGCGCTGGGCGTGGCTGCGCCACGAGCCGGTGGCCACGGGCCTGGCCTTCGGCGTCGCGATCTACGCGTTCATGAACTTCGTCGTGCTGCCCTTGTCGGCGTATCCGTATCCGCTGCGCTTCCCGCTGCTGACCACGGCCACCGGGCTGCTGGCACACATGCTGGTCGGCCTGTCGATCGCGCTGATCACGCGGCGGGCGCACCCGGCGGCGTGACGCCGCCGTCCTCCTGGCCGATGCGCGCCTGCAGCCATCGCGCGAAGGTGCGCATCGCGTCGCTCTCGGGGCGCGACTTCAGGCGCGTCAGCCAGTAGCCGCCCAGCGTGACGCCGACGTCGAACGGCTGCACCAGCCGCTCGCTGCGCAGCGCCTCGCCGAACAGCGCGGTGGGCAGGAGCGCGACGCCCGCGCCCTGGGACGCGGCGTCGGCCATCGTGATCGACGAATCGAAGATCGCGCCGCGCACGAGCGGCGGCGCGACGCGCGCGGCGGCGAACCAGCGCGTCCATTCGTCGGGGCGGTAGGAGCGCAGCAGCGTCTCGCGGGCGAGGTCGGCGGGCGTGCGCAGCCGGCGCGCGATCGCGGGGGCGCACGCGGGCGACAGCGGCGGCGCGATCAGCGGCAGCGCCTCGGTGCCGTGCCAGGCGCCGTCGCCGAAGCGGATCGCCCAGTCCAGGCCTTCGGCGGCGAGGTCGACGCGGTTGTTGTTGGTCATCAGCCGCAGGTCGATCGCCGGATGCGCGCGCTGGAACGCGGGCAGGCGGGGCAGCAGCCAGCCGACGGCGAACGTGCCCACGACGGCCACCGTCACCACCTGCCGGTGCAGGCCGCCCTCGAACTGCTCGAGCACGGCGTGCATGCGCTCGAAACTGTCGGTCAGCAGCGGCAGCAGCGCCTGGCCTTCGTCGGTCAGCGCGAGGCCGCGCGGCAGGCGCCGGAACAGCGGCGTGCCCAGGCGCGCCTCGAGGTTCTTCACCTGCGCGCTGACGGCGGCCTGCGTCACGTGCAGTTCCAGCGCCGCGCGCGTGAAGCTCAGGTGCCGCGCCGAGGCCTCGAAGGCGCGCATCGCGTTCAGGGGGAGGTGCATGCCCCAGATTATCTGGGGTCTCGCACCGGAATTCAGCGTTTGATGCGCGCGTCGCCGCTGGCTATCGTGCCGCCTGTCGAATCAATCTTCGGGAGACTCATCCATGGACAGAAGACGCTTCGCCCACGCGGCGATCGCGCTGGCGGGCGCGTGGCCCGTCGCCCGGGCACTGGGCGGCGCCGAGCCGGCCCAGAAAAACTGGGGAGACATGCAGGCCGAGCGCTGGCGCGCGATCGAGGCCAAGGTCGGCGGGCGGCTGGGCGTGGCCACGCTGGACACGGCCACCGGCGAACTCGCCGGCCAGCGCCTGGACGAGCGCTTCCCGATGTGCAGCACCTTCAAGGCGCTGGCCGCGGCGCTCGTGCTCGCGCGCGTGGACGCGGGGCAGGAACGGCTGGATCGCCGCATCGTCGTGGCGCGCGCCGACCTGCTCGAATGGGCGCCCGTGACGAGCAAGCACGTCGGCGGCAGCGGCATGACGGTGGCCGAACTGTGCGAGGCCGCGATCACGGTCAGCGACAACACGGCGGCCAACCTGCTGCTGGCCAGCGCCGGCGGCCCGGCGGGCGTGACGGCGTTCGTGCGCCGCCTCGGCGACACGGTCACCCGGCTCGATCGCACCGAGCCGAGCCTCAACGAGGGCACGCCCGGCGACCCGCGCGACACCTCGACGCCGCGCGCGATGGCGCAGACGCTGCGCCGCCTCATGCTGGGCGACGCGCTGTCCGACAAGGGCCGCGGGCAACTCGTGCAATGGATGGCGGCCAACACGACCGGCGGCCAGCGCCTGCGCGCCGGCGTGCCGTCCGACTGGCGCGTGGCCGACAAGACGGGCACCGGCCGACTGGGTTCGACCAACGACGTCGGCGTGCTGTGGCCGCCGCGGCGCGCGCCGCTGGTGGTGGTGGCCTACCTGACCGGCACGCAGGCCGCCGGCGACGCGCGCGAGGCCGCGCTGGCGGACGTGGCCCGCAGCCTGGCGGGCGGCGGCTGGACGCGGGCGTCCTGAGGCGTCATTCGTCCTTGGCGGCGGCGGCCTCGGCGGCCGCGGCGGCGGAGGCGGCCTCGGCCGCCGAGGCGGCGCGGCCGGGCGCGCTCACCTTCTTGCCGACGACCTCGTGCGTCGCGGCGTTCTCGACCCACACCGACGAACGCTCCGGCGTCAGTGCACCGCGCATCACGTAGCTGGCGTCGGCCACCGGCACGAACTCGATCGTTCCCTTGATGCGCATCGAGTCCCACGCGAGCCGCCGAACGGGATTGCCGTAGTACGCGAGCGCGTCGACCTTCAGTTGTACCGTGCGGCCCGCGGCGAGCAGGTGGCTGTGGTCGATCTCCACGTTCTTGACCGACAGGTCCGTCGCGTCGATGACGTCGCGGCCGTCGACTTCCAGCAGGCGGAAGATGTCGGTGCGGTCGGCGTCGACGTCGACGTGAGAGCTCACCAGCTTCGCGTGCGGGATCGTGGCGACGTCGGGCGCCAGCGGGGAGCTCTGGCAGCCGGCGAGGGCCAGGGCGGCGGCGATGGACAGCGGCAGGACGACAGGACGCATGGCGGGACTCGCGAAGTCAGGGTGGATGGGAAGGGACTCAGGGCTGCGCGGCGGACGCGTCGTCCGGCCGCTGCTCGGGCCGCGCGAACCAGGCGCCGGCCAGGGCGACCATCGCCCCGAAGGCCATCGGCCAGCTCCAGCCGTAGCCGATGCCCCAGCCGGGCAGCGACAGGCCGAAGCCGCAGGCGGCGACGACGAATAGCGCACGGCCGCGGCCCGGCCGCAGCGCCAGCAGCACGGCGCCGATGTACAGGCACGCGCTCGCGGGCACGCTCATCGCGGCCGCGAACTTGAACTGGTCGTCGCCGTGCACGAGCGCGGCGTACTTGCCCAGGAACGTCGAGGCCGCCAGTGCCTGGAACACGATCAGCGCGGCCACGACGAAGCGCGGCGACAGCGCCGGGCGGGCCGGTGCCTCGTCCTGGGTCGTGTCGTCGTCGACGACCGTGAGCTCGCGGTACGGCGGATGCAGGTCGTGCGGCGCGCGGTCGGCCGGCGCGAAGCCGTCGACGTCGTCGCGCGCGGGCGCTTCGACGAGTCGCAGCGGCGGCCTCGGGCTGGTCATCGGGCACCCCTGCCGTGCGGGCTCATTGCACCGGCGTGTAGGCCAGGCGGACGTAGATCGGCGCGAACGCCTCGGCCTGGGTCACCTCGAGCAGGTGCTCGCGCGAGAGCTCCAGCATCGCGATGAAGGTCACCACCATCACGGTGGGACTCGTCGCGGTGTCGAACAGCTCCTGGAACTCGACGTAGCGCACGCCCTGCAGGCGGCGCAGCATCTTGGTCATGTACTCGCGCACCGACAGCTGCTCGCGCGAGATGTGGTGGTGCTGGTTGAGCTTGGCGCGCTTGAGGATGTCGGCCCAGGCGTCGCGCAGGTCGGCCAGGTTGACCTCGGGGAACAGCGTGACGTTGGACTGCTCCATCGTCACCTGGGCGCGCAGGAAATCGCGCCCGATCACGGGCATCGCGTCCAGCTGCGCCGCGGCCAGCTTCATCTGCTCGTACTCCAGCAGGCGGCGCACCAGCTCGGCCCGCGGATCCTCGGGCTCGGCGCCGTCGGCCGTGGGCTTGGGCGGCAGCAGCATGCGCGACTTGATCTCGATCAGCATCGCCGCCATCAGCAGGTATTCGGCGGCGAGCTCGAGGTTGTGCGCGCGGATCTGGTCGACGTAGTCCAGGTACTGGCGCGTGACCTGCGCCAGCGGGATGTCGAAGATGTTGAAGTTCTGCTTGCGGATCAGGTACAGCAGCAAGTCCAGCGGACCTTCGAAGGTCTCGAGGAAGACTTCGAGCGCGTCCGGCGGAATGTACAGGTCCGTCGGCATGCGGAACAGCGGCTCGCCGTACAGGCGGGCCAGCGCGACGCCGTCGACGGTCTGCGTCGCGGTCGCGGATTCCGCAATGGCGCCGGTCTCGGCGCCGTCGCCGGTGGCCGGCGCCGTCGAGCTCACTTCACGTGCGTCTGGTAGACGTAGGGCTGCTGCTCGACGCGGGCCTGGCTGTAGCCGGCCTGCAGGTCGCGGTCGATCTGCTTGTCCCACAGCAGGGCGCGGCCGGCGCGCTGCTCGGCTTCCAGCGTCGGCTTCTTGGCCTTCAGGTCGTCGATGAAGGCGCTGGCTTCGGACTTGTAGGGCTTCCAGAACAACGGCATGGTGGCTTCGAGAGGTGGGTACGCGCGCTCAGGCGCAACAGGCAAGGGAGGGCAGGTCGTTTGACCCGCCGCGTGCGGGCGGCTGCGCATGGCGGGTCAAACGACCCGCCCTGCGGGCAACACGACATTTTAGTTCAAGCGCATGCCCGGCTGGGCGCCCGAACCCGGCTCCAGCAGGTACAAACCGCCACCCGCCTTGGAATCGGCGTGGCTGGCGGCCAGCACCATGCCTTCGGACAGGCCGAACTTCATCTTGCGCGGCGCCAGGTTGGCCACGACCACCGTCAGCTTGCCCACCAGCGTGGCCGGGTCGAAGTGCGCGGCAATGCCCGAGAACACGTTGCGATGGCGGCCCTCGCCGACGTCCAGCGTCAGGCGCAGCAGCTTGTCGGAGCCGTCGACCTTCTCGGCGTTGACGATCCTGGCGACACGCAGGTCGACCTTGGCGAAGTCGTCGATCTTGATCTCGTCGGCGATCGGCTCGCCGCCCGGCACCACCACCGGGGCCGGCGGCGGCTCGAACAGGGCGTCCAGCAGCTTGGTGTCCACGCGCTGCATCAGGTGGCTGTAGGCGCCGATCGTATGCGCGCCCAGCGGGCTGGCGACGTCGGCGAACGTGAGCGCGGGCACCTGCAGGAAGTTCTCGACCTGGGCGGCCAGCGCCGGCAGCACGGGCTTGAGGTAGATGGTCAGCAGGCGGAAGGCCTCGATGCAGGTGCTGCAGACGTCCTGCAGCGCGGCGTCGGCGCCGTCCTTCTTGGCCAGGTCCCAGGGCTTGTGCTGGTCGACGTACTCGTTGACCTTGTCGGCCAGCGCCATGATGTCGCGCAGCGCCTTGCCGAACTCGCGCTCCTCGTACAGCTCGACGATGGCGGCCTTCTGCGCGCGCAGCGTCTCCAGCAGCGCCGAGCCCTCGACGCCGAGGTCGCCCGACAGCTTGTTGCCGAAGCGCTTGGCCAGGAAGCCCGCGGCGCGGCTGGCGATGTTGATGAACTTGCCGACCAGGTCGGAGTTGACGCGGGCGACGAAGTCTTCGGGGTTGAACTCGATGTCCTCGACGTGCGAGTTCAGCTTGGCCGCGATGTAGTAGCGCAGCCACTCCGGATGCAGCCCCAGCTCGAGGTACTTCAGCGGCGAGATGCCGGTGCCGCGGCTCTTGCTCATCTTGTCGCCGCCCAGCGTGATGAAGCCGTGCACGAACACGTGGTCGGGCGTCTTGCGGCCCGAGAAGTGCAGCATCGCCGGCCAGAACAGCGTGTGGAAGTACGTGATGTCCTTGCCGATGAAGTGCACCTGCTGCACGTCGGGGTCGGCGAAGAACGCGTCGTAGTCGATGTTCTTCTTGCCGAAGTAGTTCTTGAGCGAGGCGAGGTAGCCGATCGGGGCGTCCAGCCAGACGTAGAAGTACTTGCCCGGCGCGTCGGGGATCTCGATGCCGAAGTAGGGCGCGTCGCGGCTGATGTCCCAGTCGCCCAGGCCGCCGGCGCCGGTCTCGGGATCCTTCTGGAACCACTCCTTGATCTTGTTGAGCACCTCGGGCTGCAGGCGGCCGGTGTCGGTCGTCCACTTCTGCAGGAACTCCAGGCAGCGCGGGTCGGACAGGCGGAAGAAGTAGTGCTCGCTGGACTTCATCACCGGCGTCGCGCCGCTGAGCGCCGAGTACGGGTTCTTCAGCTCGGTGGGGCTGTAGACGGCGCCGCAGTTCTCGCAGGCGTCGCCGTACTGGTCCTTCGTGCCGCAGCGCGGGCACTCGCCCTTGATGAAGCGGTCCGGCAGGAACATGGACTTGACCGGGTCGAAGAACTGGTCGATCGTCTTCACGTCGATCAGCTCGTTCTTGCGCAGCGCCAGGTAGATCTCCTTGGACAGCGCGTGGTTCTCCGGCGAGTCGGTGGAGCTCCAGTTGTCGAAGGCGATGTGGAAGCCGTCCAGGTACTTCGCGCGGCCGGCGGCCACCTCGGCCACGAAGGCCTGCGGCGTCTTGCCCTGCTTCTCGGCGGCGATCATGATCGGCGCGCCGTGGGCGTCGTCGGCGCCGACGAAGTGCACCTGCGCGCCGTTCATGCGCTGGAACCGCACCCAGATGTCGGCCTGGATGTACTCCATCATGTGCCCGATGTGGAAGGGCGCATTGGCGTAGGGCAGGGCGGTGGTGACGAAGAGTTTGCGGGTCATGGCTTGGTGCGGAGGGTCGTCGCCGGGCGCACGCGGGCGGCGCACGAGCGGAACTGTCGATTCTAGTGTGGCAGGCCCGGATCGGCCGCGGCGGGCCCATGGCCGGGCAGTGGCGGCGCGCCGGCGCCATCCCCTGTTCATTGGGGCTGCCACCCGGCAAATGTCACACCACGGCGAGCTTGCGGGAGGCTTGCTCGACGGTCGATGACGTAAAGTTCGGGACGCCTTCGTCGGCCCATCCACGCCCAAGGATTCCCTTTGAACCTGCTCAGGAAACCCGCCGCGCGCCGCCTGCGGGCCGGCCTCGTGTCCGCCCTGGCCCTGCTGGCCCTCGCGCCCGCGAGCCGCGCGACCGACATCGCCCACGCCTCGATCCCGTCCGTCGTGGCCGACAACAAGATATCGATCGGCTCGCACGCCTTCAAGCTGCCGCCGGGCCAGTGGGTGCTGGTGCAGGGCCAGACCTTCACCACCTCCAGCGCCGCCAACCGGGACGCCGAGATCTTCCGCGGCGTGGTCGTGCTGCTGGACAAGAACCAGTTCCGCGTCGCGATCGATGTGTCGCTGCCGGTGCGCGATGCGCCGCAGATGATGCCCTGGGGCGACGACGCCTGCCGGGCCAACGGCGGCGCGCTGCACGCCACGCCCATGACCAAGTTCAACGGCGAGCAGTGCCTGGCCATCTTCGGCCACCCCGACCTGCTGCGCAGCCTGCGACGCAACAACCCGCAGGTCGCCCAGTGGATGCTCGACCAGCACGTCGTCGGCCTGGGCAGCGCCGTCGAGATGGTCTACACGAGCCGCCAGGACGCCACCTTCGGCCGCCTGCACGTGTTCTTCACCGCGCCGTACTTCGACAGCGACGAGGCGATGACCAAGTGGTCCGTCGCGCTGGAGGATTCGGTCAAGCGCGAGTTCGCGAGCAAGTCCTTCACCGCCGCGGTGCTGCCGGCGCTGCCGGTGCTGCCCGCGTCGATCCAGGCCAACGACTCCGCCTCCAACCTGGTGCGCCCCGGCGCGCAGGTGGAGGCCGCTGCGGCCGCGGCGCGCGAGGACTGGATGGCCTGCCTGCGCAGCCAGGCCGCGCGCCTGGACGACCGCCGCACGCCGGCCAACGAGGTTGGCTCGGCGCTGTACTTCAACTGCCGCGAGCAGGAGCTCAAGGGCGTGACCGCCACATCCCGCCAGGCGCGGCTGCAGGTGATGTCCAGCTCCGAGATCAACGAGCTGTTCGAGAACGCGCACCGCCAGGTGGTCGACTCCGGCGTGGCCACCAACATCGTGCTGGAGCACCGCGCGTCGCGCGCGCCCGAGCGCGCCGCTTCGCCGGCGGACAAGGCGTCCCGGGCCGGCAAGCGCTGAGGCCGGACGCCGCGGCGCGCGGCGGTTCCTGCGCGTGCGAGCCGCTCAGCGTGCCGCGCGGCGGCGCCTGGCGAGCCAAGATCCCGAACAGGGCGGCGGGAGCGGGTTCGCGCACCGGCACGGGCTGGCTCGTGACGGCGGGCACCAGGTCGGTGACGTCGTCCCAGCCGGTGACCAGCGTGTGCGAGGCGTCGAGGGCGATGCCGCTGCTGTCGGGCACCGTGGGCGATCCTCGCGGATCGGGGGGCCGGCCCCCATCCCTCGAGCAGGACATGGCGAACCAGCATGTGAACCGGACGCCACGCCGGCAATGGCCCGACGCCGCGCTGCGGCTTCGCGGCGGTGATGAAATGCGAGGGTTCCCTCATCTTCGACCGCGATGTCCTCCGACCTGCTCGCCGCCCCGGCGCCCCGACTTCCCGCTGCCGACGGCCTGGCCGGGCGGCAGCGCGTGCTGGCGTTGTTCGCGATCCTGCTGTCGGTGGCGATGGCCACGCTCGACACGGCCATCGCCAACACCGCGCTCCCGACCATCGCCACCAGCCTGCAGGTGAGCGAGGCCCAGGTGATCTGGGTGGTCAACGCCTACCAGCTGGCGATGGTGGCCGTGTTGCTGCCGTTCGCCGCATCGGGCGAGATCCTGGGGCACCGGCGCGTGTTCGCGGCCGGCACGGTGCTGTTCACGGTGGCCTCGCTGGTGTGCGGGCTCGCCGGTTCGCTGACCACGCTGGTGGCCGCGCGCATCCTGCAGGGCCTGGGCGGCGCGGCCATCATGAGCGTCAACATGACGCTGATCCGCTTCGTGTTCCCGCCGCACCAGCTGGGTCGCGGCGCGGGCATGAACGCGCTGGTCGTCGGCCTGGCCTTCACCGTGGGGCCGACGGTGGCGTCCGCGGTGCTGGCGGTGGCGTCGTGGCACTGGCTGTTCCTGATCAACGTGCCGATCGGCGCGGTCGCCGTGCTGTTCGCGGGCCGCGCGCTGCCGCACACCGAGCGCCACGACCACGGCTTCGACCGCGTCGCCGCGCTGCTGTGCGCGGCCCTGTTCGGCTGCGCGGTGCTGGGGTTCGAGTCGCTGTCGCACGGCGGCGCCTGGATGCCGGTGGCCGTGGAGTGGGCCGTGGCGGCGACCTGCGGGGCGTTGCTGTGGCGGCGCCAGGTCGGGCATCCCGCGCCGATGCTGCCGGTGGACCTGTTCCGCTCGCCGGCGTTCTCGCTGTCGGCCCTGACGGCGATCTGCGCGTTCTCGGCGCAGAGCTTCGGCTTCGTGGCGCTGCCCTTCCTGCTGCAGTCCAAGCTCGGTTGGAGCGCGGTCGCCACGGGCCTGCTCATGACGCCGTGGCCCGCGGTGGTCGCCTTGATGGCGCCGATCGCCGGCCCGCTGGCCGACCGCCAGTCGCCCGGGCTGCTGGGCGGCATCGGCCTGGCCACCTTCGCCGTGGGCCTGGGGGCGCTCGCGCTGCTGCCGGCGCACGCGTCGGTGGTCGACATCGCCTGGCGCACCGCCGTCTGCGGGGCGGGCTTCGGCTTTTTCCAGGCGCCCAACCTCAAGGCGCTGATGGGCAGCGTGCCGCCGCGGCGCAGCGGCGGCGCGAGCGGCGTCGTCGCCACCTCGCGCCTGCTGGGGCAGACGCTGGGCGCCGGGCTCGTCGCGCTGTGCTTCCACCTGGGCAGCACGATCGCGCCGACGCTGGCGCTGTGGCTGGGGTGTGCGTTCGCGTTGGCGGGCAGCGCGGCCAGCGTGATGCGCCTGCTGCCGGGCGTGCGGGTCACAAGCGGCAGAGCGGGGTAGGGCGGGGTAGGGCGGGTTATGAAGCGACGGCCGATAAGGACGAGGGCAACGCGTACAGCCGCTCCGGGCTGATGCGCATGCGCAGCCCGTGCGGGTCGGCCGGGCCGGCGATGCCACGGTCGCGGCCGCTGGCTTCGAGCAGCAACGGCGCGGCGAGCGCCTCGCCGCGGCGACCGGCGAGCACCGCCACCTGCGGCGCGTTGGAGTCCGCCGTGCGCCGCAGGACGACGGCGATCTCGCCGCTGTAGAGCCGCACCAGGCTGCCGGGCGGGTGCACGCCGAACTCGGTGATCAGCGCCAGCGCGAACGGGTTGCCGCGTTCGACGACCAGCAGGTCGCGCGCCGCGCGCGGCGGCGGCAGGCTGTCGCGGCCGCTGCGTCCGGCGAGCTTGGCGGTGTAGACGTCCACCGTGCGCAGCGCGCTGGCCATCTCGCCGACCTCGACCACGCCGGCCGGGTAGCCGCCGCCCCCGGGCTTCTCGTGGTGCTGCTCGACGGCCTGCAACCATTCGACGTCGACGACGCCGCTGGCCTTGAGCGTGGCCAGGCTGGCCGCCGGGTGCATCTGCACCGCATGGCGCTGCTGCGGGTTGGGCAGGCGCGCCAGGTTGGCCATGCGTTCCTGCAGTTCCAGCATGCCGACGTTCATCGTGAAGGCCGCCTTGACCAGCGTCAGGCAGCGTTCGCGCGGCCACTCCAGCCGCAGCGCGATCAGGTAGGCGGCGGCCGCGGCATGCAGGCTGCGCACGACGCCGTAGGGCGCGGCGTCGGCCGGGTCGGGGCGCACGAGCAGGAAGATGGCCAGGTCAGGCGCTGCTTCGGCGAGCGTGGCCAGCTCGCCCGCGGCCTCGTCGAGCGCGGCCGGCGCGTCGGGCGCGGGCATGCGCGCGAGCACGCGCGAGAGCGTGCCCGCGAGCTGGCGCCACTGGCGCATCAGCTGCTCGGGCGCGGGCGCGTCGGCGCTGGCGCGCAGTTCGTCGACGTCGACGCAGGCGCCGCCCTCGACCAGCGCCTCGAGCTCGTGCGGGTCGGTGACGACCTGGTCCTTGGCCAGCAGCACGTGGCTGCCGGCGTCGCGGATGCTGAAGGGCAGCGGGCTGCCGATGCGGATGCGGTGCTGCACCTTCGTGAGCGGGCAGAGTTCCATGAGGTCCTCCGATGGGCCAGGGACGCCAGCACGGCCGGCAGTCCCCGTGCCCGGTGTTGCCAATGGGCTCGCGATAAACTGCGCCACGTGCCTCCCTGGCACTTGCCTTCGATTCTGCGCCCGGCCGGCGAAAGCTGCAGCCCCGGAGCGACCCCAGCCCTCGTCGCGCCGCCCGGCGCCGCCTCCATGACCATCTCCGAAGCCGCGCTCACCACGGCGCTCGCCACCGTCCTCGACCCGCATACCGGCCAGCCGTATACCGCCGGCCGCCAGCTCAAGAACCTGCGCCTGGGGGCGGACGGCGCGGTGGCCTTCGACATCGAGCTGGGCTACCCGGCGCGCAGCCAGTTCGGCGTCGTGCGCGAGGCGCTGTCCGCCGCCGCGAAGTCGGTCGACGGCGTCGCGTCGGTCACCATCGACGTGGGCAGCCGGATCGTCGCGCACCAGGTGCAGCGCGGCGTGTCGCTGCTGCCGGGGGTGTCCAACATCATCGCCGTGTCGTCCGGCAAGGGCGGCGTGGGCAAGAGCACGACGGCCGTCAACCTCGCGCTCGCGCTCGCGGCCGAGGGCGCGCGCGTGGGCCTGCTGGACGCCGACATCTACGGCCCCAGCCTGCCGCTGATGATGGGCCTGGAAGGCCGGCCCGAGTCCGAGGACGGCAAGACGATGAAGCCGCTGGAGAACCACGGCGTCAAGGTGATGTCCATCGGCTTCCTGGTCGACGCGGAGCAGGCCGTGGTGTGGCGCGGCCCGATGGCCACCCAGGCCCTGGACCAGCTGCTGCGCCAGACCAGCTGGGGCGAGCTCGACTACCTGCTGATCGACATGCCCCCGGGCACCGGCGACATCGCGCTGACCCTGTCGCAACGCGTGCCGCTGACCGGCGCCGTGATCGTCACCACGCCGCAGGACATCGCGCTGCTGGACGCGCGCAAGGGCGTGAACATGTTCGAGAAGGTCGGCGTGCCGATCCTGGGCATCGTCGAGAACATGGCCGTGCACGTCTGCACGAACTGCGGCCACGTGGAGCACATCTTCGGCGCCGAGGGCGGCCGGAAGATGGCCGAGCAGTACAAGGTGCCCCACCTGGGCGCGCTGCCGCTGACGATGGCCATCCGCGAGCAGACCGACTCGGGCCGCCCCACGGTGGTGGCCGACCCCGACGGCGAGGTCGCCGGCCTGTACAAGGCGGTGGCGCGCCAGGTGGCGGTGGTCGTGGCCGGCAAGGCCAAGGACTTCAGTTCGAAGTTCCCGACGATCAACGTCTCCAAGTCGACCTGAGCGGGACCTGCGAACGAAGCCCGGTACACCCAGGCGCTGAGCGCCAGGCGAGGTCCGTGGCGAGCCCGCGTGATGCTGACTGGAGCCTCCCTCGCGGAGGGAGCGGTCGAACATGCTGGAGCTCCCTCGCTGAGGGGGCTCGGGGGAGCCGTGCCCATCGCTCGCGATCTAGGAGCCTGAGCGGCTTTCGAGCCGCGCAGGCTCCTAGATCGCCGTTTCGATCGACTTGCGCAGCTCGGCCGGGTCGGTCGGGCCGCGCGGGCGCTTGCCCACGGCCAGCGCCGTCAGCTCGACGTAGCGGATCATCCCGAGCATCTTCTCGTTGCGCGGCGCGCGGCGGCCCAGGGTCTTGGCCAGGCGCACGACCTCGCCGCACAGCTCGCCGATCTCGGTGCGGCGGCCCAGGGCGAGATCGTCGGCCATGCTGGAGCGGGCGCGTGAATCGATGCGCAGCATCCGGCCCGCGACGATCTTGAACAGCGGCGTGGGCAGGCGCATGAGGCGCGGCAGCCAGCTGGTGGGCACCGGCGTGACCTTGGCGGCGCGCTGGCGCGCGGCGGCGAGCACGCCCTGCGCCTCCTCGATCAGCGCCGCCGTGGTGGCGCGCAGGTCGGGGTTCAGCAGTTCGTCGCGCAGCGTCAGGCCCGACAGCGCGTTGACCGGGTTGTTCAGGTTCAGCAGCAGCTTGCCCCACTGCACGGCGCGGATGTCCTTGTGCGTGGCGGACGGCAGGCCGGCCTCGGCCAGCGTGGGCAGCCAGGCCGTTGTGACGTCGTCCTCCTCCAGCGCAAGCGTGCCGCCGCTGCCGCGCAGGAAGTGGCCGGGGCCGATCTCGGCCACGTTGTACGGCACCATCGCGGACAGGAAGCGCAGCCGCGCCGCGACGGAGCGCGCCACTTCGGCGTTGTGCAGCCCGTTCTGCATGCACAACACCAGCGTGCCGATCGGCAGCGCACGGGCCAGCGCGGTGGAGGCCGCGGGCGTGGCACTGCTCTTGACGCACATCAGCACCAGCGAGATGCCCAGGCCGGCCGGCACTTCCTCGTGCAGGCTCAGCATGCCGGGCGCCACCGTGGCGGACTTGCCGTCGGGCTCGGTGATGGTCAGCCCGTGCACGCGCAGTTCGTCCAGGACGCGCGGGCGCCCGACGAAGTGCACGTCGTGCCCGGCGAGCGCCAGGCGGCCGCCGAGATAGCAGCCGACCGAGCCCGCGCCCATGATGAGCACCGGACCGATCGGCGAGACGTCGGTGATGATGAGGTCAGCCACGTCGCTCGGGCGTGGCGGTCAGCCCCGGTCGGTTCAGTTCAGGCAACGGGATGCGCAAGGTCACGGATCAGAGTGGGGCCGGTGCGTCGTTCGATCTCCTGCGCCAGCGGCCGGAGCAGGCGCGCGGCGAAGAGGGCCTCCCCGACGATGAACATCGGGCCGACGAGCAGGCCGACCAGGTCGTCGACGAACGCCGGCTTGCGGCCTTCGTAGTAGTGGCCGACGAACTGGAGCACCCAGCCGGTGATGAAGGTGATCAGGCCGCAGGCGAGCCAGGCGCCCATGCTGCCGACCGCGAATGTGTGGGCCGCCCAGATCAGGAGGCCGTTGACGAGGCTGGTGGCCAGGCCCAGGACCAGGTTGCCGCGCGTGAGGTACCACGCCGTGCTCAGTCCCCACAGGGCCCAGGCGGCGGTGAAATGGACCTGCGCGACGTCGAACTGCGCCCGCGCGGTGAAGATGCCGATCGCCAAGACGATCAGCGGGATGCCCACGAAATGGGTCGCGATGTTGCGGCGATCGCGGTGATAGGCCGCGTACTGCACCATCAGTTCGGTGGCCGGTCGGAACGGGCTGGGCATGGCTGGAATCTCCTGCTGGGATGGCGGTTCGAGGGGCGTCCACGAGGGGCGCGCCGGCGTTCCGCCGCGCTTTGTCGTAGTGGAGCACGCGTCATGCCGGCTGTCAAAAACCGGCCCGAGCCTGCTCGACCACGCTGCGATTCTCGCCGATGCGCGCGGGCTGTCGATGGCCGGGTTCGCCCTAAACTCTCATGAACGGCACGAACCTCCCCGATTCAAGTGATGATGGACAACAAATCCCTGCTCGATTGGCACTCGATGTTCATGGGCGTCGCGCTGCTGGCGGCCGCGCGCTCCAAGGACGCGCGCAAGCGCAACGGCGCCTGCATCGCCAGCGCCGACTACAAGATCCTGGGCGTGGGCTACAACGGCCTGCCGCGCGGTTGCGACGACGACGACCCGGCCTACTGGGCCGACGACGACCACGACCCGCTGCATTCGCGTCACAGCTACATCGTGCATGCCGAGGTCAACGCCATCCTCAACTGCGTGGTGCTGCCGCTGACGGGCAGCACCATCTACGCCACCCAGTTCCCGTGCCCGCGCTGCGTGCAGTCCATCATCCAGGTGGGCATCCAGCGCGTGGTCTACCTCGAGCAGAAGCCGCACCAGGTCGCGGCCATCGCAGCGGCCAACAAGATGCTCAGGGACGCCGGCATCGACGTGAAATCGCTGTCCGAGCTGGAATCGGAGTCGCCCACCTGGTCGGCGCGCCTGGAGCAGTTCATCCGCGACAGCCGCCAGCCGGGCGAGCCGCCGTCGCCGCCGGGAGACGTCTGACCAGCCGGGGCGAGGTCTCGCAAGACCTGACCCCAAGTGGATCGGATCGTTGAATAAGCCGCATCCGTGCGGCTTTTTCGCGGATCGGCGCCCGGGCGGGTGCTTCACCATCGAGGCGTGGGTTTCCTGAAATTCCCGGGAATCCCGCCATCCGGAGGTGGACCGCCATGCGCCCAGTGCCCAAGATCAACGAGCTCCAGCAGACCCCGAACGACTTCCTGCCGTTCGACGCCGCCCTGGCCGCGCGCCCGGCGCGCGTCACGCGCTCCCAGGTGGCCGGGTTCAGTACCACGCACATGCAGGCCGACGAGCTGGGCATCGGCGCGCTGCTGCGCTTCAAGTCGATGATGGCGCACGAGGGCCAGACCGTGCACCTGGCCCGCCTCTGCTACGACAAGCTCTACGCCTACGAGCGCATCGCCGCCGCCCACGCGAGCAGCGACGAGAACCTGCGCCGCCTCGCGCTGGAGCTGTTCCAGATCTACCACCGGCGCGCGACCGCGGCCCTGCCCGCCCAGTGACTCCTTCCCATGCGTAAAGCCCAGCAGACCCGCTCGCTGGTGGCGGCGTGGTTCGACTTCCTGCCGCCCGGCGAACAGCCCGTGGCCCAGGCGATCCACAAGACGATCCGCGCGACCGTGTCCGAGCTCACCGAGACCGTGCGCCAGGGCAACCTGCTGCTGTCGATGAACGGCGAGCCGCTGCTGGCGATCGCGCCGGCGCGCAACCAGGTCAACCTGCTGATCTTCAACGGCAGCGACGTCGAGGCGACGCTGGGCCCGCTCGAGGGCGTCGGACGGCGCCAGCGCCAGGTGGCGTTCCCGAGCACCGAGCCGGTCGACACCACGCGCGTCGAGGCGGTGGCGCGGACCAGCGCCGAAGTCGCGCGGCGGCACCAGGCGCACGTCGGCCACCACTGAGGCCAGCCGAAGCGGAAGAAAAAGGCGGGACGCTCGCGCGTCGTCGCCTCCTTGCATTTGCAGCGCCGGAAGATCAGGCCGTCGCGACCGTGAAGCGCGCGCGGACGTGGCGCGGCGTCTCGATCTCGTCGACGATGGCCACGGCCAGGTCGGCCACCGAGATGCCCGCGGGCGCGGCGCCCGCCATCAGCAGGTCCTCGGCGCCGACGCGGTAGCGACCGGTGCGCTCGCCCGGGGCCAGCATGGCCGGCGGGCTCAGGAAGGTCCAGTCGAGCGCGGTGTTGCCGCGCATCGCGGTCAGCGCGTCGCGCGCGGCCTTGGCGCCGGGGACGATGTTGGGCGGGACGTGGCCGGCGAACTCGGGCGTGTCCACCAGCTGCACGCCGGGCGCCACGAACAGGCTGCCCGCGCCGCCGACCACCAGCAGGCGCTTGACGCCCGACTGCTCGACGCCGCCCACGATGGCCTGGCTGCCCTTCATGAACCGGTCGTACAGCGCCGGGTCGTCCCAGCCGGGGTTGAACGCGGAGATGACCGCGTCGTGGCCCTTGACGGCGGCGGCGACGGCGTCCGGGTCGTAGGCGTCCAGCGCCTGGGCGGCCAGGTTGGGGCGCGCTTCCAGCTTGGCCGGATTGCGGGCGAGGGCGGTGACCTGGTGGCCGCGTTGCAGCAGTTCGGCGACGAGGGCGGTGCCGACGAAGCCGGTGGCACCGATGAGGGCGATCTTCATGAGCTTCTCCGAGGAATGTCGATGGGATGTCGATACTGTGCACGCTTCACAATCGGCCCGGTAGTCGGCTAAAGTCGCCATCACCTTGAAGCTGTACTTATCAATCGATGGATGAGCTGAAGCCGCTGGCGGTGTTCGCGGAGGTCGTGGACGCCGGCTCCATGAGCGCGGCCGCGCGGCGGCTGGGCATGAGCCCGTCGGCGGTCAGCCAGACGATCCGCGCGCTGGAACAGCAGGGCGGCGTGACGCTGCTGCACCGCTCGACGCGCAAGCTCGCGCTCACCGAAGCCGGCGAGCGCTACTACCCGCACTGCCAGCGCATGCTCGAGGCGGCGCGCGCGGCGGCGCAGTCGCTGCAGCAGTCGCGCGATGCGCCCACGGGCGAGCTGCGCGTCGCCGCGCCGGTGGGCTTTGCGCAGCACGTGGCGCCGGCGCTCGCGCCGTTGCTGGAGGTCGCGCCGCAGTTGCGCCTGCGCCTGCTGGTGGACGACGCGATGATCGACCTGATCGATGCCCGCATCGATGTCGCGGTCCGCATCGGCCGGCTGGCCGACTCGAGCTGGGTGGCGCGCAAGCTGTGCGACTTCGACACCGTCCTGTGCGCCTCGCCCGCCTACCTCGCGCGCGCGGGCATGCCCGCGACGCCGCAGCAACTGCCGGCGCACCAGTGGCTGGCCTTCGGCCGCGAAGCCGCGGCCGGGGTGCCCGACGGCCTGGCCGCCGCCGGCGACGCAGCGCTCTCGGCCTCGGCCACGAACCTGGGCAAGTCCGGCATGGCCACCTCGCAGCCCGTGACGATGATGATCGATGCGCGCGCGCCCGACGGCGAGCACCAGCGCGTGCGGGTGCAGGCGCGCATCGCCAGCAACAACCAGATATCGCTCCAGCAGATGTGCGAGCACGGCCTGGGCATCGCGCACCTGGGCCACGCCGATGCGGCGGCCGCGCTCGCGCGCGGCGAGCTGGTGCGACTGCTGCCGCAGTGGCGGCTGGGCAGCATGCCCGTGTGGGTGGTGACGCCGCGGCGCGACCAGGCCGAGGCCGCCAAGGTGCGCGCCGCCGTCGACTACCTGCGCCAGTATTTCGCCGGGCTGCCGGCGCGCGCGATCGACGCTGGCTGAATGGCTCTGGGCACCTACCGCGGCAGCCGCGGCAGCCGCCCCTGCGGGCACAGCGGCTGCGCCTTGGCTGCCACCTGCACCCCGAACAGCACGCAGCACCAGGCCACGAACACCCACAGCAGGAAGGCCGGGATGCTCGCGAGCGCGCCATAGGCCGACAGCGACACCGAGTGGCTGAAGTAGAGCGCGCAGCCGCGCCACGAGCCCCAGGCCGCAATGCCCGCGGCGATGGCGCCGAACGCGCTGGCGCGCCAGCTCAGCACATAGCCCGAGAACGCGCGCAGCGTCACGAACAGCACGACGATGCTCAGCACGAACGGGTAGTTGATGCGGCCGAAGCTGCCGGGCAGCAGCGACAGCAGCGCCGACAACGGATGCAGCAGCGCGAACGCGAGCAGGGCGCCGGTGGGCGCCAGCACCAGGAACGCGGCGTAGTGCAGCAGGCTGGTCGTGAGCGATCCCTTGGCGCCGCAGATCTTCTGGATGTGGCCCTCGAGCTCGCGCGCCATCAGCACCAGCGTCACGCAGAACCCCGCCAGGCCCAGCGCGCCGATGTTCTGCGTGACCTGCGAGGCGGCCTGCAGCACCAGGTTGACGACGTCGCGGCTCTGCGCGGGCAGCAGGTATTGCGCCAGCACGTCCTCGAACTGCTCGCGCGTGGCCTCGGAGACGCCGTAGAAGTTCATCACGCGCAGGCCCACCGTCATCAGCGGCACCAGCGCCAGCACCGACGTGAAGGCCAGCGAGCTGGCGCGGATCAGCGCCTCTTCGGTGACGAAGGCGGACAGCGCATCCCACACCACCTGCGCGCCCACGATGACGTGGTGCAGCGGCCGGCGCCAATGCCAGCGGGCGTCCTGCGCGGTGGGCGCGGACCAGTGAAGCAGCAGCTTCCAGAAATCCATCGGAGAACGGGTAGGGCAGGGCGCACGCCGCACCGGGGGCGCGAGGCGCGTCGGCTGCAGTGGCCTGTCAGGACGACGGGCGGTTGGAGTGGCGATTCTGCGCCGAGTTCCGTGGCCTCACGCCGGTGCCTGCGCGAGCCAGGCCGCGCGCAGCGCCCGCGCGTCGACCAGCGCGCGATGGCGGCAGAAATCGCTCGCACGCGCGTGACGCGCGGGGTCGGCGATCTCGACGTAGCACTCGGCGCCGTCGTCGGCCACGAGGCCCAGCGACAGCATCCGGCCGGCACGGAACTGGGTGAACTCGGTGTCCAGGAAGACGCTGCGCACGGCGCTCAGGTCGGGAACGTGCCGGGCAGCAGGATGTCCTTGCCGACGTTGCGGATGTCGCGGTGCCCGCAGAACGCCATCGTCACGTCCAACTCCTTGCGCAGGATCTCCAGGCACTTGGTCACGCCAGCCTCGCCCAGCGCGCCCAGGCCGTAGAGGAAGGGGCGGCCGATCATCGTGCCCTTGGCGCCGAGCGCCACCGCCTTGAGCACGTCCTGGCCGGAGCGGATGCCCGAGTCCAGCCAGACCTCGATGTCCCGGCCGACCGCGTCGACGATGGCCGGCAGCGCCGAGATCGTGCTGGGCGCGCCGTCGAGCTGGCGGCCGCCGTGGTTGGAGACGACCAGCGCGTCGGCGCCGGACTGCGCCGCCAGCTTCGCGTCCTCGGCGTCCAGGATGCCCTTGAGGATCAGCTTGCCGCCCCAGCGCTGCTTGACCCACTCGATGTCGGCCCAGCTCAGCGCAGGGTCGAACTGCTGGGCCGTCCACTCCGACAACCGGCTGACGTCGCCCACGCCCTCGACGTGGCCGACGATGTTGCCGAAGGTGTGGCGCCGGGTGCCCAGCATGCCCAGGCACCAGCGCGGCTTGGTGGCCAGGTTGATGAGGTTGGCCAGCGTGGGCTTGGGCGGCGCGGACAGGCCGTTGCGCACGTCCTTGTGGCGCTGGCCGAGGATCTGCAGGTCCAGCGTGAGCACCAGCGCGCCGCAGCGGGCGGCCCGCGCGCGTTCGATCAGGCGCTCGATGAAGCCGCGGTCGCGCATCATGTACAGCTGGAACCAGAACGGCGCCCGGGTGTGGGCCGCGATGTCCTCGATCGAGCAGATGCTCATCGTCGACAGCGTGAACGGCACGCCGAAGGCCTCGGCGGCGCGCGCGGCCAGGATCTCGCCGTCGGCGTGCTGCATGCCGGTCAGGCCGGTGGGCGCGAGCGCCACGGGCATGGACACCGGCACGCCGATCATCGTGGTGGCCAGGCTGCGGTTCTCCATGTTGACCGCCACGCGCTGGCGCAGCCGGATCTTGTGGAAGTCGCTCTCGTTGGCACGGTAGGTGCCTTCCGTCCAGGAGCCCGAGTCAGCGTAGTCGTAGAACATCCGCGGCACGCGCTTTTGCGCGAGCACGCGCAGGTCTTCGATGCAGGTGATCACGCTCATCGTGGTTCTCGTCCTCCGGGGCTGCCGGCATGGTAGCGCGGCGAGGTCGCGTGCGTCGTCGCGCACGCGACCGCGGCGTGCGGCTGCGGGGCGGCATGTGAACCCGCGACCGCGCGGTCGTTTTCCCGGAAGCGCTGCCTTCGACTGCGGTGCAGAATGCGCACCATGCCGCCGAACCTTCACCCGCCGCGCGCGGACGACGACATCCTGGTTCACGGGCGCCGCTGGCTGCGCCTGTGCATCGTCGTGTCCGGTGCGTTCCTGCTGGCAGTCAAGGGATCGGGACTGGCGCTGCCGCGCTGGGGCATGGTGGTGGTCCCGCTGGCGGTCGTGGCCATCGGCTTGCCGCTGCGATACGTGCTGGCGCGTCGCCGGGACGAGGCGCGCCGGCGCACGCAGCGGTCCGCGCTCGACGGGCCTTCCGCAGCGTCGGGGACGCCCGCTTCGCGCGAGTCGTCCTGAGCTCGTCGCACCGACCTTCTCGAAACCAAAGCCCGGAGAATCCATGGCCACCATCCGCCAAGGCAAGCGCAGCGTCCTGGTCGTCGTCGATGTCCAGGTCGACGTCGTGCGCAACGCCTGGGAGCGCTCGCGCGTGATCGGCAACGTGGCGCTGGCCGTCGAGCAGGCGCGCGCGCAGGGCGTGCCCGTCGTGTGGGTGCAGCACGAGGACGACGACATGCCGCGGGGCAGCGCCGGCTGGCAGTGGGTGCCCGAGCTGGCGCCGCGCGAAGGCGACGTGCGCATCTTCAAGCGCTTCCCGTCGTCGTTCGAGGACACGCCGCTGGAGGCCGAACTGGCGCGCCTGGGCGCCACGCGGGTCGTGCTGGCCGGTGCGCAGACCAACTGGTGCATCCGCGCGACCGCGTACGGCGCGCTGGATCGGGGCTACGACCTCACGCTGGTGCGCGACGCGCACACCACCGATCCGGTCGACCTGGGCGAGGGCCGCACGATCCCGGTCGAGCACCTCGTCGCCGACCTGAACCTGGCGATGACGTGGCTGGCCTACCCGGGTCGCAAGCCGTCGGTGGCCAAGGCCGCCGAGCTCGACTTCGCCTGAGACTTCAGGCCGCGGGAAACTCGCCCAGCCCCCAGTTGGCCAGCGTGTAGACGCGGCCGTGCACGGTGCCCGCGCCGGTGGCCACGGCCAGCTTGCGCGTGAGCACGTCGCCCTGGTACGTGGCGCTCGCGTGCGACGCCACGGCGCGCGCGAACGCCGCGCGCTGCTGCGCCTCGGTGGGCGCGCGGCCGGCGCGTTGCAGGTCCTGCACGGCGAGCACGCGCGCCCGGCCGTTCTGCACGTGGCTGTCGAAGCACAGCGCGAGGCCCAGTTCGGTCGTCAGGCCCAGCGCGCTCGCGGTGGCGGCGGCCGGCACGAAGTAGCTGTCGTACGCGTGGTGCATCTGCAGCCGCTGCACCAGCGGCTCCTCGCCGAGGCGCCGGAAGGCGTCGACCCAGGCGGGCGGCAGCCCCAGCTTGTTCGGGCCGGTGCTGATCGAGTCGGCCCAGGCCAGTTGCTGCGCGAGCGGCTGCGCGGCGTGCGCGGCCCATTGCGCGGCGAGGTCGGCCCCCAGGACGCGCGCCAGCGTGCCGGGCGCCGCCTGCTCGATCTCGCGCAGCAGGCCCTGGATCTCGCCGTTGGACAGCGTGAAGCCGATGATCCCCCAGGTCAGGCCGGCGCCGTCGAAGTTGCCCTCGATGTGCGTGTAGCCGTTGCCCTCGAAGGACGCGGTCAGGCCCAGGCAGCGCTCGAACAGCGTGGGGATGGGCTCGACCGTCAGCTGGCCCCAGGTGGCGTCGTCGACGGCGCCCGTCTGCGGCAGCGCGCGCGCGGCCTGCAGTTGCGTGAGCGCGGTCACGGTGCGGCCGCCGAAGTCGCCGTCGATGAAGGTGTCGTGGTCGCCGGCGAAGAAGCCCTGCTTGAGGAGATTGGCCTGGATGTCGCGCGCGATCGCGCCGTTCAGGCCCTGCGAGAACCAGGTGCGTGCCATGGGGCCTTCCTCGGGTGCTTGTCGTGCGCGCAGCATAGGGCGGCGGCCCGCGCCGCGCCTCCGCCGAGTTGGGGGTGCGACGTCAGAACAGCGTGGGCTCGTCCGGCCGCTCCGGGGCGGGCGGCCTGGCCGTGCTCGCCTGGCCGGCGGCCTTGGCCTTGGCGCGCGGCGCTGGCGCGGGGGCGCCCGGGCGCGAGAGCCCGCCCACGCGCACGCCCAGCAGGCGTAGGCGGCGCGTGAGGTCGACGCGCTTGAGGCACTGGCCCGCCACCTGGCGGATCTCGGCCGGGTCGGCCGTCGGCAGCGCGATCGACTGGTCGCGCGTCACCGTCTTGAAGTCGTCGAAGCGCAGCTTGATGCCGATCGTGCGGCCGACCCAGCCCTTGCGCGCGAGGTCGGCCGCGACCTGCGTGCACAGCTCGGTGAAGATGGCGCCGAGCTCGGCGCGGTCGCGCCTGGCGTGCAGGTCGCGGTCGAAGGTCGTCTCGCGGCTCATCGAGACCGGGTCGCTGCTCGTGACCACCGGCCGCTCGTCGATGCCGCGCGACACGTCGTGCAGCCATTGCGCCGTGTTGACGGTGAAGTGCTGCGCGAGCCAGTCCATCTCGCGCGCCGCGAGCTCGCCGATGGTGTGGATGCCGAGCGCGTCCAGGCGCGCGCCGGCCTTCGGGCCGATGCCGTTGATGCGGCGCACCGGCAGCGGCCAGATGCGCGTGGGCAGGTCGTCCATCGTGAGCACGGTCAGGCCGTTGGGCTTGTCCAGCTCGGAAGCGATCTTGGACAGCAGCTTGTTGGGCGTGATGCCCACCGAGCAGGTCAGTCCGGTGGCGCGGCGCACGTTGTTCTTGAGCTCGTGGCCGAAGGCGCGCACGCCGCCCAGCGGGTCGTGGCCGATCGGGTCGCGGATGCCGGGCACGTCGGTCAGGTCGATGTAGATCTCGTCGATGCCGCGATCCTCGATCACCGGCGCGATCTCGGCCACGGCCGTCTTGAACTGGCGCGAGTAGTGGCGGTAACTGTCGAAGTCGGTGGGCAGCAGCACGGCGTGCGGCGCGAGCGCGGCCGCCTTCATCATGCCCATGCCGGAGAACACGCCGAACGCGCGCGCCTCGTAGGTGGAGGTGGTGACGACGCCGCGGCCGGCGTAGTCCTC
>Ga0207427_100405_pt1 | contig 25185 bp, 20 predicted proteins | sample AraplaCL_Cvi_mMS_FD_184268 | JGI IMG/M metagenome (GOLD analysis project Ga0207427, IMG submission 184268) | Arabidopsis root microbial communities from the University of North Carolina, USA - plate scrape CL_Cvi_mMS (SPAdes) (version 2) | ecosystem: Host-associated > Plants > Roots > Endosphere ... | reverse complement strand
TTCTGCGCGCCGTAATACAGGCCTCGCTGTCGGGCACGAAGGTGGCCTGGTGCGGGCGCGTCTCGCGGATGAAGCGCATCAGGTTCTGCGTCGGGTTGCCCTCGATGTTGTATTCGGCCTGCGGCCACTGCTGCAGCAGCGCCTTGAGCTCGAACACGTCGGCCGCGCGGATGTGGCGCTCGTCGGGCCGCGGGTGCACCGTGATGCCCTGCGCGCCCGCCTGCAGGCACAGCGTGGCCGCGCGCACGACGCTCGGGATGCCCAGGTGGCGGGTGTTGCGCAGGTGGGCGACCTTGTTGACGTTGACCGACAGCGCGCACCGCTGCGGGTGCGTGACCTGTTCGGGGGCGACGAGCGGGTTCATGGGCGGTCTTTCTTGTTCAGCCTTGCCGAAGAGCTCTGGGGCAGCGAGGGTCACCACCCGAGCCTAACCGAGCTCCCCCTCGGGGGGCAGCGACGGGGAGAGCGAGGGGGCCGTCAATCTCTTTGCATCACGCATGACGTCACGCGTGCGCAGCGCGGGCGATCCAAGATGATAGTGAACCAGCGCGCGCAGCACCGGCTTGAGGCGATCCAGCCGCGTCGCGCAGGCCACGTGCAGGGCGCCGAGGTCGTTGTCGCGCAGCGCGGCGTCGAGCGCCAGCAGGTCTGCCCCGGGCAAGCGGGCGGCCGGCAGCGACAGGTCGGCCTCGACCACGCCGCGGTCACCCAGCAGTTCATAGGGCGCGTCGGCATCCAGCCGCTGCTGCGTCGCGGTGACGCGGTCGAGCTCGGGCAGCAGCCCGATCGCCTTGAGCAGCACCAGCTCGAACGCGCGCAGGCCGATCTGCTCGGCGAAGTCGTCGGAGGTGGCCAGGCTGCGCAGCGTGGCGGCGTAGCCGTCGAACAGAGCCGGATGGGCGTCGCCGCGCGCGAGCAGCTTCATCAGCAGCTCGTTGAGGTAGAAGCCGGCGAACAGGCGCGCGGGCGGCAGCACGGGCGTGGCGTCCAGCCCGGCCCATTCGGCGCCGCGCAGCGTGACCACGTCGGGCTGCGCGTCCTCGGCCTGCTTGCCGATGGTGACCGACAGCCGCTGGAACGGCAGCAGCACGCTGCGCAGCTGCGAGTACGGTCGCTTGGCGCCCTTGGCCGCGACCGTGACGCGGCCCTTGGCGCGCGTGAACAGGTCGAGGATCAGGCTGGTCTCGCTCCAGTCGTAGCGATGGAGCACGTAGGCGTCGAGCGGAACGGCGGCCTTGCGGGAGGTGGCCATTACGACCTGAGCCGCCGACGGGCCGCCCCTAGGCGGCGAGCGCCCCCTCGGGGGAGCGCAGGCGGCAAAGGACTCGCGCAGCGAGGCCCCGCCGAAGCGGCATCCGGCCTGCAAGCCGGATGCATCCCGACCGGCCGGAGCGTGGGGGTCGTCATGTCACTCGTAGCCGTATGAACGGAGATGTTCTTCCGAGTCGGCCCAGCCCGAGCGCACCTTCACCCAGACTTCGAGGAACACCTTGGTCTCGAGCAGCCGCTCCAGCTCCTGGCGCGACTCGGACGCGATGCGCTTCAGCTGCGCGCCCTTGGCCCCGATGACCATGCCCTTGTGCGCGTCGCGCTCGACGATGATCGTGGCGGCGATGCGGCGCAGCGCGCCCTCTTCCACGAACTGGTCGATCACCACCGTCACGTTGTAGGGCAGCTCGTCGCCGGTCAGGCGGAACAGCTTCTCGCGGATGACCTCGCTGACGAGGAAGCGCTCGCTGCGATCCGTGAGCATCTCCGCGTCGTAGAACCACGGCTGCTCGGGCAGGTGGGGCTGCAGCACCGCCAGCAGGCGCGCGACATCGTTGGTCGAATAGGCCGACAGCGGGAAGAACTCGGCGAACGGGTGCTTGCCCTGCATGGACTGCAGCCACGGCAGCAGGTCGCTGCGGCGCTGGATCGTGTCGAGCTTGTTGGCCACGAGGATGACGGGCTTGCCGGGCGGCATCAGCGCCAGCGCCTTGGCGTCGTCCGCGCCGAACTTGCCGGCCTCGACCATGAACAGCACGATGTCGACGTCGGTGAGCACGGACACCACCGTCTTGTTCAGCGACTTGTTGAGCGCCGCCGAGTGCTTGGTCTGGTAGCCCGGCGTGTCGACGAACACGAACTGCGCCAGGCCCTCGCTGCGCACGCCCGTGATGCGGTGGCGCGTGGTCTGCGCCTTGTTGGACGTGATGCTGATCTTCTGGCCGACCAGCGCGTTCAGCAGCGTGGACTTGCCCACGTTGGGCCGGCCGACGATGGCCACCAGGCCGCAGCGCTTCTTCTGCCCGTTCTCGTCGGTGGACGCGGCCAGCATCGCGGCCATGGCCTCGGCGCTGAGCGGCGTCTCGACGTACTCCTGGCCGTCGTCGGCGAAATCTTCGGGCAGGTTGTCGGAATCGTCGTCGCCTTCCGGCAGATCGTCTTCCGGGAGCTCGGCGGACGAGTCGTGGGGAGGCTTGTGTTCAGGCACCGGATTGTCCTTTGCGGGCGGGCACGTCGAGCTCGCCCGCCTTGATTCGATCGAGAAGCTGCTGGGCCGACGCCTGCTCCGCCGCGCGGCGCGAGCGGCCGACGCCGGTGGCGCGCCACTGCAGCTGGGGAACGTCGCACTCGACCTCGAAGGTCTGCGCGTGCGCCTGGCCCCGGGTGGCGGAGATGCGGTAGGCCGGCACGGGCACGTGTCGCGCCTGCAGCCATTCCTGCAGTTCCGTCTTGGCGTCCTTGCGCCAGCTGTCGATGCTGGTCGACATGATGGTCTCGCCGAACAGCCGGCCCACCAGCGCCTGCGCGGCCTCGAAGCCGCCGTCGATGCTCACGGCACCGATCAGCGCCTCGACCGCGTCGGCCAGGATGGACGGCCGCGCCGCGCCGCCGCCGCGCGCCTCGCCCTCGGACAGGCGCAGCGCGTCGGGCAGGCCCAGCACCAGCGCGACCTTGTGCAGGCTGTCCTCGCGCACCAGGTGGGCGCGCACGCGCGTGAGGTCGCCCTCGTCGGAGCCCGAGAAGCGGTCGAACAGCAGGCGCGAGACGGCCAGGTTCAGCACCGCGTCGCCCAGGAACTCGAGGCGCTCGTTGTGGTCCGCGCCGAAGCTGCGGTGCGTCAGGGCGCGTTCGAACAGCGCGCGCTCGGCGAACTGGTAGCCGAGCCGGAGCTCGACCAGCGCCGCACCCCGGGCGGACGATGACGACGAGCTGCCGGCCATGGCCTTCTCAGGTCCCCTTGACGCTGCCGTTGGCGTTGGGCGTCGACGCCGAGCCGGAGAACTTCAGGAGGATGTACACGGAGGGCTCGAACACCGGCACCTCGACGCTGTAGTGGTACGCCGCCTTGAAGCCGTCGCCCGACGGCTGGATGTCGAGGTCCTTGGGCGAGATCGTGTGGATCGAGTACTCGACCTCGGTCGTCTTCTCGAACGCGGTGCGGATCTCGCCCGGGCCGGCCGGGTTCTTGGCCATGATGCTGGCCAGCGCCTTGCGGATCGTCAGGTACTCGTTGATGGCGGGGAACACCCGCGCGCCCATCAGCATCAGGAAGGCGACGATGATCGCGAGCATCACCATGCCGAACACGGTGGCGCCACGCTGGCTGGAAAGGCTACGGGACGGGATCATGGGGTGTGCCCTTGGTTCAGTGCGCCGAACGTCAGTTGGCGTCGAGTCAATGGAACGAGCCGATGCGACCGAGGTCGCCGAAATTCATCCAGACGAAGAAAGCCTTGCCGACGATGTTCTCGTCGGGCACGAAGCCCCAGTAGCGCGAATCTTCCGAGTTGTCCCGGTGATCGCCCATCATGAAGTAGTGGCCCGGGGGCACCTTGCAGACGACGCCTTCCGAACTGTACTGGCAGTTGTCCTTGAACGGGAAGCGGTCCATCACGCCGATCACTTCGGCCGGGCGCTGCGCGCTGTTCAGGATGCGGTGCTTGACGCCCATCAGGTCTTCCTCGAAGGCCTGCTCGTAGCTGCCCGAGACGCCGTCGCTGCCTTCGACGAAATAGTCGGGCAGCGGCGTCTCGGTCATCAGCTTGCCGTTGATGCGCAGCTGCTTGTTCAGGTACGAGACCTCGTCGCCCGGCAGCCCCACCACGCGCTTGATGTAGTCGACTTCCGGCTTGCGCGGGTAGTGGAACACCATCACGTCGCCGCGCTGCGGGTCGTGGTTCGCGATGATCTTCTTGTTGATCACCGGCAGCCGGATGCCGTAGTGGTACTTGTTGACCAGGATCAGGTCGCCGATCTGCAGCGTCGGGATCATCGAGCCGGACGGGATCTTGAACGGCTCGAACAGGAAGCTGCGCAGGAAGAACACGACCGCGATGACCGGGAACAGGCCGGCGGTCCAGTCCAGCCACCAGGGCTGCTCCAGCAGCTTGTTCTTGACCTCGTCGGCGTCGCCGTCGACCTGGATGCCTTGCCGCGCGAGCTCGGCGCGGCGGGCGGACTCCTGGGTCTCGTACAGCGCGGCGGCCTGGCGGCGCCTGGGCGCGAAGTACAGGCGTTCGGCCAGCCAGTAGGCGAAGGTCACGAGGGTCAGGATCAGGAGCAGCAACGCGAAGTTGCCGGTCACCTTGTCCATCATCCAGGCACCGAGATAGATCACCAGGGCGGCATACAGCGCGCCGGTCAATGCACTCATCAGTTCAATCGTCCACTTGCAGGATGGCCAGGAACGCTTCCTGAGGCACTTCGACGGAGCCGATCTGCTTCATGCGCTTCTTGCCTGCCTTTTGTTTTTCGAGCAGCTTCTTCTTGCGGGAGACATCCCCGCCATAGCATTTTGCCAGCACGTTCTTGCGCAGCGCCTTGATGTTCTCGCGGGCGATGATGTTGGCCCCGATCGCGGCCTGGATCGCCACGTCGTACATCTGGCGCGGGATCTGCTCGCGCATCTTCGCGGCCACGCCGCGGCCGCGGAACTGGCTCTGCGAGCGGTGCACGATCATCGACAGCGGATCGACCTTGTCGCCGTTGATCATGATGTCGACCTTGACGACGTCGGCGGCGCGGTATTCCTTGAACTCGTAGTCCATCGACGCGTAGCCGCGCGACACGCTCTTGAGCTTGTCGAAGAAGTCCAGCACGATCTCGGCCAGCGGCAGCTCGTAGGTGAGCATCACCTGCTTGCCGTGGTAGGCCATGTTCATCTGCACGCCGCGCTTCTGGTTGCACAGCGTCATGACGACGCCGACGTAGTCCTGCGGCATGTACAGGTGCACCGTGACGATGGGCTCTCGGATCTCGCGGATGCGGCCCTGGTCGGGCATGCGGCTCGGGTTCTCGACCTCGCTCACCGTGCCGTCGTTGAGCTCGACCTCGTAGACCACGCTGGGGGCGGTGGTCACCAGGTCCTGGTCGAACTCGCGCTCCAGGCGCTCCTGCACGATCTCCATGTGCAGCAGGCCCAGGAAGCCGCAGCGAAATCCGAAGCCCAGCGCGGTGGACACCTCGGGCTCGAAGCGCAGCGAGCTGTCGTTGAGCTTGAGCTTCTCGAGCGCGTCGCGCAATTGGTCGTACTCGCTCGCCTCGGTCGGATACAGGCCGGCGAAGACCTGCGGCTGGATCTCCTTGAAGCCGGGCAGCGCCTCGGTGGCGGGGCCGGCGTTGTTGGGCAGCTTCTTTTCCAGCGTGATGGTGTCGCCGACCTTGGCCGCGGCCAGTTCCTTGATGCCGCAGATCACGAAGCCGACCTCGCCGGCCAGCAGCGCGTCGCGGTTCTCGCTCTTGGGTGTGAACACCCCCAGGTGCTCGATGCCGTAGACCGAGTCGGTGGCCATCAGGCGGATGCGCTCGCCCTTGTTGATGCGGCCGTCGACCACGCGCACCAGCATCACGACGCCGACGTAGTTGTCGAACCAGGCGTCGATGATCATCGCGCGCGGCGGCCCGTCGGCGTTGCCCTTGGGCGAGGGCATGCGCTCGATGACGGCCTCGAGGATGTCGTCGATGCCCATGCCCGTCTTGGCCGAGCACGGGATCGCGTGGGTGGCGTCGATGCCGATGACGTCCTCGATCTCGGCGCGCGCGTTGTCCGGGTCGGCGGACGGCAGGTCCATCTTGTTCAGGACCGGCACGACCTCGACATGCAGCTCGAGCGCGGTGTAGCAATTGGCGACGGTCTGCGCCTCCACGCCCTGGCTGGCGTCGACCACCAGCAGCGCGCCCTCGCAGGCCGACAGCGAGCGGCTGACTTCATACGAGAAGTCGACGTGGCCCGGCGTGTCGATCAGGTTGAGGTTGTAAGTCTTGCCGTTGCGCGCCACGTATTGGAGCGCGGCGGTCTGCGCCTTGATCGTGATGCCGCGCTCGCGCTCGATGTCCATCGAATCGAGCACCTGCGCTTCCATCTCGCGATCCGACAGGCCGCCGCAGCGCTGGATGATCCGGTCGGCCAGCGTGCTCTTGCCGTGGTCGATGTGGGCGATGATCGAGAAGTTTCTGATGTGATCCATGAGGGTCGTTCGAGCGCGCGGGCGCGTGATGCCGTGTGCGCTTGCCGTCTCGGCGCAAGGGTTGCAGCGGGGGTGTTGCGAGGGGCGCGGATCTGACCATGGCGCCCTGCGTCGAGACTAAAAAAAAGGCACGTCCAAAGAGAGACGCGCCTTCCAACAAAATCGTATGGCAACTGCTTGTTGGGCTTTCATTGTAGCCAAAAGCACCGCGCTGGAAATCGCGTCTTTGCTGGGTTTTTGTGGCGTTGCACGTCTCCAACATGAAAATTCGTCCACAAGTTATGCACAGGCTGGCGTGCATCGATTGTGGACAAGTTGGAGGCTTGCGGAAGTCGCCGGGAACACCGCGCCAACCCGGCGATTTCTCGTCCGATTGTACCGTTTCGAGGCCTTCCGTCGGGCCCGAAAGTCAGGCAAGTGGGCACCCGCAAACCGCGCGTCTGGATGGCTCGCCGACACGCTTGCGTCATCGATTGTTCGGCTGGCGCACAAAGCTCCCGCCTGATGGAAAGACCCGCCGCCCCACTCGGCTGTCAGGTCATTGGCCGGACCGGATCCGGAACTTGTGGGGCCAGAGTGGAGTCCGACCTGGCACATGCCGATAACCGGGCATGGCGTGATGGCGCGGCTGGCAGGAATCGAACCTGCGACCCTCTCCTTAGGAGGGAGATGCTCTATCCACTGAGCTACAGCCGCGAAGCGCGCCAGTGTATCAAGGGGCGACAGCCTGCCGCGGCAGCACACTCGGTCCGTGGCTTGCCGAAGGCCACGAAATTGCACAAGTTACGGGCATGTGAGGGCACGCTCTACAGGAGCGGCAGTTCTATACTCTCACTCTCGTGCGCGCGCGGGGCCACCGGGGTCGCACGCCGCTCTACTGGAATCGGGGCAAGACAGACATGGGTTCGAAATTCAAGGTTGCGGGGCTGCTGGCCCTCGGCGCGGTCGCCGGTGCACTCACGACGATGCAGCTGCAGGCCACCGCGCGCAACTCCCTGGCGTCGCTGCCCCTGGAAGACATCCAGCGCCTGACCGACGTGTTCCAGCGCATCAAGGACGACTACGTCGTCCCCGTCGACGAGAAGAAGCTGATCTCGGACGCGATCAGCGGCATGGTGTCGGGGCTCGACCCGCACTCGCAGTACTTCGACAAGAAGTCGTACAAGGAATTCCGCGAGGCCACGTCGGGCCGCTTCGTCGGCGTGGGCATCGAGATCGGCATGGAGGACGGCCTGGTCAAGATCGTCTCCCCGATCGAGGGCTCGCCCGCGTTCCGCGCCGGCCTCAAGCCCAACGACCTGATCACCAAGATCGACGACGCGCAGGTCAAGGGCCTGACGATGGACCAGGCCGTCAAGAAGATGCGCGGCGACCCGGGCTCCAAGGTCGTGCTGACCATCTACCGCAAGGACGAGAACCGCAGCTTCCCGGTGACGATCACGCGCGCCGAGATCACGGTGCAGAGCGTCAAGGCCAAGGACATCGACGGCTACGCCTGGGTGCGCATCAACCAGTTCCAGGAACGCACCGTCGAGGACTTCGCGGCCAAGGTCGAGGACCTGTACAAGAAGGATCCGAAGATCAAGGGCTTCGTGCTCGACCTGCGCAACGACCCCGGCGGCCTGCTCGAGGGCGCCGTGGGCATCTCGTCGGTGTTCCTGCCGGCCGAGTCGGTGGTCGTCAAGACCAACGGCCAGATCAGCGAATCGAAGCAGACCTTCAAGGCCACGCCCGACGACTACCTGCGCCGCGGCGGCAGCGACCCGCTCAAGCGCCTGCCCGCCTCGCTCAAGACGGTGCCGCTGGTGGTGCTGATCAACGGCGGCTCGGCGTCGGCCAGCGAGATCGTCGCCGGCGCGCTGCAGGACTACCACCGCGGCACGCTGATGGGCGCGCAGTCCTTCGGCAAGGGCTCGGTGCAGACGGTGATGCCGCTGGGCGGCGACACCGCCATCAAGATCACGACCGCGCGCTACTACACGCCCAGCGGCCGCTCGATCCAGGAAAAGGGCATCGTCCCCGAGGTGTGGGTCGACGAGACCGCCGAGGGCGACGTCTATGCCGCGCTGCGCACCCGCGAGGCCGACCTCGACAAGCACCTGGTCAACGAGGACTACAAGGCCGACCCGGCGCGCGAGAAGGAACGCGAGGATGCGCGCGCGAAGTTCGAGGCCGAGCTGGCCAAGAACGCCAACAAGCCGCCCAAGCCGCTGCCCGAGTTCGGCTCCACCGAAGACTTCCAGCTGAACCAGGCGCTGAACCGCCTGCGCGGCCAGCCTGTGATGGTCAGCAAGACGGCCACCGAGCGCAAGCCGGACGACACCTCCACGCAATAGCGTTTCCCTTTCAGGCGCCGGCCCGGCGACGCGCATGCGTCCTCGCGCCGGCGTCGTCACATCCGGAGCCACCATGACCGACGACGAGCTGCTGCGCTACTCGCGGCACATCCTGCTCGACGAGATCGGCATCGAGGGCCAGGAGCGCATCCGTGCGGCACGCGCGCTGGTGATCGGCGCGGGCGGGCTGGGCTCGCCGGTGGCGTTGTACCTGGGCAGCGCCGGCATCGGCCGCCTGACGCTGGTGGACGACGACGTCGTCGACCTCACGAACCTGCAGCGCCAGGTCGCCCACGCGCACGACCGCATCGGCCAGGCCAAGGTGGACTCGGCGCGCGCCGCGGTGCGCGCGATCGCGCCCGCGCAGAGCGTGGTCGCGGTGCGCCGGCGCGCGGAGGCCGCCACGCTGGCCGTGCTCGCCGCCGACGCCGACGTCGTGCTCGATTGCAGCGACAACTTCGCCACGCGCCAGGCGGTCAACGCGGCGTGCGTGGCAGCGGGCGTGCCGCTGGTGTCGGGCGCGGCGATCGCCTTCGACGGCCAGCTCTCGACCTGGGACACGCGCCGCCCCGACGCGCCCTGCTACGCCTGCGTCTTCCCGCCCGCGAGCGCGCCGCCCGAGGTGCGCTGCGCCACGATGGGCGTGTTCGCGCCGCTGGTGGGCATCATCGGCGCGATGCAGGCGGCCGAGGCGCTCAAGCTGGTCGCGGGCATCGGCACCTCGCTCGCGGGCCGGCTGCAGATGCTCGATGCGCGCACGATGGACTGGACAACGATCGCGGTGCCGCGCGATCCGCACTGCCCGGTCTGCGCCGCGCGCGCCGCGGCGTGACGCGCCTGGGGGCGTGCCGACGCGCGTGCGTGCGCGACAGCGACGGGGGTAAGCTTCAGCCCATGAAGCATCGCCCTCTGAAAGCACGCAACTTCCCCACCGCCGTCGAAGACGCCGCCAAGGCCAGGCAGCCGCCCTCGCTGTACGACGGCCCCGGCAGCGCCTACCACCTCGCGTTCACGGACATCGACTTCCTGCTGCAGCAGGAACTGCGCCCCGTGCGCATGCAACTGGAACTGATGAAGCCGGAGATGGTGCAGGCCCGGCACGGCATCGAGTCGACCATCGTGCTGTTCGGCAGCGCGCGCATCAAGACGCCCGAGGCCGCGCGCCAGCAGCTCGCCGACGCAATGCGCGGCGGCGACGCGCAGGCGATCAAGCGCGCGGAGACGGCGGTCAACATGAGCAACCACTACGCCGAGGCGCGCCGCTTCGCGGAGATGATCACCGTCAAGACGCGCCACCTGGCCACGCCGATCCACGTGGTCACCGGCGGCGGCCCGGGCATCATGGAGGCGGGCAACCGCGGCGCGTTCGAGGCGGGCGGCAAGAGCATCGGCCTGAACATCGTGCTGCCGCACGAGCAGCAGCCCAACCCGTACATCACGCCGGAGCTGTGCTTCCAGTTCCACTACTTCGCGCTGCGCAAGATGCACTTCCTCATGCGCGCCGTCGCGCTGGCGTGCTTCCCCGGCGGCTTCGGCACGCTCGACGAGCTGTTCGAGGTGCTCACGCTGATCCAGACGGGCAAGTCGCGCCCGCGCCCGATCCTGCTGTTCGGCGCCGCGTTCTGGAAGCGGCTGATCGACTTCGACCTGCTGATCGAGACGGGGATGATCTCGCCCGAGGACATCCACCTGTTCAAGTTCGTCGAGACGGCCGAGGAAGGCTGGGCCGCGCTCAAGGGCGCCTACGGCTTCGAGGGCGCGGAAGATGCCCCTTCCGCGTCGGCCGGCGTGCTTTGATCGGCCGAACGGCCGCCATCTCGAATCATTCGCACCTGACTCACGGGGACAATCGCGCCATGACCAAAGTTTCACTCATCGGCGCGCCGACCGACATCGGCGCAGGCGCCCGCGGCGCCAGCATGGGCCCGGAGGCGATGCGCGTCGCCCAGATCGGCCCGACGCTGCAGGCCCACGGCATCGAGGTCTTCGACCGCGGCAACCTGCAGGGCCCGGCCAACCCGTGGCAGCCGCCCGTCGAGGGCTTTCGCCACCTGCACGAGGTCGCCGCCTGGAACCGCGCGGTGCACGACGCCGTGCACGGCGAACTCGCGATCGGCCACCTGCCCATCCTGCTCGGCGGCGACCACTGCCTGGGCATCGGCTCGATCAGCGCCGTGGCGCGCCACTGCCGCGAGCAGGGCAAGAAGCTGCGCATCCTGTGGCTGGACGCGCACGCCGACTTCAACACCGCCGTGCTCACGCCCAGCGGCAACATCCACGGCATGCCCGTGGCGTGCCTGTGCGGCCACGGCCCGCGGGAGCTCATCGAGATCGGCGGCCAGGTGCCGGCGATCAACCCGAAGTGGATCCGCCAGATCGGCATCCGCAGCGTCGATCCGGGCGAGAAGAAGTTCGTCCACGAGATGGGCCTCGAAGTGTTCGACATGCGCTACATCGACGAGATGGGCATGCGCCACACGATGGAGCTCGCGCTCGCCACGCTCGACGACAACACGCACCTGCACGTCAGCTTCGACGTCGACTTCCTCGACCCGCAGATCGCCCCCGGCGTCGGCACCACCATCCCCGGCGGCCCGACGTACCGCGAGGCGCAGCTGTGCATGGAGATGATCGCCGACACCGGCCGCCTGGCCTCGCTCGACGTCATGGAGCTCAACCCCGCGCTCGACGTGCGCAACCAGACGGCCACGCTGGCCGTCGACCTGATCGAAAGCCTGTTCGGCAAGAGCACCCTGATGCGCAAGTAGGCACGCCGCATCGCCGGCGTCCTGGCGCATACTGGGCCTTCGGGATGTCGCCGGAGGTGTCGCGCATGGGGTTGCCGTGCAGGCTGGGGATCATGGCCGCCAGGGCCGCTGGCCTGCTCGCGTTCGTGGCGCTGGCCACGTGCGCGGCCCTCGCTCCGCCCGCGGCGCGCGCCGCGACCCTGCGCGTGGCCACCGCGTTCGATCCGCAGACGATGGATCCGCACAGCCTGGCGCTGCAGTACCACACGCGGGTGGTGTTCCAGATCTACGAATCGCTGGTCGGCCGCGACCCGCACTACCGCCTCGTGCCGGTGCTCGCCACCGAATGGGCGCAGACGGATCCGCGCACCTGGCGCTTCAAGCTGCGCCCGGGCGTGCGATTCCACGACGGCAGCGCGTTCACCGCGGACGACGCCGTCTTCTCGTTCGAGCGCGCGCTCGCCCCGCCGTCGCAGCGCCAGTTCGTGCTCAAGGGCGTCAAGCGGGTGCGCGCGGTGGATCCGCTGACCGTGGACGTCGAGCTCACGACGCCCGATGCCACCCTGCCACAGAAGCTGGTGCTGGTGGCGATGATGAGCAAGCGCTGGGCGCAGGCGCACCACGTGGAGCGCGCGCAGGACTACAACGCGCGCCAGGAGACCTTTTCCGTGCGCAACGCCAACGGCACGGGCGCGTACCAGCTGGAACGCTACGAGCCCGACGTGCGCACCACGCTGAAGGCCTTCCCGCAGTGGTGGAACCGCGCGAACGCGGTCAACGGCAACGTCGACACGGCCAGCTTCGTCACGATCCGCTCGGACGCCACGCGCCTGGCCGCGCTGCATTCGGGCGAGATCGACGTGGTGCTCGACCCGCCGTACCAGGACGTCGAGCGCCTGCGCCACGAGGCCGACATCGCCGTCACCCAGGTGGGCGACATCTCCACCGACCTGCTGGCCTTCGACCAGGCGAGCGCGGCCCTGCCCGGGGTCGCGCCGGGCGCGGACGGCAAGCCGCGCAACCCGTTCCGCGACCTGCGCGTGCGCCGCGCGGTCTACCACGCGATCAACATCGACCTCGTGATCCAGAAGGTGCTCAAGGGACTGGCGCTGCCCACCGGCGACCTGATCGCGTCCGAATTCGGCGACGCCGCGGCCAGGCCCGCCGCGCGCCTGCGCTACGACCCCGTGCGCGCCCGCGAGCTCCTGCGCGAGGCCGGCTATCCCGACGGCTTCGACCTGCGCATGGACTGCGTCAACGTGGCCTTCCGCGAGCACGTCTGCCAGGCGATCGCGGCGATGCTGACGCAGGTCGGCATCCGCACCGCGCTGCATACATCACCCGGTACGCAGTTCTTCCCGATGATCACGCAGGCCAAGGTGAGCCTGGCGGAGTTCGGCTTCACCGGCACCACCGAGGACGCGTGGCAGGGCCTGAACGGCCTGCTGCACACCTGGGACGCCAACGGCGGCGGCACCTTCAACGCGGGTCGCTATTCGAACCCGCGGCTCGACGTGCTGATCGACGCCCTGCGCACCGAGCTCGACGCGGACCGGCGCCGGACCCTGGCCGACGACGCCCTGAAGCTGGCGGCGGACGACATCGCCTACGTGCCGCTGTACAGGCGCACGTTGAGCTGGGCGATGCAGAAAAAGGTGCAGGTGGTGATGCTGCCCGACGACACGTTTCCGGTGCGCTGGGCCGTGGTGCGGTAACCGCGACGCGCCGCGGAGGCGCCTTGGGGGCCGGTTAGACCCTGCTGGCGTGAACAACTTCGCATCCAGGTGTGACACGGCGTACAAATGGCAATTCCGCCCAGTTGCGGGTATGCCATCTGCTCTCCCAGCTGGACCGTAGCAACCCGCCTGTGCGCCACACCGCGCCCATGACTGCACTCCCGCCTCGTCGCTCCCTCGGCACCAAGCTGCGGCTCGCCATCCTTGGTTCCACCCTGGTGGCGCTGGTGCTGGCACTGGGCACCATCATCGTCTACGACCTGAACACCTGGCATCGCGACTGGATCGCCGACGTGCGCGCCCAGTCCGAACTGCTGGGCCACGCCAGCGCGGACGACCTCGCCGGCGGCAACCCGCGCGGCGCCAACGAGGCACTGGCGATGCTGCGGCTGCAGGCGCAGATGCGCAGCGCCGCCGTCTACGACGCCCAGGGCCGGCTGTTCGCCGCCTGGAACGCCGCCGACGCGCCGCCCCCGCCCCCGTCGATCCCCACCGTCGGCCCCGACGGCGCGCACGAGCTGCTGGTGCGCACGCCCATCCTGGACCAGGGCCGCATGCTGGGCACCGTGGTCGTGCGTGCGCGCGACGAGCTCGACGACCGCATCGCCAGCTACAGCCTGCTGGCGCTGGGCCTGGTGCTGCTCGCGGCCGCGGCGACCTGGGCCGTCTCGGCCTGGCTCAAGGCCATCGTCACGCAGCCGCTGGCCGCGATGACCGACATCGCCCGCGAGACGGTGCAGCAGGGCGGCGTGCACTCGCGCCGCGCGCCCAAGCTGGGCGATGACGAGGTCGGCGAGCTGGTGGACGCGTTCAACGGCATGCTGGCCGAGATCGAGCGCCGCAAGTCCGAGCAGGAGACGGCGGCCGCGGAGAAGGATCGCGAGGTCGCCGAGCGCCGCCACGTGCAGGGGCTGATGCAGCGCCTGAACGAGGAGCTCGAGCGCCGCGTGCACGAGCGCACCGCGCAGCTGGAGGAATCCAACCGCGATCTGATCGCGGCCACGCGCGAGGCCGAGAACGCGAACCGCGCCAAGTCCGAGTTCCTGTCCAACATGAGCCACGAGCTGCGCACGCCGCTCAACGCGATCATCGGCTTCGGCCAGCTCCTGAGCCACGACGACATCTCTGGCGCCGGCGCGCAGCGCAACCGCAGCTTCGTGCAGCACATCGTCGACGCCGGCAACCACCTGCTCACGCTGATCAACGAGATCCTGAACCTCGCGCAGATCGAGTCGGGCAAGGTCTCGATCAGCCTGGAGCCGGTGGAGCTGCGCGAGGTGCTCGAGGAGTGCCACGCGCTCACGCGCACCGCCTCCGCGCAGCGCGGCATCCGGCTCGTGTTCCCGGCGGAGACGGCGCTGGTCGTCACCGCCGACCGCACGCGCCTGAAGCAGGTGCTGCTGAACCTGCTGTCCAACGCGGTCAAGTACAACCGCGACCACGGCGCCGTCCTCCTGGAGTGCACGGCGGGCGACCACGGCAAGGTGCGCATCGCGGTGCAGGACACCGGCGCCGGCCTCACGCCCGAGCAGCTGCGCGCGCTGTTCCAGCCGTTCAACCGGCTCGGGCGCGACAAGAGCGGCATCGAGGGCAGCGGCATCGGCCTGGCGCTCACCAAGCGGCTGGTGGAGCTGATGGGCGGCACGATCGGCGTGACCAGCACGCCCGGCATCGGCAGCACGTTCTGGATCGACCTGCGCAGCGCCGAGCCGCAGAAGGTGGCGCTCGCGCGCGTCGAGCCGCGCCTGCCCACCCAGGGCGAGCTCACCGGCGAGCAGGCCGTGGCCACCATCCTGTGCGTGGACGACAACCGCGCCAACCTCGCGCTGCTCACCGAGGCGCTGTCGCTGCGCGCCGACTGCCTGGTGCTGACCGCCACCGACGGCCAGGCCGGCGTCGACATGGCGCGCACCCACAGCCCCGACGTCATCCTGATGGACAACAACATGCCCATCATGAGCGGCCGCGAGGCGATGCGCATCCTGCGCGAGGACCCGGCCACCGCGGGCATCCCCATCATCGCGGTGAGCGCGGCGGCGATGCCCGGCAGCGTGTCGGACGGCCTCGAGCAGGGCTACTTCCGCTACCTGGTCAAGCCGTACGACCTCGTCGACCTGACGGATGCGATCGATGCCGCGATCGATGTCTCGCGTGCGCCCGAGCGCGGCGGCCGCGCGGCTCCGGAGTTCCCGCCCGACTCGTAACCGATCGCTTCATCGGCGTTCGAGGGTTAACGGATACCGTCCCGTGTATCAATGGTCACGTCGCGCGGCGCGACCGGCATTCGGCTCGGCCACAATGGAACCGCTTCCAGGCCCGGGCGTTCGCTTGCGCCATCGCGAAGCCCCGACCCGAAAGCCCCGATGCGCCGCCTGTCCGCCCTCACCGCCCTGTCCCTGTCCGCCCTGATGGCCGCCTGCGGCGGCGGGGGCGGCGGCGGCGATGGCAACGTGACCGCGCCCGCACCGCCTGCGCCCGCGCCCACGCCCGCTCCGACGCCCCCGGCGCCCGCACCCGCGCCGCTCAAGCTGTCGTCCTCCGAGCTCGCGCAGACCCACGTCATCGCGCCCGGTGGCCGCGCCCTGCAGGCCCCCAACGACGTCACGAAGAACGTCACCCACCAGCTGATGCTGATCGAGGGCCGCGCGGCGCTGCTGATGGTGCAGCCCGCGGGACCGCGCTGCAGGTGCGCGCGCGCCTGGCCGACGGCCGCGTGCTGGGCCCGCTCGCGCTGCAGGCGCCGTCCGCACTGCCCAAGACCGACGCTGGCCGCGCCGCGTATTCGACCGTCAAGTTCAGCGCGCTGCTGCCCAAGGAATGGATCGCGATCGGCGCGACGCTGGAGGTCGACCGCGCGGGCTTCGCCGCGCCGGTGGCCGTCCCGCTCAAGGTCACGCCCGGCGTGACGCTGTCCTCGGTCACCGTGCCGCTTTACGTGTTCGGCGCACGCGCCGCCAGCTCCGTGGTGGCCGACTTCACGATGCACGCGCGCGCCACGAACGGCTATGCGCTGGACGACGAGTACCTGCAGCGCCTGCCGATCGCGGCGCTGCGCCCGTCCATCGGCGCGCCGCTGACCTTCGACCGGCTGGCGATCGGCGCGCGCAACGACGCGAGCCTCTGCCACCCGGCGATGACGGTCTCGACCTGGGCCGACTTCACGGCCGCCGGCGGCGACATGAACGCCCGCATGCTGGGCGTGCTGGGCGACCTCAGCAGCGCCACCGCCAACCGCGACGGCGCGCTGGCCATCGGCTACTACGGCTACGTGCAGGCCGTCGACGGCGGCAAGCAGGTGCCGGCCAACACCGGCGGCGGCCTGGGCGGCGGCGGCCACGGCGTCTCGGGCGGCGACTACCACCCCGACGTCGTCTACGCCGCCATCTTCAACCACGAGATGGGCCACGCCTATGGCCTGCCGCACGCCGACAGTGCCGCCGACAGCGGCGACTACCCCTACCCGATGGGCACCAAGAGCGGCTCGAGCTGGGGCTACGACGCCAACAAGAACCAGTTGCTGGCCACGCAGCAGATCGCCGGCCAGTCCTGCGGTGCCGACCGCACCGTCGCCGGCACCTGCTGGCAACGCACGCCGATGTCCGGCGGCGACACCGACCTGGACACCGCCACCTACCGCTGGACGACCTTCTCGGACTACCAGGCCGCGCAGATCCAGGAAGGCCTGCTGGACAAGGCCTTCCCGGATGCGGCGAGCGCCGGCGGCTACCGGTCCTGGAACCGCGGCACCGGCGCGTGGACGACGCTCTCTGCGGAGACCCGAGCCCGCATCGGCACCGACGTGCTCAAGACGGGCCAGCAGGTGCAGACGGTCGTCGGCACGATCTCGCATTTCAACGCCTCGCCCAGCGCCAGCCAGATCGTGGTCACGCCGGCGTGGACGGCCAACCTCCCCCGGCAGATCGACCCGACCGTGCAGGCCGACCTGGACCTGCTGAACGGCACCAAGCCTGGCGGCTGGAACGGCTACTACTGCCTGAACGCCGGCTGCGACTACACGCTGGTGGCCACCTGGGCCGACGGCAGCGTGCAGCGCGTGCTGCTGCCCGTGGGCTACCACCGCTTCGGCTACCCGGTGTACACCGACAACGGCTATCGCGCGTCGGCGCAGGACGTGCTCGATGGCGACAACCTGGCCACCTACGCCGTCAACCTGCCGGCGGGCCACGGCGGGCTCGCGAGCGTGGAGGTCTACAGCACGCCGTTCGGCTCGAAGTGGCAGGTCGCGCTGACCGCGATCGCCGCCGCCAGCCTGGGCACGGCCAGCGCGCCCCTGGTCAATCGCTGGGTCGCGAGCGACGCCTCCACGGGCGGCGCCGGTGCGCCCGGCAACACCACCTTCGACAGCAGCGCCTGCCAGGCCGGCGCGAAGGTCATCCGGCCGAGCCGCTGACCTTGCGCGCGCGCCGGGCCTTGGCGGGCGCCGGCGGCGGCCAGTCTGCGCCGTGGCCGTCGGCGCCGACGATCCAGCCTTCGACCGCGTCGGCGTCGGCCGGCCGTCCATACCCGGGCTGGGTATCGGCCCACGCAGCCAGCAGCAGGCACAGCGCGGCGTCGAGCCGGTCGCCCTGGGCGTCGGCCACGAGCTCGTCGCGCTGCGCGTGCGTGAGCTTGAGCCGCAGCCCGCGCCAGCGGCCCTGCTCCAGCGCGTCGACCAGATCCTTGCGCGCGATCAGGCGCTCGGGCGTCTGCTGCGCCTTGGTGTCGCTCTTGTACGAACGGCGGCCGATCAGCGCGCGCGCCACCATGCCGGGATAGCCTTCCAGCGCGACGCGCGTGGCGTCGCCCGGCGCGAGGCCGGGCAGATCGACGCCCGCGTCGCGCAGCGCCGGAACGCCCGCGTGCAGCATGAAGGCCACCGGCGGGTTGACCCACTTCATCGACGGGCTGCTGCCCGCGGGGCCGTCGCAGGCGCGATGCGCGAACTTCGAACCGGCCGGGCGCGCGTCGCAGAACGCGGAGAACGCCTCGACGATCTCGGGGCGCGACAGGCTCGCGTAGTGCGTCATCGCGCCGGCCCAGTCGGCGGGCCAGCGCAGCGCGGCGAGCAGCTCGCGCGGCAGGCCGAAGGGCATGTCGAACGCGGCCAGCCACGGGCCGGGGCGGCGCAGCGCGGCGGCGAACGCGTCGGCCGACAGGTTCTCCTCGAAGCGCTCGAGCTTGAGCAGGCCGGGCCGCTGCCACGCGCCCCAGGCCCACACGATGGGCTTGGCGCGCCGCGGGGCACTCGTGAAGTCGACGCCCGCGAGCGCGCGCGGGGGGTTCTCGACAGGGGCGGCAGGCGGCACGGCAAGGTTCATGTCAGGCATTTTTGCTCACAAGACCGCCGGGGGCGGGCGACGGCGCGGGTGGCTTGAGGTAGTCTCGAACCCCTCGCAGTTCCCGCCCTCGCCCCGGCCGCCATGGTCGCGTCCGCGCCGTCCCCCGACATCCCGTCCGCCCTCGATTCGTCGTTCGCCCCCGCCGATTTCGCGCGCCACGCCGCGACGGCGCGCGACTTCGACGAGGACGACCCCGGCCAGGGCGCGCCGCTGCTGGAGGCGCTGATGGCCGAGCCGGCGCGGCCCTCGCGCCTGGGCCTGCCGGGCGGCGCGAGCAGCGTGTTCAAGACCACCGGCGTCCTGGTGCTGGTGGCCATCGCGGCGGCCATCGCCGGCGCGCGGCTGGGCCTGGCCGCGCCCTGGGTGCGGGTGTTCGACAACCTGCACTGGACGATCGCCGACATCGGCGCCAGCTGGCTCGCCTGGATCGGCGTGCGCGATGCCCGCGAGAAGGGCCTGCGCGCCGAGTTCCTCGCGCGGCGCTGGTTCGCCGCCGGCTTCACGTCGTACGCCATCGGCCAATTGCTGTGGGACTTGCAGATCTTCCTCGCCTGGCAACCGTTCCCGGCGCCGTCCGACCCGTTCTACATGATGATGGCCCCGTGCTGCGCGCTGGGCATGATGGGCTACCTGCGCGGCCGGGTCAGCGATTCGCAGCGCCTGGCGGCCGTGCTGGACACGCTGTCGCTCGCGATCGCCGTCGTCGCGCTGGCCCTGGTCGTCTACCTGCCCGAGCGCGGCGACATGAGCGCGCTGGCGCTGGGCGTGATGGTCACCTATCCGACGCTGCTGCTGGCCGGCGCCTGCGTCGGCCTGATGCTGATCGCGCTGCTGCGCGTGGGCCGCGCCTGGCCGGTCTGGGTGCTCACGGGCATGCTGGCCGCGCACGGAGGGCTGTGGATGGAGTGGAACGCGTTGACGCTCAAGCACGCGCTGTCGGACGGCGGCGTCGTCAACGCGGCGTTCTCGGTGTGCACGCTGCTGGGCGGCCTGGCGGTGACGCGCTGGCGCGCGGACGCGGTGCCGAGCGCACGCCTGGATCGTTTCTACGAAGGTGCGCTGCGCGTGCTGCCGCTGGTCGTGGTGGTGGGCGTGACCTTCGCAGTGACCTTGCAGGACGCCATCGCGCACCTGTCGCCCTCGGCGCGCTTCACCTGCGACGCCGCCGCCGTGGTCGTCATCGTGCTCGCCGCGATGCGCCAGACGCTGCAGCTGCGCGACCGCGACCAGCTGATCGAGGCGCAGCGCCTGCTGCGCGAACGCGAGAACCAGCTGAGCGAGCTGAACCAGCACCTGGAGCAGCGCGTGTCCGACCGCACCCGCGAGGCCGAACTGCGCAACGCGGAGCTGTCGACGGCGCTGCAGCAGCTGTCGATGGCGCAGCACGAGCTGGTGCGCGCCGAGAAGCTCGCGGGCCTGGGCTCGCTGGTCGAGGGCGTGGCGGCGGAGATCTCCGCCTCGTTGTCCAATGCCGACATGGTGGCCATCACGCTGCCCACGCAGGTCGAGTCGCTAGGCCGGCTGCTGGCCGCCACCGGCGACGTGCCCGCCGACGAGCGCCGTCGCAGCCAGGTCGCCAGCTACGTGAGCGGGCTCGACGAGAGCCACAAGCAGCTCGCGCTGTCGCTCGCGCAGGCGCAGCGCGTCATCGCCGTCTTCCAGCAGATCGCCGTCGACCAGACCAGCGACCATCGCCGCGCCTTCGACCTGCTGGCCACGGTGCGCGAGATGGTCGAGCTCACGCGCCTGGCGCATCGGCACGATCCGATGGAGATCATCGTCACCGGCGAGACGGAACTGATGCTCGACAGCTACCCCGGCGCGATCGGCCAGGTGCTCAACCAGCTGATCGACAACGCGATCGTGCACGGGTTCGCGCGCACGGCGGGCCACGGCACGATCTCCGTGCGCGTCTGGCCCTCGGGCCACGACGCGGTGCGCATCACCGTGCACGACGACGGCATCGGCATCGCGCCCGCCGACCTGCCGCAGGTGTTCGCGCCCTTCTTCACCACGCGGCTGGCCCAGGGCGGCAGCGGCCTGGGCCTGACGATCGCGCGCAACATGGTCAACGCGATCCTGGGCGGCCGCATCGAGGTCGCGTCGCCCGAGGGCGCGGGCACGACCGTCACGATGACGCTGCCGCGGCTCGCGCCGCGGTCACACGGCTAGCAACACCACGCCGCCGGCCATCAGCAGCGCGCCCAGCACGCGCTGGCCGCGGTCGCCCTCGCCCAGCATGCGGCCGCCGACCAGCGCGGCGAACAGCATCGAGATCTCGCGCGCCGGCGCCACGTGCGACACCGGTGCCAGCCGCACCGCGTAGAGCACCAGCATGTAGGCGAGCGGGCTGACCGCGCCCAGCACCACGGCGTGCCACTTGTAGCGGCGCCAGGCGTCGACGAAGCCCGGCGGGTCGCGCAACAGCGTGGGCAGCATGAAAGGCAGGCGCACCAGGTTGCCGAAATAGTCGAGGATGACCGGACTCAGCAGCAGCACCTTCACGGAATAGCCGTCGAGCACCGTGTAGGCCGCGATCAGCACGCCGGTGGCGGCGCCCCAGGCCAGGCCGGCGTGCAGGCGCGCGCGCTGCACCGCGTCGTGCGCGCCCCGCAGCATGGCCGGGCCGCCCGCGATGATGAACACGCCGCCGCACACGGCCAGCACGCCCAGCGCGCCATGCACGGTCAGCGCCTCGCCCATCACGGCCACGGCCAGCAGCGAGCTGATCAACGGGCCGGTGCCGCGGGCCACGGGATAGACCACCGTCAGGTCGGACACGCGGTAGCCCTTGAGCAGCACCTTGAAGTACGCCAGGTGCAGGAAGCCGCTGCCGGCGACGAACGCCCACTGCGTCCAGCCCCAGCGCGGCACCTCGTTCCAGCCCAGCCACAGCCCTGCCGGCGCCCAGATCAGCGCCAGCAGCAGCCCGCCCATCAGCACGAAATGCCGGTTGCCGCCGGTCTTCTTCGCAACGATGTTCCAGAATGCGTGGAGCAAGGCGGCGACGACGACCATCGCGAGAGCGGACGCGGGCATGCCTTCGATTGTAGATTCAGTCATCTAGATGTCTTGGAGATACCCATGCTGAGGATCCTCGGGAAGCCGACGTCGATCAACGTGCGCAAGGTGCTGTGGCTGTGCGAGGAACTCGCGCTGGCGCACGAGCTCGAGCCCTGGGGCACGGGCTACCGCGACACGAACACGCCGGAGTTCCTGGCGCTGAACCCGAACGCGCTGGTGCCCGTCGTCGTCGACGGCGACGCCGTGCTGTGGGAGTCCAACACGATCTGCCGCTACCTCGCGGGCCAGGCCGGCCGCGACGACCTGCTGCCGCACGAGCCGCTGGCCCGCGCGCGCATCGAGCAGTGGATGGACTGGCAGGCCGGCGACTTCAACAACGCGTGGCGCTACGCGTACATGCACCTGGTGCGCAAGAGCCCGGCGCACCAGGACGCCGGCGCCGTGGCGGCCAGCGCGGCCTCGTGGAACCGGCACGTGGCGATGCTGGATGCGCAGCTGGCGCGCACGGGCGCCCATGTCGCGGGGCCGGCGTTCACGCTGGCCGACATCGGGATCGGGCTGTCCGTGAACCGCTGGTACGAGACGCCGATCGAGCGCCCGGCCCTGTCGCATGTGCGGGCGTACTACGAACGGCTGTCGGAGCGGGCGGCGTTCCGCCTGCATGGGCGCAACGGCATGCCGTGACGGCGGCGTCGGGAGACTTGAATCGCAACTGTCGGGAATTGCCCGACTTCTCGACGCATCGAGGATCGCGACCGCGGCCTAGAGTGCAAAGGCGCATCCGCCGGCCCCGCTGGCCGCCGCGCTGGGCACCCCTGCCCGCTTCACGATCGAGAAAACGTCGATGTCCACCTCTTCCAGTTCCCTCACGTTCAAGAACAAGATCGCCCTGCTCGCGGGCGTGGCCATCGGCGGCATCGTGCTGCTCACGGCCGGCGCCGCGTGGACCCTGCGCGACCAGGTCATCGAGGGCCGCAAGGCCGGGCTCGTGATGGCCGTGCAGTCGCAGCGCAGCATCGCCGCCGCGTTCGAGCAGCGGGCCGAGAAGGGCGAGATGACCGTCGAGGCGGCGCAGAAGGCCGCCGCCGACGCGCTGCGCGGCGCCCGCTTCGGCGGCGCCGACGGCAAGGCCAACTACTTCTTCATCTGGAACACCGACGGCGTGGGCGTGATGCACCCGTTCAAGCCGGAATGGATCGGCCAGAACATGGTCGGAAAGATCATCGACCCGAGCGGCAAGGACATCATCGCCTCGCTCGTCGACGGCGCCCGCAAGAGCGCCGACGGCACGGCCTACGTGCCGATGCTGTTCCCGCGCCCCGGCAAGACCGAGCCGGTGCCCAAGCTGCAGTACGTCAGCACCGTGCCGCAATGGAACTGGATCGTCGGCTCGGGCCTGTACATGGACGACGTCGACGCCGAGGTGGCCTCGGTGCTGGCCAAGGGCCTGGCCGTCGCGCTGGCGCTGCTGGCGGCCATCGCCGGCATCGGCATCTCGATCTACCGCAGCGTGATGCGCCAGATCGGCGGCGAGCCCGCCGTCGCCCTCAAGGCGATGAACGACGTGGCGCGCGGCGACCTGTCCGTGCACCTGCGCAGCCCGGTGCCGGGCAGCCTGATGGCGGGCCTGGCGACGATGATCGGCTCGCTGCGCGACACCGTCACGCAGATCCGCCGCTCCACCGACAGCATCGCCACCGCCTCGGGCGAGATCGCCGTGGGCAACAACAGCCTCGCGAGCCGCACCGAGCAGACCGCCTCCAGCCTGCAGCAGGCCGCCGCCACGATGGAGCAGCTGACGCAGACCGTGCGCCAGACCTCGCAGTCGGCCTCCGAGGCCAACACGCTGGCCACCTCGGCCGCGCAGGGCGCGACCAATGGCGGCGACGTCGTCTCGCGCGTGGTGACGACGATGGACGAGATCAATGCGAGCTCGCGCAAGATCACCGACATCATCGGCGTGATCGACGGCATCGCGTTCCAGACCAACATCCTGGCGCTGAACGCCGCGGTGGAAGCCGCCCGCGCCGGCGAACAGGGCCGCGGCTTCGCGGTCGTGGCCGGCGAGGTGCGCTCGCTGGCGCAGCGTTCGGCCGCGGCGGCGCGCGAGATCAAGTCGCTGATCGGCGCCTCGGTCGAGCGCGTCGAGGCCGGCGGCCAGCTGGTGAGCGAGGCCGGCGGCACGATGCAGGGCATCGTCGACGGCGTGCACCGCGTCAGCGACATCATCCAGGAGATCACTCGCGCCAGCGCCGAGCAGGCCTCGGGCATCTCGCAGGTCAACACCAGCGTGTCGGCGCTCGACCAGATGACGCAGCAGAACGCCGCGCTCGTCGAGGAATCCGCCGCCGCGGCCGAGAGCCTGAAGGACCAGGCGCGCCAGCTCGCGCAGATCGTGCAGGTCTTCCAGCTCGAACGCTGACGCAGAATGGGGGCTCCGGAAGGACGCACCATCGTCCCGCAGGGACAATGGAAGACCTCCAGGAGCGCCCCATGACCCAACCCGTCCTCGTCCAAGCCTGGCGCGGCGACATCGTCGAATCCTTCCATCGCGGCGCCTACGCCGTGGTCGACGCGGCGGGCGCCGTGCTGCGCCAGGGCGGCGACATCGACCGCCCCGTGTACGCCCGCTCCGCGGTCAAGGGCCTGCAGGCGCTGCCGCTGGTGGCCTGCGGCGCGGCCGATCGCTTCGGGCTGGGCAACGCGGAACTCGCGCTGGCCTGCGCCTCGCACGGCGGCCAGCCCGAACACGTGGCCACCGCGACCGCGATGCTGGCCAAGGCCGGCCTGGACGTCGACGTGCTCGAATGCGGCACGCACTGGCCGTCCAACGAACTCGCGTCGCGCGCGCTCGCGGCCAGCGGCCAGGCGCCCTGCCCGCTGCACAACAACTGCTCGGGCAAGCACTCGGGCTTCGCGTGCCTGGGCGCGCTGATGGCCGGCGACGCCGACCGCGCGCGCGGCCTGCTGCGCGGCTACGTCGAGCCCGAGCACGTGGTCATGCGCGAGATCTCCGCCGCGCTCGAAGCGGCCACCGGCGTGCGCCTGGCCGACGCGCCGCGCGCCACCGACGGCTGCTCGATCCCCACCTTCGGCATCCCCGTGCGCGCGCTGGCCCACGCGTTCGCGCGCTTCGGCACGGGCACGGGCCTCACGCCCGAGCGCGCCCGCGCCGCCGCGCGCCTGCGCGAGGCCGTGGCCGCCGCGCCGCTGATGGTGGCGGGCACCGGCCGCCTCGACACGCGCCTCATGGAGCACTTCGGCCAACGCGTGTTCTGCAAGGTCGGCGCCGAGGGCGTCTACTGCGCGGCGCTGCCCGAGCTCGGGCTGGGCATCGCGCTGAAGATGGACGACGGCAACACCGCGCGCGCCGCGGAAGTGGCCGTCGTGGCCCTCATCGAAGCGCTGCTGCCGCTGGACGACGCGGATCGCGCGTTCGTGGCGCCGCTGCGCGACGTCCAGATGCGCAACTGGAACGGCCGGCTGGTCGGCCGCCTCGCGCCCGCACGGGACTTCGTTCAGAGCGCGCGCTGAGGCGCCGGCGGCGG
>Ga0207427_100404_pt1 | contig 25262 bp, 22 predicted proteins | sample AraplaCL_Cvi_mMS_FD_184268 | JGI IMG/M metagenome (GOLD analysis project Ga0207427, IMG submission 184268) | Arabidopsis root microbial communities from the University of North Carolina, USA - plate scrape CL_Cvi_mMS (SPAdes) (version 2) | ecosystem: Host-associated > Plants > Roots > Endosphere ... | reverse complement strand
CGCAATGCGTCGCCGTGACCGGCGCCGTCGCGGCCGACGTCGATACGGTGATTGGCCGCTGCGGCGAGATCGTGGCCAGCGCCAGCGCCGGCGCGGGTCATTGCGGCGGCAAGGGCAAGGGCGGGCAGACGACGACGCCCGCCGCCGGCTCCGCCACGAACGTGAACGTGGCCGTGGCGTGCGGCGCGGCTTGCGGAGCCGCCGAACGCGCCGCCTCTGGCGCCTCCGGTACGGATGTCGCCGCGCCGCCGGCCTGGGCCACTGCGCACCTCGCGGCGGAGGACGCCCTGCGCAAGCAGGATCGCGACCTGCGCGACAGGATGCTGTTGGTCGGCGGTGCCGTCGCGGCCGTGCTTGCCATCGCAGCGGCCTGGCTGGCGGTGCTTGCCGTCAGCAAGGGCGAACTTCGCTTCACCAGCCATTGGGGCGGATTTGGTGGTTCGACCGGTGGCTGGGAGATCACCCCGGGCGTCGTCTCGCTCCTGGCCGCGCTCATGCTTGCAGCGATGGCGGCGGCGATCATCGGCTGCGTCCTTGAAGCCGTGCGCACGCCGGCGCCGACCGCACCGCCCGTGCCGCGCAAGGCCGCCGAGGCTGGCGACAATAAGTAGCTGCATCATGACCGTGCGGATCAGGAACATCGCCGAGCCGCTGAGTTTCGCGGCCCGCACCGACACGCCGCCCCACCCGTCGAACAAGACGCCGGCGCGCGTCGTGCTGGCGCGCTCGCAGGCGGCCGATCTGCTCGAATACGAGATGGCGCGCTATTGCGACGGCCTTGTGCGCGGCCGCTCGTTCCTGATCTCCGGGCATCGAGGAAGCGGCAAGACGACCATGATCGACAGCGTGCTGCTGACCCTGCAAAAGGATGCGTTGCGTCGCTTCCTGCGCTTCAAGCCCTTGCCAATCTACCTCCAGGGGCCCTTGATCTTCGACAAGGACGGCGAAGCGAAGCGCCGGGGCCCGGCGTCGACCAAGCCCGCCGGTCCGAGCGTCACGGTGACTGTCGCCGCAGGCGCGCCAGCGCCGACACCGGCCAAGTCGGCGACCCCTGACGACAAGGACGAAGACGCGCTGCAAGGCAAGCTCCTCCTGCAGGTGGCCCAGGGCCTGCATCAGGCGCTCGCCAAGGAATACGTCGAGCGGTTTCACCTCCATGCCCGCCACCAGCGCGATGCCGGTGCACCGGGAGCGGACGAGCTCGCGGAACTGGCCGCGCGATTCCAGATCGAGCTCAACGAAGCACCGCCCGCGTCGCGGTTGCAGGAATACTGGGCGCGGGCCGGCGTGACGAAGGAGGGCGTGCTGTTTGGCGCGAACAACGGACGCGGCCCACAGCAGGGGCTGCGCGAGATGGTGGTGCTGGTGGGCGTCAGCCACGTCTACCAGCGCATCTCCGGTCGCCTGGAGGAGGAGGACAAGCAGCGGATCGGCCAGACCCGGAGCCTGGAGGTGTCGAGCGGCGTCGAAGCGAAATGGGGCGAACTGGTCAAGCCGCTCGCCGCGGTGGCCGCAGGCAGCGCAGTAGGCACGGCCGGCATGCTTGGCGGCAGCCCGATCTGGGCGCTGGTGCTGGGGGCGCTGACCGCGGTCGGCACAGGCCTGCTCTTCAAGTTCACTAGCAACCAGACGCGGCAGCGGGAACGCACGCGTGACCACACCTTCATCCCGGATCTCAGCATCAAGACGCTGCATCGCGTCATGCCCGAACTGTTCGAGCGATTGCAGGCCGCTGGCCTCGCGCCGGTCTTCATCGTCGATGAGCTCGACAAGGTCGACGACCTGTACGACCGCCTCCAGGGCCTGCTGAACGACCTCAAGAAGCTGTTTGCCGAGCGGGCCTTCACGTGCCTCGTAACGGACCGCGGCTTCTACGAGGAACTGCATTGGCGCGAGGAACTGGAGCGCCAGGGCGGAAGCCCGCCGTCGCCGCCGTTGAGCGTCGTGCCGTTTCCCGCGCCTGGCCATGGAGGGGGACCATGACCAGCGTCGACCCGAGTCCCGATCCACCGCCGACGCCGGGCAGCGTGCGTCCGGCGGTCTACGGACGGAACTACTCGTACTTCTCGCATCGCATCTTCGTGGCGTTCATGCCCGAGGATCTCCACAAGTACCTGCATGACCGCCTGGAGCTCGACCCGCCGAACCCGGCGCAGGCCATCACGCCCGGGCAGGATTCGGATGCCATCGACATCCACCTGGTGCGCTGGGTGCTGCTGCATCGCTCACAGCTCAACGCGCTGGCGCTGAATCGCGAACTGGAGGCCTGGCGCGGAACCGGCGACCTCTTCGCGATGCCGCCGGACGGACGGCTGCGCACGGAGCGCGCTTACTGCATGGACATCACGCTGCAGTTCGCCGTCGAACTGGAACTCGCGACGGCGCTGGAAAGCGACCTGATGAAGAACCGGCCACGCCTGCTGCTGCCGTTGCTCGACGCGGCCTACTTCGTGTCGCGTCGCCGAGGCGGACAGGATCGCCGTGAGGACCTGGCACCGGACAGCCAGGTGGTCGACATTGACCTGTCGGAGTCTGGCCAGGAAGCGTTCAGGGCCTATCTCATTCAGCGGATGAATCTCGACGAAGACAAGCGGAGCGACCGCGCAAGGCCAGGGAACCAGCCTTCCGACCCCGAGCTTGCGCCGAGCGCCTTCCGCGGCCCGCTCACCGAGCAGGAAGTGAACTGGCTGCACGGCGTCGCGCTGGCGGTCGCCCGAACACTCAGTTCCTCGGCGAGCCTGGCCGACCTGACCGACCGCTGGAACAAGGTCCATTCCGCTCGATGGACGGCGCGTGGACTGCCGCTGCCGGACAAGAGCTTTTTCAACGCCTTGCTGATCGGGTCGCAATCGCCGCTCGAGGCAGTACCCGTGAGGGACGCCGAAGCCGGCCAGACCAGCTCACCGCCCAGGATCGACAGCCTGCGCTTCCGTTGGCGCGTCGCCCAGTTCGGCCCACCGCCGTGGGCGCACTCCCTGATAGGACTCGCGCAGCAAAGCGAGCCTGTCTGCACTTTCATCAATTCCATCGACGAGATGCTGCGGCAGGCCATGTTCGGCAAGGACCGCACCGGCGTCGTAAAGACCGTCGCCGAGTTCAACCCGTTGAGCCTGTTGTCCGAACGCTATCGGGTCATTCCGACCACGCCGGCTTGGCCGGCCGTCAGCGAGGCCCTGCAACGCATGCGCTTGGCAGGAGTCGGACAAGGCAACACGGATGTCCTCATCCGGGACGGCCGGCTACTACGACGGTATGCCGAGACGCTCATCCACTTCGCCACCGCGGAGGCGACGACCTTCATGCTGATCGTCGGCAGCGCATTCGCGGGCCTGCTCGTCGGCGCGCGGCGCCCAGCACCGACCGTGCTGGATGAGCGGCCATCGATCGCGGACTGGAAGCTTGCGCTCGACGTCTTGAATGACGGCCTGCGCCTGGACAACATCGACGCCACCATCGCCGCGGGGCGTCTGGTCACGCTCTATCGTGACTTGAAGGAGATCGTCACGGCGTTGTCGCCATTCGGAACGCCGTGGCGGGTTGAACCCGATTCGGACACGCTGGACTGGAGTTCAGCGTCGGCACTGCTTGAGACGTGGCCGCAGGCCGGCATGCTCGACGAGGCGGTCCATTTCGCCTACGTCGAAGCTTGCGACTACGCCGCGGCTCGCGCGGACGGGGGTGTGCCGGACAGTGCACTCGTCGAACGGGCCTGGCCGCACCTGCTTGAGCGCCTGCAACGACTCTGCATGGGGCAGGATGGCACGTTGCCTGCGCACGCGGACGAGCTCGCCTGCCACGTGCTTGGTATAGGGCCCGCGCGCTTGTTGCCGTTGCGTCTGGCCGATGCGGGCGCGCGTCGCTGGACGGAGGTGCTCCGCCACACGCTTCGAGGACGGCAGTCCAACTCTGCCGACTCTCCGCAGTCCATGGCGCTCGCGGCCCACGCGCTGGAGCGCCTGGGCGCCGGCTCGCTCCGAGACGATGCGCGACACCTTCTCCTCAATTTCCTCACGCCTTCGAGCGAAGCTAGCATGGCGTTGCTGGACTATGCGCGGCAGCACGGACTCTGGAGCCAGGAGGGAACGAGCGGGCGGATGGCCTTCGTGGTGGGTGGCGGACGGGACTCGATGGCGGAACAATGGCCTCTTCCGCCAACCGGCGGGCTTGTGCTGGCCGGCAGCGAGGCGAACTTGCAGCGTCTGGTGACCGCGGGGATGGGCGACGTGATGAAGCTGACCACCGAGCCCATTCGCATCGCCTTCGAACCCTGGACGTCCCGCGCGAGCGAGGTCGACCAGCTGGAGTCCTGGTCGCGCGAGTTGCCCAACCAGGGCGCGCTCATCCGGATCTGGCTGTACCGGCCCGGCGACGTCGTTGCGCGGACGCCAAGCCTGGAGGATCCGCAGTCGGCCGACGACCTCTGGAGCGTCGGCGGGCCGGGGATCCAGCCCGTCGCTTGAGCGAACGACGGACGCGCGAAGGCCCTCCCCGGGGAGCGGGAGCTACTGGCGCAGGCGGGCTCAGGCCTCGACGCAGAACTCCGCTCCATCGAACGGCCGCACTTCGCACTCGAGATCCCACTCGTTCCCGTGCACGCGCAGGAAGCGCCGCGTCAGCTCGACGGCCTCCTGCAGCGAGGCGGCCTCCAGGATCGCGAAGCCGCCGATGACCTCCTTGGCTTCGGTGAACGGGCCGTCCGTCACCGAGAGCGCGCCGCCCTTGCGCAGGCGCACGCGGGCGCCCTCGCGCGTGGGGCGCAGGCCGGCGGTGCTGACCAGCTTGCCGTCGCGCGTCAGCTCCTCCATGAGCTTGCCCATGTCGCTCATGAGCTGCTCGCTCGGTGCCTGGCCGGTGCTTTCGTCGACGCGGATGATGGACAGGAATCGCATGCGGGGTCTCCTTCGGGTGGGGTAGGGCGGGGCGCTTCGGAACCGCACCCCGGTACCCCACGACGGTCGATGCACGCCGAAATCGACATCGTCGTCGATCTGCCGCTGGCAATGCGCCCGCGACTGGCGGCACCGGCTTCGGGCCGGTCCATCCCTGGCAATCGCCGCTTCGTCGCCAGGCGCTGGCTGCCGGCCTCCGATCGCCAGAGGATGCGAGCTCGCACAGGAGCTCCCCGACATGACATCCCTTCTGCGCCCCGCGGCCGCGCTGGCTGCCGCCCTGACCACGTCGCTCGCGTCGCTGGCCGCGCCGCCCGCGCCCGCGTCCTGCCACATCGGCCTGTACGCCCTGGCCGACGGCAGCCAGGTCGACATCGCCCCGTCCTCCGACGACCAGCTGCGCTGGCGGCGCCGCGACGGCACGAGCGGCGCCTTCGCCCCCTCCGGCCCGCAGGCGGGCGCCAGCCACCTGGGGTGGACGAAGCGGCTCGACGGCCACGCCATCGCGCTGGACGGCTGCGACGCAATCCGCTTCGACGGCGTCGCGGGCCGACGCGTGCCGCTCGTGGTGCGCGAGCTGCGCTTCCAGAGCGACGGCACCGAGCTCGCAGGTCGGCTCGTGCTGCCGCCCGGCGACGCGCGCGTGCCGGTCGTCGTGCTGCTGCACGGCTCGGAACACGACTCGGCCCTCGAGTTCGATTCGCTGCAGCGCCGCCTGCCGGCAGAGGGCATCGGCGCCTTCGTATACGACAAGCGCGGCACCGGCGCGTCCGGGGGCCAGTACACGCAGGACTTCGAGCAGCTCGCGCGCGACGCCGTCGCCGCGCTCGCCGCGCTGCGCCGGCTGGGCGGCGAGCGTGTCGGGCGCATCGGGTTCGAGGGCCCGAGCCAGGGCGGCTGGGTGGCGCCGATCGCGGCCACGCACGCGGACGTCGACTTCGTGACGGTGGTCTTCGGCCTGGCCGTGTCGGTGCTCGAGGAAGATCGCTCGGCCGTCGCGAAGAACATGGCCGACCACCACCACTCGGCCGAGGACACCGCCAAGGCGATGGCGCTGGTGGATGCCGCCGATGCCTTGCTGCTCGATCCGACGCTCGCGACCTACGACCGCTTCGCCGCCGTGCGCGACCCACTGCGCAAGGAGCCCTGGTACAAGGACGTGCACGGCGACATCGCCTGGGCCATCCTGCCGGTGCGGCGCGAGCAGGTGCTGGCGCTCGCCAAGCAGTTCGACTGGCACACGCCCCTGCTGTACGACCCGCTCGCCACCATCGCCGCGGTCAAGGCGCCGCAGCTGTGGGTGCTGGCCGAGGACGACCTCGATGCCCCGAGCGCCGAGACGGCTCGGCGCCTCGCGCAACTGCGCATGGCGGGCCATCCCGTCACGTCGGTCGTGTGGCCGCACACCGAGCACGGCATCTTCGAGTACGAGACCGTGGACGACGGCGAGCGCACGTCGCTGCGCCAGCCCGAGGGCTACCTGCCGCTGCTGGCGGACTTCGCCCGCGGCGTGCCGCTGGCGGCGAAGTACGGCGTGGTCACGCCCGCGCGGCCTTGAGACGGGCGGCGGCGCGCCTCGTCGAGGCGTGCGCTATCCTGCATCGAACCGCCCCCAGGAAGCACCGCCATGACCAGCCCCCTGACCGACCTGTTCGAGCAGCAGCGCATCGAGAACGCCCGGCTCTCGGGGCAGATCGTGGCGCTGGAGATGGCGGTCAAGCTGCTGTTCATGCAGCACCCGAACCCGAACGCGCTGGCCGGGTTCTATTCGAAGGCGATCGACGGCTTGCTGGACATCACGCTGGCCACGCGCATGCCCGAGGAGATGCGCGACGCGCTCGACCAGGCGCGCAACGGCCTGCTCGAGGCGCTGCGGCAGCAGCCCACGCTCGGCGGCTAGGGCCGTTCGGGCGGCGCCTGCAGCTCGCTGCGCGTCGCCACGAACAGGCGCGTGAGCAGCTCGCGCTGGTGCTGGTCCAGCACGGCGTCGAGCCTGGCGTGGTCGATCTCCAGCTCGGCCAGCGCCTCCTGCCGGCCTTCGCCCTCGTCGGCCTCGGCGGCGATCCAGGACGCCAGCGGCGCCGTGGCACTCACCGCGGCGCTGCTGCGGTACAGGATGCGCTGCAGGCGGCGTGAGGTTCGTTGCCGGCTTGTGTGGCCAGGCTTGTCGCCGGCGACACAGGCGCGGCGACGGCCCGGCGACAGCCATCGCGCCGTCGGCGCCGCCGCCCGGCCATGCGGGCGCCTGCGCCCGCGGCGCTCAGTGCAGCTTGACCAGCGGCCGCGCGCGCTTGACCAGGAAGCGCGCCATCGCGAGCACCGCGGTGCGCAGCGTGCCCATCACGGCGCGGTGGTGCATCAGGTGCAGGCTGACGTAGACCATGCGCGCGAACAGCCCCTCGACGAACCACGTCGTCGACCGGAACAGGTTGCCCATCAGGCTGCCGACCGTGGCGCTGGAGCCGACCGACACCAGCGAGCCGTGGTCGTGGTACAGGTAGGCCGGGCGCCGGCCCAGGTCGGTGCCGGGCGGCTGCTGCAGCAGGTCGCACAGGTAGTCGGCCTGCTGGTGCGCGGATTGCGCGCGCGGGGGCACCGTCTTGCCGTCCGGCTGCGGGCAGGACGCGCAGTCGCCGAACGCGTACACGCCCGGCACGCCCTCGACGCGCAGTTGCCCGTCGACCTTGACCTGCCCGTTGCGCGCCACCGGCAGCCCCACCTGCGCCAGCAGCGGCGGCGCCTTGATGCCCGCGGCCCACACGCACAGGTCGGCCGGATAGACGTGCCCGTCGGCGTCCGTCACCTGGTTCCACTCGATCTTGACGACCCGGCACGACGGCGTGACCTCCACGTGGCGCTGCTTGAGCAGGCGCGTCGCCGCGGCGGACACCTTCTCGTCCAGCGGCGCCAGCAGCCGCGGCGCGCCCTCGAGGATGCGGATGCGCACATCGCGCCCGGCTTCGATGTGGCGCAGGCCGTACTGCGCGTGCAGCGAGCTCGCCTCGCGCAGCTCCGCCGCCAGCTCGACGCCGGTGGCGCCGCCGCCGATGATCACGATGTCCAGCGCCGCCGACGGGTCGTGCGTCTTGCGCACGTCCACCAGCGACAGCAGCTGCAACATGCGCAGCCGGAAACGCTCGGCGTCGTGCGGGCCGTCCAGCGAGAACGCGTGGTTGGCCACGCCCGGCACGCCGAAGTCGTTGGACACGCTGCCGATGGCCAGCACCAGCGATTCGTAGCCGATGCGGCGCTCCGGCAGCACTTCCTCGGCGCCGTCCCGGACCGCGCCGACCAGCAGCTGGCGCGTGGCGGTGTCCAGCCCGATCATCGGGCCGTAGTGGAACGAGAAGCCGTTGTCGTGCGCCAGCATCTGGTACGACAGGCCCTCCTGGTGGATGTCCAGCGTGCCGGCCGCGACCTCGTGCAGCGAGGGCTTCCAGATGTGGAACAGGTTGGCGTCGACCAGCGCGACGCGCTCGGGCCCCCACTTGCGGCCCAGCTTGCAGGCCAGTTCGAGCCCGCCGGCGCCTCCGCCGACGACGAGGACCTTGAAGGGTTGGTCAGTCATTCCCGCCTTGTTCGTTGTGTTGTGCGTGCTGTCCCGGAGGGACGCATGCTAGGTGTTTACCATGGGTGGCCTGGGCTGAGTGGGGATGTCCCCTCAACTCGGCTGCGGCTGGGTCAATGGCGCGACAACAGGAGCGACGAAGGGGAGGTCCGAGTCCTGGGAATCCGTGAGCGAATCTGGCGCGGCGGCTTCGGCGAAGACGCGGGTCAGACGACCCGCCCTACCGACGCCGCGCCGTGCCGCCGCGTCGGACGGATCCATTCGCGGCCGCTCGCTGCGAATTTGCCGAAATTCGCGGCAGCAGGCACGTTCCGGGGCCCGACGCGGTGGTTTCTTCCTCCAGCCCGCCCGGACGAAGTGAGCTGTCGCTTCACTGCTCGTCGACGATGGAGTACAGCCGGCGCAGGTCGTCGCGCGCGGTCGCCACGCAGTCCAGGCAGCCGTCGAAGTCGCCGGTGCCGTTGACGATGTCCACGCCCCAGTTGGCGCCGTTGCCGTCGCGCGGGTGCCAGTAGACGCTGCCGAAGTAGACGTCGGCGCATTCGGCGCACGGCAGGGCGATGGCGCTGACCATGCGGCGGATGTAGTCGCGCGTCATGACCAGGCGGCCGGTGGCGTCGCGCTCGGCGTCGGCGTGCACGGCGATGTCCGCGGCGGCCTCGAAGGTGGACTTGAACGAGAGCATCGAGGGCGCGTCGAGCGCGGTGGCGAGCAGGTCGGCCGCCTCGGGCGTGCGGGCGTGCCAACGCCAGCGCCCGTCAGGCTGGCGGACGATCTCGACCGACTCGTCCGTGATGATCTCGCTGCGCTCCACGAGGGCCTCCTTGCGCGGTTCACGCAGCGATCGTAGGCGCTTTTCGCTCGGCGGTGACGGGGGGTTCTGGGGATGGCCGGCCGTGCACATCCTGTCACGCCACGGCCGGGCTCACGGTTTGCCTTGAATGAGGCGATCCCAAAGGAGGTGAGCCATGATTTCCACCGTCGCCAGTCCCGACAAGATGCCGTCCTCGCACCCCGCGCCGTTTGACAAGGGCTGGGTGCCCCAGGGCTACATCGGTCCCGTGGCGCTGCCGGGCACCGGTCGCATGGTGTTCTGGACCGGGCGCATCGCCATCGGCCTGCGCTACGCGCCGCCCGAACGCGTGCAGCACTGAGGCCGACCAGCGGCGCGGCCGCTGCGCCGGCGCGTCACGCCCGGGTGCGGCGGGCAGGCCGGCCTTTGCCGGCGCAATCTGCCGACGCAATGAAAAGGCCCCGCTCTGCGGGGCCTCGTCGTTGGCGCCGCCGCGGCGGCGGCATGGGGTGGCCGCCGCGGCGCGTCGCGCTTACTGCTTGACGATGATGTCGTTGCGCACGCCCTGGACGCCGTTCGTGCCGCGCGCCAGGCGCTCGGCCATCATGCGTTCCTCGTTGGACTTGGCAAAGCCCGAGAGCTGCACCACGCCCTTCATCGTGTCGACCTTGATGGCCATGGCGCTGACGGTCGGATCTTCGGCGAACTTGGCCTTGACCTTGGTCGTCACGGCGGAATCGTCGACGTACGCGCCCACGGTTTCCTGGTGGCGTTCCACGGCGCAGCCGGTGGCGGTGACGAGGGCGGTGGCCGCGACCATGGCGGCGATGGCGATGCGAGTGATCATGTCTGTGCTCCTTCTGGAATCATTGTTGAATGGACGGGTAGCTGCACAGAAGGGCGAACGGCGTGCCCACGCGGCGAGCGCGAACGGCGCATCGGCGTGTCGGACACGGCCGACGCGCTCGCCCGCTCGCCCGGGCGCGCGGCGCGAAGCGCGGACTAACCGACGTTCGCAGGGGGCTGCGGATACGCGCCGGGCCCGAGCAGCGAGGCGACGTCCATCGTCGAATCGACCGCATCCTGCACGTGGTCCGGCAAGGGCAGGCGCGCCTGGATCGTGGTGCCCTGGCCGGGCCGCGACTTGATCTTGAGCTGTCCGCGCGCGGACTGGACGCGAAAGCGCATGCCCGCCAGGCCGTGGGCGGCCACGCGCGCCGCGTTCGGGTCGAAGCCGATGCCGTCGTCGCGGACCGCGATGATGGCCCAGCCGCCGTGCGCGGCCACGCCCACGTGCACGGTCGACGCGCTCGCGTACTTGGCCACGTTGGTGAGCGCCTCCTGCACCAGGCGGTAGGTCGTGAGCTTGCCGGCGTCGTCCAGCGGCAGCTCCTCGATGTCGGTGCGCACGTCGAGTTCGCTGCGTTCGGCGAACTCCGTGCACAGGATCTCCAGCGCTGCCTTCAGGCCGAGGTTGTTCAGCGACGACGGCCGCAGGTCCTCGATGATGCGGCGCTTGAGCGCGATGCCTTCGTCCAGCGTCTTGACCAGGTGCATCATGCGTTCGAGCACCTCCGGCGGCGCGCCGATCAGGCGGCTGCGCATGCGCGCCACATCCAGCTTGGCCGCCGTGAGCAGGCCGCCGAGCTCGTCGTGCAGCTCGCGCGCGAGGCGGCTGCGCTCGTCCTCGCGGGCGGTCTGCAGGTGGTTGGCGATCTGCGTGATGTCGCGCGTGCGGCGCTCGACCTCCACTTCGAGCCGATCGCGCTCGAAGCGCAGTTGCGCGGCGCGCTCCAGGCGCTCGTCGTCGAAGCGGCGCGCCTGGCGCGCGTACAGCAGCAGCGCGGCCAGGCTCAGCACCACCAGCGCGGCGATGCCGATGCGGCTGAACATCAGCGTCTCGGTCAGCAGCAGGCGCGATTCGTCGATGCGCTTGGTCTCCACGCGCGCCATGTTGCGCGCCTGCCCCTCGATGGCGAGCATGGTCTCGCGGCCGATGTCGGTCAGCACCACCTCGCGCCAGCCCTCGCCGGCCTTGCTCTCGAACATCTGGATCGTGGTGTCCAGCTCCGACATGCGCTGGCGCGTCAGCTCGTCGAGCTTCCTGACGTCGGCCGTGCGATCGGGCCAGCGCGAGTAGATCTGCGCCAGGTGCGTCAACTGTGCCGTCACCTGCGCCGACGCATGCGTATACGGCTCCTTGTATTCGGGACGTCCGGTGAGCAGGTAGCCGCGCTGGCCCGATTCGGCGGCGATCACCTCGCGCAGCAGGAGGCTCACCTCGACGCGCGCCTCCAGCAGCGCCTCGCGGCCCTCGATGACGGTCAGGGCGCGCCGGTGGCCGACCTCGTTGGTCAGGAGCACGGCCAGGCCCAGCAGGATCGCCACGGGCGCCGCGAAGCGGCTGCGCCGCGCGGTTTCCAGCGTCCTCAGGAATGACATGTGGGGTTCCCCGCTACACTTGAATGACTCGGTACGCGGCTTGCCCTCAACGCGACCGCAATACCCTCTTGGCGAACCGGTCGACGCAGTCGGCAAGCCGCCGACCCGAACTCAAGTTCATCGATTCCGCGGGAGACTACATGATTCGCGTTGTGATCGTCGACGATCATGCGATCGTCCGCTCCGGCCTTCGGCAATTCCTGTCCGACCACGTCGACCTGCGCGTCACGGGCGAGGCCGCCGATGGCCGCGAAGCGCTCGAGCTCGTCCGAGGCGGCGACCTGGACGTGCTCCTGATGGACCTGTCGATGCCCGACCAGAGCGGCGTCGATGCCCTGGCGGCCATCAAGGCCCGCCGCCCGGACCTGCCGGTGCTCATCCTCAGCGGCTTCCCGGAGACGCACTACGCCACGACGCTGCTGCGCCAGGGCGCCAGCGGCTACCTCAACAAGGGCTGCGACCCCGACGAGATCGTCAAGGCGATCCGCACGGTGGCCATGGGCCGGCGCTACATCACGGCCCAGGTCGCCGAGATGCTGGCCGACGGCGCCGCCGGCGCGGGCGACCGGCCGCCGCACGAGCAGCTGTCCGAGCGCGAGCTGCAGGTGTTCCTGCGCCTGGCCAAGGGCGAGACGGTGGGCCAGATCGCCGAGGGCATGTTCCTGAGCGTCAAGACCGTCAGCACCTACCGGGCGCGCACGCTGGAAAAGCTGCAGCTCGAGACCAACAGCGACTTGACGTACTACGCGCTCAAGAACGGCCTGATCCAGTGACATGACGGCCCCCGGCCGCCGGGTGCGGCGCCGGCCTCCCGAGGTGGGCGTGGCCTGGCTCCGGAGTGGCCGAGCGCGGCGGCCGCGCGCTTGCGTCCGGCTTTCGCCGTGCTGACGCATGGCGTGCGCCTCGTGATCGATCAAGCGGCACGCGCCGCGCGCGCGACGCAGTGGTCGACCAGCGCGTCGATCTCGCCGGACTTGTCGAACACCGCGCTCGCGCCGAGCGCCAGGCACTGGCGCCGGATGTCGGCGGTGGCGTAGTTGGTCAGCACGACGCGCTCGAACGGCGCATCCGAGGCATGCAGGGCGCGCAGCACGCCCATGCCCGAACCCTGGCGCAGGAAGATGTCGATGATGGCGATGTCGCAGCGGTTCGTGACGTCGCCGAGCCAGCTGAGGGCGCCCGCCTGGTCCACGGCGGTGCCAACCACCTTCACCGGGGCCATTTCCTCCAGCGCGGCGATCAGGTTCTCCTGGATCACCGGACTGTCCTCGACGACGAAAGCCAACAGGTTCGACATGCCACAAGCGGATCCGTCGACGACGTCGGCGCGACCCTCTGCTCCACATTTTGCAACGCCGGAAGCGTTTTCCGATCAAGCGGGTCGTCAGCCATCGACGCCCGCGTCGCGACGGCGCCATCGACGCCGCCCGGCCTGTCCGCTCAAGTCACTCGTGCGGAACGTCTCCGGCATCGAGCTGCTGCCATGTGGAAGGGAACGGGGCCTCGTCGCCGAGGTTGTCGTCCGCGTGCAGCATCTCGAACGGATCGCCGATGCTCAGCAGCGCGGGATCGAATGTCGCGTCGCGCGCTTGTCCTGCAGGAAAGTTGTCCATGTCTCCGCCTCCGACCAGCCTTGTGTCCGTCTTGGGCGACTGCGCTGGCGGGCGCTCGTCTACCTTGCGTCCAGTTTGCTCAGGCGTGGCAAACCTGAACATAGGTTGAGAAGCAGACCCGACGTCAGCGTCGTCCTACACGTCGCCGGGCCGCTCCGTTCGCGCGAAGCGGCGGGCGGTGCCGGCGCTGCCTCTCGACCGAGACAAGAAATCGAGGGAGCGGCGGATCCGGCTTCGCCGGGCCGCTCGCGGCCGGCCCCTCGGGGGCAGGGAGCGCCAGCGACCGTGGGGCGGTCAATTCGTAACAGTCGGTGCGGGATATGTCGGCCTCGGCCTACGCCCGGCCGGATCAGGCCTACCGGCGATCGGCCCGTTTGCCGATTTCGATCGGTGCCCGCGGGGCGCACCATGAGGCCATGACTACCTACAACACTCCCCAATTCGCGACGGGCCCCTCCGACCTGCGTTCGGAGACGCCCCGCACCCGACCCGCTGCGGCGGCCCACTACCGTACCGCTGGCGTCTCCAACGAGGCGGCCGCCATGCGCGCCGGCCAGACGCCGGACTGGCAGCCCGGTGCCTCCAAGGGCGTTCCCAAGGCCGCCATCGGCGCCCTGGGTGCCGCGCTGGTGGGGGGCGTCGCGCTGGCCATCGTGCTGATGGCGCCGTCGAGCAAGGTCGTCAAGCACGTGCAGCCCGACCCGATCGCGCAGGCCCAGGCCGAGAACGCGGCGACGCAGAAATCGGTCGCCTCGACGGACGCCGCCATCAGCGAGCTCGACAAGAACGCGACGGCGGCCGGCAATGCCGCGTCGCAGGCGGCCCAGGCCGCGCAGGAAGCGTCCGCCGCCGCCGCGCAGGCCGCCGCGATCCCGGCGCCGGTCCAGGCCGCCGTGCCGGACGCGCCGCCGGTGGCCACTGCCCCGGTCGCCCACGCGCCCAGGCACGTGTCGACGCCGCGCGTGGCGCCGCAGCATGTCACGCCGCCGGCCGCCGCCAAGACCGACGTCCCGGCCCCCGCCGATACGCCGGCCGTGACGCCGCAAGCCGACGTTCAGGCGCCGGCAATGCAGCAGACACCTGACACGACGACAGTGACTCCCACGGTGCCGACCCCGGCGCCGTCGACGACGCCGGATACTCCGGCCCAGGCCCCGGCGCAATAAGGCCGGCACGCGACGCCCGCATCGGCTCCCTCCAGCCGATGCGCGTTCGAAGGAGAGCCCCGTGACGCTGCACTTCGACTGGATCCACGCCCCGCGCTGGCTGGCGCATGCCCATGTCAGCCGGGCGGTCTCGCTCGTGCTGGGCGTCATCGGTGTCTCGCTGCTCTTCAGTGCGCTGCGCGTGGTCGATTCCGCCATCTCCGGGGCGCTGGTCGCCCCCCGGGCGACCGCCGTCGTCGTGCCCGCGACGCTGGTCACGCCCGACCGCCTGCAGCGTCGAGAGACGCCGCCATCCAGCCCCGAAGCCATCGACACGCCCACGTCCGTGGAAGTGCCCGAAGCGACCGCAGAAGCTGTCAGCCTCTGAAACAACTTCGCCCTTCGCCCGCGCCCGCGCGCGGCCGATGAACAGGGCGAGGCCAGGTTGGAAACCGCGCCGAGGCGCGGTTTCTTTCATTTACCGGCTGGGGCGTGTGTCGATTGAACCTTCACCCGGATTGAAGTAGCCTGCCACCCTTTCGCAACGAGTGTTTCCGTGAGCGTGGGCAGCAGGTGGCGCAGCTTGGACGCCACGGCCGAATTGGCGGCCAGGATCGTCCAGCCGTCGTCGTCCAGCGGGCCCGCCCGCAGGTGCTGGCGCAGCAGGCCGGGCAGGACGTCGGCCAGGGCGTCCAGGCGGGCCTGCGACGCGCGCACGCGGGCGAGCAGGCCGGCCAGGGTGTCGTCTTTCGCGAGGCTGTCTACCAGCGGCTGCGCGAGCGGCACCACGGATTTCTGCTTCGGCAAGGGCGCGTAGAACGCCCGCCGCGGCAGGTCGCGATCGTTGGGTTTGGGTGGTCCGGGCGGGGCCATTTGTCGGAGAGTGTAGCCATGCAAATAATGATCACCCACGGCGGCATGTCCCGCACGCGGGTCCTGCACGTGAGCCCCGCGTCGGTGGCGTTGTCGCTGCTGGCCATCGTGATCGCCACGCTGGCGCTGTCGGGCGCCATCTACCACTACTTCTTCCTGAAGGCCGCGCGCGAGGGCTGGCCCGTCGTCAGCCAGCTCGTCAAGCTGGTGGTCCACGACGAGAGCGCCGCGCGCGACAAGGTCATGCGCGAGAACCTGGACGCCATGGCGCAGAAGGTGGGCGACATGCAGGCCCGCATGATCAAGATCGAGGCGATGGGCGACCGCGTCTCGGGCATGGCCGGCCTGAAGCCGGAAGACCTGTCGGGCCTGACCTCGCGCCCGAAGGGCGACGGCTCGGGCGGCCCGTTCGTGCCGATGAGCCACCCCGGCCTGGCCGAGCTCAACGGCGCGCTCGACGCGCTGTCGCAGGCCGCCGGCGAACAGAACGACGTGCTCACGCTGACCGAATCGCGCCTGCTGGAGTCCAAGCTGAAGACGCTGATGATCCCCAGCAGCCGCCCGATCGAGGTGCCCGTGGGATCGGGCTTCGGCTTCCGCTCCGATCCGTTCACCGGCCGCGGCGCGCTGCACACGGGCCTGGACTTCCCGTCGCCCATCGGCACCGAGATCCATGCGGCCGCCGGCGGCGTCGTGCGCACGGCCGAGATGCATCCGGAGTACGGCCTCATGCTCGAGATCGACCACGGCAACGGCCTGATGACCCGCTACGGGCACACCTCCAGGATCCAGGTCAAGGTCGGCGACCTGATCAAGCGCGGCCAGGTCGTCGCCAACGTCGGCACCACCGGCCGGTCCACCGGCCCGCACCTGCACTTCGAGGTGCTGGTGGACGGGATCCCGCAGGATCCGCAGCGTTTCCTGGCCGGAGTGAATGCCAAGCCGGCGGTGCAGACGGCCGCCGGCCAGGGCGCCCCGCTCGGCGCTGAACACCGATAGCGACAGGAAGGCTTGCCAACCCGGCCCGAAGGGGCCCGGATGCTACACTTTCCTGTTTTTCCGCCCCGTTTTGTCGGGGGAAACGCGGATCCCGTCGAGCAGCCCCTTGCCGTCGCGTGATGCGTCCCCAGATGCGGCGCGGTGAGGGCCCGCCCCTGGCGTCCTCGAAGACGAATATCGCTTGCCACCCCCGGCAGGCCTGCGGCTGACAGCCGGCTCCGCCAAAACCGGCCGCCGTGCGTCGTCCGTGGCCTGTCTACCGGCCCAGAACCCACGCATGTTGCCCAAGCTTCTTACCCAGATTTTCGGTAGCCGAAACGACCGCCTGCTCAAGCAATACCGGCGCGTCGTCGAGAAGATCGCCTCGCTCGAAGCCCCCACCGCGGCGCTGAGCGACGAGGCGCTGAAGGGCAAGACGGCCGAGTTCCGCGCCCGCCTCGAGCAGGGCCACACGCTGGACGACCTGCTGCCCGAGGCCTTTGCCGTCGTGCGCGAGGCCGGCAAGCGCGTGCTCCGGATGCGCCACTTCGACGTGCAGCTGATCGGCGGCATGACGCTGCACAACGGCAAGATCGCCGAAATGCGCACCGGCGAAGGCAAGACGCTGATGGCCACGCTGCCGGTCTACCTGAACGCGCTGACCGGCAAGGGCGTGCACCTGATCACGGTCAACGACTACCTCGCGCGCCGCGACGCCGAGTGGATGGGCCGCCTGTACAACTACCTGGGGCTGACGATCGGCGTGAACGTGCCGGGGCTCACGCGCGAGGAGAAGCAGGCCGCCTACGGCGCCGACATCACCTACGGCACGAACAACGAGTTCGGCTTCGACTACCTGCGCGACAACATGGTCTACGAGACCGGCGATCGCGTGCAGCGCGGCCTGAACTTCGCGATCGTCGACGAAGTCGACTCGATCCTGATCGACGAGGCCCGCACGCCGCTGATCATCTCCGGCCAGGCCGAGGACCACACCGAGCTGTACGTGCGCATCAACGCCGTCGTGCCGGCGCTCAAGCGCCAGATCGGCGAGGCCGACCCGCGCACCGGCGAGGGCGTCATCGAGCCGGGCGACTTCACGGTCGACGAGAAGGGCCACCAGGTCACGCTGACCGAGGCGGGCCACGAGCGCGCCGAGGAACTGTTGGCGCAGGCCGGCCTGCTGGTCGAGGGCGCGAGCCTGTACGACCCGGCCAACATCACGCTGATGCACCACGTGTATGCGGCGCTGCGCGCGAACCACCTGTACCACCGCGACCAGCACTACGTGGTGCAGAACGGCGAGGTCACGATCGTCGACGAGTTCACCGGCCGCCTGATGACGGGCCGCCGCTGGTCCGACGGCCTGCACCAGGCCGTCGAGGCCAAGGAAGGCGTGGAGATCCAGAGCGAGAACCAGACGCTCGCCTCGATCACCTTCCAGAACTACTTCCGCATGTACGCCAAGCTCGGTGGCATGACCGGCACGGCCGACACCGAGGCCTACGAGTTCCAGGAGATCTACGGCCTGGAGACCGTGGTGATCCCGCCGAACCGCCCGACGCAGCGCAAGGACGAGCTCGACCTCGTCTACAAGACCGAGCGCGAGAAGTACGACGCGGTCGTCGAGGACATCCGCGACTGCGTCAACCGCGGCCAGCCGGCGCTGGTGGGCACCACGTCCATCGAGAACTCCGAGAAGCTGTCGAGCCTGCTCAGCAAGGCGCAGATCCCGCACCAGGTGCTCAACGCCAAGCAGCACGAGCGCGAAGCGCTGATCGTCGCGCAGGCCGGCCGCCCGGGCACGATCACCATCGCCACCAACATGGCCGGCCGCGGCACGGACATCGTGCTGGGCGGCAACGTCGAGAAGCAGGTCGAGCACATCGAGGCCGACGACAGCATCGCGCCGGAGGACAAGGCGCGCCAGATCAAGCAGTTGCAGGACGAGTGGCAGGCGCTCAACGCGCAGGTCAAGGCCGCCGGCGGCCTGCGCATCATCGCCACCGAGCGCCACGAGTCGCGCCGCATCGACAACCAGCTGCGCGGCCGTTCGGGCCGCCAGGGCGACCCGGGCGCCTCGCGCTTCTACCTGTCGCTGGAAGACCCGCTGATGCGCATCTTCGCGGGCGACCGCGTCAAGGCGATCATGGAACGCCTGAAGATGCCCGAGGGCGAGGCGATCGAGGCGGGCATCGTCAGCCGCAGCCTGGAAGGCGCGCAGCGCAAGGTCGAGGCGCGCAACTTCGACATGCGCAAGCAGTTGCTCGAGTACGACGACGTCGCCAACGACCAGCGCAAGGTGATCTACCAGCAGCGCAACGAGATCCTCGAGGCCAAGTCGCTGGTCAACCAGATCGCCAACCTGCGCGAAGGCACCATGGAGGACCTCACGCGAGCCTTCGTGCCGGCCGAGAGCGTCGAGGAGCAGTGGGACCTGCCGAGCCTGCACAAGGCGCTGCGCGACGAGTACCTGCTCGACGTGCCCATCGCCGAGCAGGTCGAGAAGGCCGATTCGGTCTCCGACGAGGACGTCGTCGAGATGGTGGTCATGGCGGCCAAGGCCGCGTTCCAGGCCAAGCTCGACCTCGTGGGCGAGGAGCAGTTCACGCCGTTCATGCGCATGGTGCTGCTGCAGCACCTGGACACCAACTGGCGCGAGCACCTGGCCGCGCTGGACTACCTGCGCCAGGGCATCCACCTGCGCGGCTATGCGCAGAAGAACCCGAAGCAGGAATACAAGCGCGAGGCCTTCGAGCTGTTCTCCACGCTGATCGACACCGTCAAGACCGACGTGACCAAGGTGCTGCTCACGGTGCGCGTGCAGACGCAGGAACAGGCCCAGCAGGCCGCGCAGGCGATCGAGCAGCGGGCCGAGCACGTCGAGAACGTGCAGTACACGCACCCGAACGAGGACGGCAGCATCAGCCAGGAAGCCGCGCCGGAAGGCCTGTCCGCCGCCAACCCGAACCTGCCCGACCGCCGCGTCGGCCGCAACGATCCCTGCCCGTGCGGCTCCGGCAAGAAGTTCAAGGAATGCCACGGCAAACTTGCTTAGCCCCACGCTCGCTCGCGCTCGCTGCCCCCGAGGGGCTGGCCGCGAGCGGCCCGGCAAGGCCGGTTCTGCCGCTCCATTGAACTCTCGTTGAGGCGAACGAGCGGCAGCGCCGGCACCCTCGGCGCGCGGCCGTCATGACAATCCTGTGACGCCTGGCTGAACGCGGGCCGGAATCCAACGAAGCCGCATCTGGCGCCGAGCCGATGCGGCTTTGTCCATTCCGGGCAAGGTTTAGCCGCGACAATCGCTGCCCATGGCATTCGAGAAGAACTTCTTCCCACGGCAGGTCGTCGAGGCCGGCAACCGCTGGGACTGGGCGCTGCTGCCGCTGGTGTTGGCCGCGCTCGTGCTGGCCGGGCTGGGCGCCACCGGCATGACCAAGCCGTACCACCTGGGCGACCCGATCCCGCTGTCGCTGGATCCGCTGCAACTGCCGTACTACCTGCTGCGCACGACGCTGCGCATGCTGCTGGCGCTCGTGTTCTCGCTGCTGTTCAGCTTCGCGTTCGCCACCGCGGCCGCGCGCTGGCGCGCCGCCGAGAAGGTGCTCGTGCCGATGCTGGACATCCTGCAGTCGATCCCCATCCTGGGCTTCCTGTCGATCACCGTCACCGGCTTCATCGCGCTGTTCCCGGGCAACCTGTTCGGCGTCGAATGCGCGGCCATCTTCGCGATCTTCACGTCGCAGGCGTGGAACATGGCGTTCAGCCTGTACCAGTCCATGCGCACGGTGCCGGGCGAACTGCAGGAGGCGGCGCGCGTGTTCCAGCTGTCGCCGTGGCAGCGCTTCTGGCGGCTGGAGCTGCCGTTCGCGATGCCCGGGCTGCTGTGGAACATGATGATGTCGATGTCGGGCGGCTGGTTCTTCGTCGTCGCGTCGGAGGCCATCGCCGTGTCGGGGCAGAACATCAAGCTGCCGGGCGTGGGCTCGTACATCGCGATGGCGATCGAGGCGCGCAACCTGCAGGCCATCGGCTGGGCGATCCTGGGCATGCTGATCGGCATCGTGCTGTACGACCAGCTGCTGTTCCGCCCGCTGGTGGCGTGGGCCGACAAGTTCCGGTTCGAGGAGGGTGGCCAGGAATCGGCGCCGACCTCGTGGCTGCTGACGTGGTCGCGCCGCACCGAGCGCATCGCCAAGCTCAGCGAGCGCTTCACCCGCGCGCTGGAGAGCACGTTCACGTGGTTCCGCATGAAGCACGACGGCACGTCGATCCGCGCGCGCTCCACGCCGCACAGCGGCACGCTGGCGCGGGTGTGGGACGCCCTGATCGCGGCCGGCGGGCTGTACGCGGTGTGGGAGCTCTACAGCTTCGTGCACGAGACGGTGGGTTTCGACGAGGTCTGGCACGTGTTCCTGCTGGGCTGCGCGACGATGCTGCGCGTGATCGTGCTGATCGCGCTGGCCTCGCTGGTGTGGGTGCCGATCGGCGTGTGGATCGGGCTGCGGCCCGCGGTCTCCGGGCGCCTGCAGGCCGTCGCGCAGTTCCTCGCGGCGTTCCCGGCCAACCTGATGTTCCCGGTCGTGGTGGTGTTCATCGTGCACTGGCACCTGAACCCCAACATCTGGCTGTCGCCGCTGATGGTGTTCGGCACGCAGTGGTATCTGCTGTTCAACGTGATCGCGGGCGCGTCGTCGATCCCGTCGGAGCTGCGGTTTGCCGCCGGCAACCTCGGGCTGACCGGCTGGCTGCGCTGGAAACGCTTCTTCCTGCCGGCCGTGTTCCCCAGCTTCGTCACGGGCGCCATCACGGCCAGCGGCGGCTCGTGGAACGCGAGCATCGTGTCGGAGTACGTCAGCTGGGGCGACACGAAGCTGGAGGCCCAGGGCCTGGGCAGCTACATCGCGCACTGGACGGCCGACGGCGACTTCCACCGCATCGCGCTGGGCATCTGCGTGATGTGCGTGTTCGTGATGGGCATGAACCACTTCGTGTGGCGCCGCCTGTACCGCATCGCCGAAGAGCGCATGCACTTCTGATGGCGTTGCGCCACGCTGGCACCTGACCGAAGATTCGAGCGACCATGGACAAACACGGCCCCCCCATCATCAAGATCAACGACGTCCGCAAGTCCTTCCGGGCCGCGGACGGCCGCGAGCGCTCGGTGCTCGAGGGCGTGGACTTCACGCTGCGCGAGGGCGAGATCGTCGCGCTGCTGGGCCAGTCGGGCTCGGGCAAGAGCACGCTGCTGCGCATCATGGCCGGCCTGATCGGCGTGGACTCCGGCAGCGTGCAGTACCGCGGCCAGCCGCTGTACGGCCCGGCGCGCGCGATCAGCATGGTGTTCCAGTCGTTCGCCCTGTTCCCGTGGCTGACGGTGCAGCAGAACGTCGAGCTGGGCCTGGAGGCGCGCGGCATCGGGCGCGAGGAACGCGCCGAGCGCGCGGACAAGGCGATCAGCCTGATCGGCCTGGCGGGCTTCGAGGGCGCGCTGCCGCGCGAGCTCTCGGGCGGGATGCGCCAGCGCGTGGGCATCGCGCGCGCGCTCGTCACGCAACCGGACGTGCTGCTGATGGACGAGGCGTTCTCCGCGCTGGACGTGCTGACCGGCGAGCGCCTGCGCGACGACATCCTCGAGCTCTGGACGCAGGGCGGCATGCCGACCAAGGCGATGCTGGTGGTGTCGCACAACATCGAGGAAGCGGTGCTGATGGCCGACCGCATCCTGATCTTCGCGAGCGACCCGGGTCGCGTGCGCTTCCAGCTCGCCATCGACCTGCCGCGTCCGCGCGTGCCCGATTCGGCCGGCGTGCGTGCGCTGATCGACGAGGTCTACGCGCTGATGACCGCCGGCGCGGTGCGCGCCGGTCCCGCCGGCGCGGCCGAGGAACCCGAAGTGCTGGGCCTGCACGGCCGCCTGCCCGACGCCGACATCGCGCGCATGGAGGGCCTGCTGGAACTGCTGGCTGGCCCCCCGTTCCACGGCGAGGCCGACCTGCCCAAGCTGGCCGAGGAATCGGAGCTCACCGACGACGAGCTGCTGCCCGTCGCGAGCGCGATCGACCTGCTGGGCCTGGCGCGCGTGGAGAGCGCCGACCTGCACCTGACGCTGCTGGGCCGGCGCTACGTCGACGGCGACCACACCGTGCGCCAGGAACTGTTCGGCCAGCAGGTGCTCGCCAACGTGCCGCTGGCCGCGCACATCCGCCACAGCCTCGAGCAGGATCCCGAGCGCGCGCTGCCAGAGCAGCCGTTCCTGCGCCTGCTGCAGCAGCACCTCGATCCGGCCGAGGCCGAGCGGGTGCTCAAGACGGTCATCGAATGGGGCCGCCACGGCGAGGTCTTCGAGTACGACTTCCACGCCGGCAGCATCCACCTGCCCGACGACCAGCAGGACGAGGCGCGCAACTCCATCATCGAATAGGCGCGCTCGACACAGCCGTCATCCTGCGCGCAGTCGCAGGATCCACCCCGGCCAGCCGGCTCCCGGCTTCGCCAGACGGCGCACTGCGGCGTGCGTGGATCCTGCGACTGCGCTTCGCTCCGCGCAGGATGACTGGCGTCGCACGGCGCGCGATCGGCGCATGTGGTTTCCCACGATTGCCGCGTCCCCCGAGCGCGCTCGACACTGCGCGCAACAACAAGAGACCATAACAACAAGAAAGGAAGGATCCCATCACCAGTCACTCGCAAAACGAGCTCCCCACCTCCGCCGCCACGCTGCTGGCGCGCGTCGAGGCCCACTCCCTTTCCGCTCCGGGCGATCCGCTCGCCTTCGAGAGCCGGCTGGCCGACGACAACGGCTGGACACTCGGTCACGCCGTCCGCGTCGTCCGCGAATACCGCCGCTTCCTCGTGCTCACGCAGGTCGCCGGCACGCAGGTCTGTCCGTCGGACGACGTCGACCAGGCCTGGCACCTGCACATCACCCGCACCGCCGACTACGAGCGCTTCTGCCGCGAGGTGCTCGGTCGCTTCCTGCACCACCGGCCGGCCGAAACCGGCCACGACGAGCGCCAGCGGCATCGCGGCATGTACGTGGGCACGCTGTCGCTGTATCGACGGGCGTTCCTGGCGCCCGCGCCGGCCGACGTCTGGCCGGACGTCGACCGGCGCTTCGCGCCGCCCGCGCCCGCGCCCGACGTGCTCCGGCTGCCCGACGCTCTCCAGCCCGGCTGGCTGTTCACGAGCGCCGGGTTGCTCACGGCGATCCTGCTGGCGCTGCTGCTGAACGGCCTGGGCGTGCTCGACGCCTCGCACGAGGTCAGCGGCCCTGGCTTCCTGCAGTTCGCGGTTCCGGCGACGGGGTTCCTGCTCCTGCTGGGTTGGCTGTCGACGGCACCGTTCATGAAGGGCTCGCCGCGCGACACGCTGGACGCCTACGAGGCCGCGTGGCTGTCCGGCGGCACGCCGCGTGTGGCCGCCACCGCGATCGGCATGCTGGTCAGCCTCGGGCGCCTGGAGTTGCGCACGGCGACGGAGGGTGTCGGCTGGCGGCGCCGCGCGGTCACCCGGCTCGTGGTGGTGGACGCGGCGCGGTCGGGCGCGCTGCACCCGGTCGAGAATGCCTGCCTGCAGTCGGCGCGCGACGGCGTCCTGCGCTTCGAGCGCGCGGACATCGCGCTGCGCGTCCCGGCCGCGCGGATCCGCGCGCGACTGCGGCGCGCCGGGCTGGCCGGCGACGACGCGACGATCGCGCCGGCCCGCGCCGCCCTGGCGATCGTCACCGGCGGCTGGCTGGCCATCGAGCTCGAACGCATCGGGCATGCGATCGGCACGGCCCGGCCGATGGCCTACCTCGTGTTCCTGACCCTCGCGACCACGGCCAGTTTCGTGCTCCTGACGCTGCGCGCCAAGTCCACCTGGCGCGGCCAGCGGGCGCTGCGATCGCTCACCGAGTCCTTGCGGGACGAGGACATGCGGGCCACGGCACGCGCGAAGCGCGCCGGGGTCGAGCCGGTCATCGCCCCGCGCCTGCTGCCGATGACGCTGGCCCTGCTGGGCCCGGCCGCGGTGCTCGCGCAGCCGGGCTTCGACGGCCTGGACGCCGCGATCGGGCCCGACGGCATGCGCCTCGCGCGCGCGAGCGACAGCTCGTCCGGTGGGGACGGCGGTGGAGGCTGCGGCGGTGGCTGCGGCGGCGGGTGTGGCGGATGACTCGCACCCCCACGACGAGCGACGCCCGCGCCCTCGAAAGCCGCTACAACTGCGCCGACCTCCGGAGAAATCACGCATGACCGCCCCAATGACCGACGAGCCCCTGGCCGCGCGCGCGGCGCGCCTGCTCCAGCGCATCGAGGCCTTCGGCTTCGATGCCCCCGACGAGCCGCTGGCCTTCGAGACGCGCCTGGCCGACGACCACGGCTGGACGCTGGGCTACGCGCTCGCCGTGGCCGACGAGTACCGGCGCTTCCTGGTGCTGACGCAGGTCGCGGGCCGGGCGGTGAGCCCGTCGCCCGACGTCGACGAAGCCTGGCACCTGCACCTGACGCGCACCGCCCACTACGAATCCTTCTGCGCCGAGGTCTTCGGCCGCTTCCTGCACCATGCGCCGGCGCGTGCGGGCGAGGGCGCGAAGCATCGCGACATGTACGTGGCGACGGAGCAGGCCTACCGGGCGGCGTTCGGGTTCACGGCGCCGCCGGTGATCTGGCCGCGGGTCGACCAGCCGCTCGCCAGGCAGGCCGTCGCCGTGCCGGGCTGGCCGGTGCCCTGGGCGCTCCGGCAGGGCGCCCGGCTGGGCGCGGCGGCGGTGCTGCTGGCGGTCTTCGCGGGGCTGGTGCTGGGGCGCCTGGGCGTGCTGCACCCGCTGCAGCACATCGGCCCGTTCGCGTTCCTGGCCGGCGCGCTGCTGGCGACCGTCGGACTGGGCTGGCTGGGCCTGCGCGCGGGCGTGCCGCCCAAGGAGGCGACCGCGCGCGATCGGCTCGAGCCCTACGAGGCGGCCTGGTTCAGCGGCGG